>WPCI01064710.1_pt1 | contig 27236 bp, 32 predicted proteins | sample 5399871 | NCBI WGS metagenome assembly WPCI01 (sample SAMN12869469, study PRJNA574797) | sludge metagenome | isolation source: wastewater treatment of pH7 | place: China:Beijing | collected 2019-05-20 | reverse complement strand
AACGAGTCAGATTGTGAGTTCTCAAATGTGTTTTAGCGTCTTGTACTTGACGACTCAATACATTTTACGGAGCAGAAGAATTTGTTACTCCAACCTCATATGTATTCTGTTTTCAGAGAACAAGATTGTTTTAGAGACTTTTACTTGTCTGTTATGAAAATTATACCATTTCAAATACTTGATGTACAGAACATACTTTCGGTGTTTTGTCTGTACATCGCATTTGACCTCACTATCATCCCACCCCTAAAGGGGGTACTATCGCACCGTAGTGGGCTTTCCTATTCGGAAAATCTGTAATATGGGTGGGAGATGGAAAAGCTGATATTAGTAAATTGAGCATAAAAATTTCATATGCATCCAGATAAGTATTAATAACATTTCTCTCTCTGAACATAAAACTATACACATATTATGCTAGATAATATAGGCGTTATTCTTATTATATTGCTCTAAAATAATCAAACCAGTTTATTTGAAGAAAGGAATGGGAATATGAACATTGGTGAACGGATTCGACAAATACGTATACATAAAGAATTCACGCAAGGGGAAGTAGTATCAGGGGTATGTTCTATAACTTATTTAAGTAGAATTGAAAATGGACAAATTAAACCTTCAAATTCTGTTTTAAAAAAAATCGCTAAAAATCTAGATATTGATTACAACTTTCTTGTAGGTGCAGATTATGAGGATATTGAAGCTAAGATTCTTGAAATATGTAATAGGTATAAAAATGATAATGTTATAAACTCTAAAGACTTATCATCTTTAGAGTTATATGTTCGCGATACAGACTCTATTCTCTTATTATTAAAGGCCTATGGTGTTCTAATATACTACCATTCTCGAAATAATAACTTATTACATGTAGCAACGATTGTAAATGAGGCTTCGCAAGTACTTCCAAATCAAGTAGCCTCCCTGTATACTCAAGACTTTATATATTATTTAATGGCTCGAGGTTATTATTTTTCTAATAAACAAGACTATATGACTGCAAATGAAATTTATATGCAGACAGAGAGTTTACTTGGTCTAGATGAAACTAGGCTACACGCTGATATATATTATAATCTAAGTCTAACAAATCAAAGTCTTTATAAAGATCAAACGATTAGTCGTTTGTATGCTAAAAAAGCCTACAGATTGTATGAAAAATTAAATGTAGAAAATCAAGTAATAAACATTCTTATAATCATTGCACTACAATATCAAAAAGATAATCTACCCGAGAAAGCTCTTGAATCTTTAAAACAAGCAGAAATTAAAGCAGAGGTTAGTGCTAATCCCATGTATTTACCTTTGATTGCATATAATTATGGGAAAATATATCAAGGATTAAAAGATTACACCAATTCTATTAAATACTATGAAAAAAGTTTACAGACTAGCAATCTCTATCCAGATCAAGCTCAAAAAATATACGCAGTAAGAAACTTAATAGAAATTTATATAGAATCTAAAGACTGGAAAATTGTTAATAAACTGATGGATGATGCATTAGAAATGTTATCAATTTCTGATATGCCACACGCATATGTTGAAATATATGGACTGAAGGGGAAAATATCCAAATTAAGGGGCGATAATCATGGATATGAGAAAAATATGCAAAAAGCTATTGAAAGGGGTCTAGAAAAAAAGCAATACCCTCTAGTTCGTGAACTCGCTACTGAACTAGGAAACTATTTTTATGATAATCGCGCTTATAAAATGTCAGCAAAGTACTTGAAAATATCTAGTCAACTCCCCACTTAAGCTACGCTTAAGTGGGTTTTTTTATGTATTGATCTAATAGGGAATTAACACTAGTAAAACTACTATGTTTATAACGCTCCCATTCAAGTACATTACTTTCGTCAAATATCTAGTTAGGGGAGTAAATCCTTCTGAAATTTCCAAAAAGGTAAAATATCAAGTTTAAAACAATTGATAATTCGCTAAAATTTTAATGGAATTTTACTAATTGTTATTAACATAAATGAACATGTATATTTTAAGTACAGAAACTCAAACAGCAAGGAGGGAGTTATTCTGATGCAAGAGAAAAAATGATCTACAAATATGATAGACAATATAAATTATCATTTGAATTAGAGTAAAGGTTATAATCAATATTTTAAAATCCTTTCAAATGAACGTGAAGTATTGCCATATCATGTTTATAAACACTCATAGCGGAAACATACATCACAAAAAGTATGGATGAAAAAGACAGTATTTAAGCAAATGCAAATGAGATGAACAAAAAAATTGATGGCACTGAAGATACAATGCAGCATACTTTACTTAATAAATAAGAAAGAGGGATACATATGAAAAGCAACGAAACGGGAACTAAGCGAAAAGTAGTAAGATATACGGGTGGAATTGCAATACTTTTATTATTGATATCCTTTATATATCAATGGAAAAATGGTTTAGAGGTTGATACTACTGAAAACTTCAGTCTGGCATTAGTTGTTGCCATTTTCCTTTCTAGTTTTATTCCTGAAAGAAAAAGAGATAGTTAAATAATTGAATAGGCAATTGGGATCTATTTCTCAATTGCCTATTTATGCAAATATAAATTCAAACTAAGAGATAAATGCTTAATATCGGTGATTACATACTTGAATAACAACTAATTTCTATTCAATATTTAATTATCTTTTAAAGTTTTTTAGATTTAGGCCTTGATAGTAGTGCTACTAGTTTTCTACTCTTTGAGGAATATAAGCGTTGCTACCAGGCTTTGCTTTTATTTCATTCCAAGCAGCGATAGCATCAGCTTTTGATTTCCCTTTGTTATTTGGATCTTCGAAAAAGTCGCGAGTAAAGCGATTGTATTCAAACTGCGGGCTGATAGTTGTTTTATAAGTAGGATCTTTTTTTCGTTCGTTCTCTTCATACCAAAACGTTATCGCGTCTTCATATGTTTTGCCAACATTCTCTTTAAAAAACTTTTGAAGAGCTACTGTAAAGCGGAAGTTTGCTCCAATTTTTTCTTTGAAAAAAGCACGAACATCTTCGCTACAGCGGTGATTGTTAGTAATAATTGTTTGAAGAGAAAGGTCTTTATAAGAGAGGGAAGCTTTACTCACCTTTTGAACAGAGTTGTTTTTTAATATTTTACCAGTATGTAAATAATGGGAGATACGCTCGGTTATTTCAATCTTAGAGCCACTAGCTGGCAAACCATGCTCACGACAAAATGTTTGGAGTTCTGCTTTTAACCAATAATAGTTTTGGAAATCTTCAAGTGATATAAACTTTGTTAAAGGTGGACGCATGAATGTAACAACTTCTTTCTTCCATAATTTTCTTTAATTATAAAACATACGTTCTTTTTGTGGAAGGATTAATTTGTAAATATAACGGGAAGAGGAGATTACATATGGAAAATGTAATGCAAGTTCGTGTAACCGGAATTTTAATTGAAGATGAAAAGGTATTGCTAGTAAAGCAAAAAGTGGCTAATCGAAATTGGTCTTTACCTGGGGGAAGGGTAGAGAATAGTGAAACGTTAGAAGTAGCGATGATTCGAGAAATGAGAGAAGAAACAGGGTTAGAAGTTAAAATTAAGAAGCTACTCTATGTTTGTGATAAACCAGATGTTAGGCCATCTTTATTACATATTACGTTTCTGCTTGAAAGGATTGAGGGAGAAATTACGCTACCTTCTAATGAGTTTGATCATAATCCAATTCATGATGTGCAAATGGTACCGATTAACGAATTAAGTCATTATGGTTTTTCGGAAACTTTTATAAAATTGGTAAATGAAGGGTTTGCAAATGCAGGGAGTTATCAAGGCTTGAAACAAAATGTAGGCCTGTAAATATAGTTGAAGGATAGCCGTTAGCTATCCTTCATAAACATGTTTTACACTGCTGACTGTAAAGAAGAAACAAGTTGATTTAAAAACTCATCCCCAGTCATAACCGCTTTTCCGCCGCCGCGCGCACTCTTTTTATTTCCGCCGCCTTTTCCTTCGATTGTAGGAAGTGCCTTTTTTAACAGAGCATTCATATCGAGCGTGACTGTTTTTCCGCAAGCAAGGATGCATTGTAGTTTGTCATCATTTTCAATGACAAAGTATGTAATGGCGTGCTCTTGTTGTTCTGTAATAATAGCAGAAAGCTTTGAGACTTCTTGCATAGAACGATTTGTAAACATTTTAGAAATAAGTATGCCAGCATGTATTTCGGTAGGGTGTTGAAGTAGTTCGTTTGCCTCTGCATATAATAATTTTTCAGTCATTGTTTGTATTGTTTTTTCGTTTTCTTTTTGAGAAGTAAGCAGTTGTGCTACTTTTGCTGGAATATCACTTTCGCTACTGTTTAATTGTTTGGAAACATCCTTCATAATTTGTTGCTGTTGCCCCACAAGTTTTAGTGTGCGCCAGCCAGCGATAAACGTTAGTCGTATGCCACCTTTATTGCGTTCCCAGCTAAGAACTTGAATAGGACCTACTTCACCAGTACGTTTCGGGTGTGTTCCGCCACAGCCGTTATAATCAAAGTTTTCGATCATAACAACGCGTATATTTTCAATCATAGTCGGTTCTTTACGAAGGGGTAACGTTTTTGCTGCTTCTAAGTTCATCCACTCTATACGGATTGGATGGTTTTCAAAAACTATATTGTTTGCAATTTGTACTGCTTTTTCAACTGTTTCTGTATGCAGATTTTCTGTTTCTAAATCAATTGTTACTATTTCTCTACCAAGATGGAACCCAATCGTAGGTATGTTAAAATGATCCCAAAAAGCAGCAGATAAAATGTGTTGAGCCGCATGTTGCTGCATATGATCAAAACGACGCTCCCAATTAATTTTACCTTCTACTTCTTCTGTATGTAATTGTTCTGTAATGAAGTGGCGGATTTCTTCATCGACTTCTTCAACATCGAGTACAGCAATACCATTTAAAGTTCCAGTGTCATGGGGCTGCCCGCCACCTGTCGGATAAAATGCCGTTTCGTTTAAAACAACGTATAAGTTACCGTCTTTATCATAATTTTGCTTTATAACTTTTGTAGTAAAGTCTTGTTTATAAGCGTCAGTGTAATATAATTTTTGCTCCAATTTTCTTTCCCCTTTCGTGTTCACTAGTTTCATTGTAAAGCAATCGAAATTAGTTTCCTAATATTTCAGAAGAAAGAAACTTTTTTTAGAATTTTCTTGCTATAATAAGAAAAAGAAAATGCGGGGGTGGAATGAATATGTTATATGAAAACGGCGTAGATAAACTGCTTAGTTTAAGCAAAAATATTTCTGAATTGTATCGAGAATTAAATGAAATGACCCGGATTTTAACGGATTGTAATCGAGAAAGTGTGAAGTTTGATCGGTTATATGTAAAAGAGGTACTGTGGAAGAAAGAAGATGTACTAGAGAAATATGACCAGCTGCTTGTGCAACTTTGTATAAATGAATGCTTTGATCTAAAAGGTGTCATTACAGGGGAATATAAGTATACATATGAAGAAGTAGAAAACATCGTTTTACAATTTAATGAAAAGTATAATGTCGCAATTTTAATTAAAGATGTTTGTAAAGAATTACAGTTTACATATGGCATAGATATGGATATAACGAGAACAACGCGGGTATCAACAGCTCAAGTATAAAAAGGGTACAGATTATATCTACCTATACCCCATCTATTCCTCATTTATCAAATGAGGAATTACAGGAAAAAATAAATGATGCACTTCAAGGGTTACTTTACTATCAATTAATTGAAAAATGGCAAGTAGAGGTTTTTGATATGGAGATCTTTGAAGAAACATATACATTATCCGATAACGGTTATAAGCTCTTAAAGTACTGGCAAGGTAATATGTTCTTCTTTGCCCCTGAGCGTCTTGATAATCACGGTAAATATGTTCACCTACGTTATTGGCATGATATAGACTTACTCTGTCACCTGCGTTATGCTCCATCTTTTTTAGGGCATATTATGCATCCATCAATTAGTAAGGGGGTTTTTACCCCTCCTTTAAGTTTTGCAGTGCAAGCTGGAGTAAATCAAGAGTTTAATTTCGTTGTATATTCCACCTTATTAACAGATAAAAGGGAACGCTTGAAAAGAATTATTGCTAGATGGAAAGATTTCGTGGAATCAGGTAGTGATATTCTCATGAAGGATTTGGGGAATAACCCTACTATCCTAGTTATTTATGTTTCTACCGTTAAGCAAGCACAGCGTATTAATCATGAACTATTATTAGACTTAATTCCTGGTAGAGTTTTATTATGTATAGGAGAGACCTTACACATACAAGAATTACAGCATGCATTTTATCAGCCCCTTGCAGAAGGGGAGATTAAACAATTAAATACAAAGCTATTCGAAACACACTAAGCCACCCTTACAAGCTATTGCTTTCTTGTAAGGGTGGCTTGTTTATCTTTATTCAAAGAGATAATGGTATAGATAATAATAAAAATCTATACTTTACACACCAGGAAGCGCTTGCAGGTAATGATAATCATTATCAATTAAATTTATCCTGAACAAAGCTAACACATGTTAATATTTAATTGTTAGAAAAAACAAACAAATGGAGGCATGTGAAATGAAATTTAGAAGTAAATTATTTCAGTTTCTTTTAGTTTCAGGTTTAGCAATTTTAACATTTTTTTCTCCAATAATTAGTCAGGCAGAAGTACAACCAGTTCAGTCTAACGACATAGTAATTGAAGTTAACCACCCAATAAAACATATTGAATATTTTAGTGTTGAGTCTAATGGAAACACCAAAAAAATCGATAAAAGTACGTATGACGCAGCAAAAATAGTTAAAGAGGCAAATGAATTACACAAACAATCTCCGGAATCTATTACTCCAAAGAATACAGACATACTCCAAATAGGTAAACAAACAGTAGTTCCTAACCAGAAACAAGATAATAAAACAAAACAGTTTAAAACAGCTCAACAAGAAAGTGTTCTAGCTCTTGAATACTCAACAACATTTAATGAATTTACTCAAAGCATTGATCTTAGCATAAAAATTACGGACATTATCGGACAAGCCCCTATAGTTGTATTATCCAATCTTAGCTTATACGCAGGAGATATCTATGATGATGCTTATTATCGACAAGGCTACTTAGAAGTAGATTGGCAAGGTTCCCAAATACATCCTGGACAGATTGCACAAAAATCATTTAAAGTTAATTCTACAAAGTGGTGGGCAACAAACCATAACACTACAGCGGGATGGGTAGGCAGTTATCCTCAAACAAGTTCTGAGCAATATGACCCAACCTTAGCTAATAAGAAAGCAGTAATGTATCCTATCATTTATAATGGACATAGTAAACAGTATATGCCAATCCCAAAAAGAGCAAACTTACCAAAAGCAGATAACCCTGTGGATTGGGATTCTTATAAGAGAGCCGCTTATATAGCTCAATACATCGATACTTATGGTAACCCAGGATGGGACTGGTCTGAAGCAGATATACACCATATAATTCCTAGAGCATATGGAGGTAATAATTCCTTTGATAATTTATTCCCTCTACCACGTCAAATTCATCAACAGATTGTAAACCCATGGTGGTCTGCCTACTAAAATTTAAAGTTAGGTGAATAATATGCAAAACACTATCATTCTTAAAAGTTTAGATTCCTTAAAACAAAGATTAAGTAAAGCAAACAATAAATTAAATTTACAAAATGAACAAGGAAATACTAGTACAGTAACTTGTTCATTTAATTCACCAGTAGAACAAAGAGAAATTAAATCATTCGAAAATAATACTGAATGGACATTACCTATAGATTATAAAATCTTTTTACAACAACACAATGGAGCTCGCATCTTTGAAATGTTATTGGAAGGGGATATAAATATAGGTGGTGGTATAAGCATATTTTCTCTCAATGAAATAGAAGTCACACATAGTAACCTACAACTACCAAAAGACGTGTATCCAATTGCACATGTGCATGAAAATTATTTAGTAGTTGATAACAGTAAAGCTAGAAGTAATAGCCCAGATTATTTGTTGTTAGGAGATGATATATTAGACTTACATCCCCTCCATTCTAATTTTGAAATTTTTTTAGACCGGTATATTGTATCTCAGGGATCTAGTTTCTGGCGATGGAATATGTACACAGCAGCAGAGTATTATAAAATAAATACAACTGAAAACTGAGTTTAGTAATCCCAGAATAAATAATTCAATTAATTTTAATGGCATTTATAATCAAAAAGATTTTCTTTTAAGTATCTTTTCTTAAAAGAAAATCTTTTTTGTAAAGTTTAAGGGGGGAGAAATACTTAAAATTAAAATGATGAAGTTAATTATCCTGTATCTTCCTCTATACAAATTACCAATTTTACGAAATAGTATTTTTTGATACCTTTTCACGAAAACAATATATAAGGATATGGATGATTGTGTGGAAGAATATATATGAAAGGGGATAATATCAGAAACCTTTGCTTTCTTTTTTTATGTAAGAACAGGGAGAGTAGGTTTTTAAGATGAAGGGGAAGTTGCAAAAAATTCATCCGTTAGGAATAACAATTATAATAGGGACTTTATTTGCGAGGTTTGCCACGTCAATGAGTATTCCTTTTTTAGCAATTTATTTAACGACTGTGAAAGGTGTATCAGCAGGAATGACGGGTGCTATTATCGGAATGAGTGCACTTGTTGGGGTGTTTGCTAGTTTTATTGGAGGGAATTTATCGGATCGGTTCGGCCGAAATACGATTATAATATGGTCCATGATCGCTTGGGTGTTTGTACTTATAGATAGTATAGCTGTCTCACATTTAAAAGGAACCTATTTTGGAGCAATGGGGTTTTCGGGAATTGGAACAGTAATTGGTCCGTGGTTTGGGGGAGTACTCCTCGATTACTACGGGTACCAAAATGGATTTAGTGTCTTTTCAGCGCTAGCTATATTTTCAACTGTAGCATTTCCTGTACTTTTAGTTACAAAAGGTTTATTGAAAAAAAGATATGACAGAAATTCTAATATGGAAGTACATGCGAAATAAAATAAGCCCCAGTCAACGACTGGGGCTTATTTTTGTATTTATTTTAATTCTCAATTTGAAAAAGAACTTTCTTTTCATGTTTATTAGCTACTTCGTTTTTGGAAATATGAATGGCTAAATATCCATTCTCTAAGCAGGCTAGCATCTTTTTATAAATAATATTATCGGGTAAAGGAATGATCCTCTGCAAAGAAATATTTTTATGAAGTATGCAAATGTTTAGGCCTGTCTTCATCTTTTTAATGACTACATTTTGTTCTGTCACATTTGGTACATCTGTTTCCAAAATGTATTCTTGTTCCGTTTCACAAAGGTCAATATGAATTTGATTTGGGAAACTAAAGTTGCTACAAGAATCAGAACAAAACTGATCCATCCATTCTTCGAAACCATCAACATGAAAAAGACAATCCTTCTTTTTCTTGCCCATGTAAGACACCCTCCGTAAAATCTCAATTCATACTATGTTATGCATGAATGAAGTAGGGGTGAAGAATAAATGGAAAAATATAAACATTGTATGTGGAAAAGGTAGCTAGTGTGCATTTTTTGTTTTACATATCATGATGTGCATGATGTTTTTGACGTGAATGATTACGGTTTTTTACTTTATGAGATCCGCTTAATGGTTCGGGTTGTCCTTTTTTTTCTTTCGCTTCACGATTGTTTTTGCTCATTGTTTGTGACACCTCCTCTTTCTTTTTAGAATGAGAGAAGTTTGCAAATTTATACGAGAATGTTTTTAGAAAAAAAGGTAAAGATAAGTGGGACTAACTATTATGGAAAGGGGATTGTATAATGCCATATCATAAAGATAAGCAACAAGCTTTTCAAGCGGCGCAGCAAGGCGTTACACAAGCAGAAAATGCATTTAACAACATTGTGAAAAATGATCCAAACTACGGTCATGATTTAAAAGAATTACGCCAAGAGGTTCAGGAAGCATATGAACAAATTCAAAATGCACTAGAGGTAGCTTCAGAAACACAACGTCCACAACTTGAGCAATATGAAAGTAATCTCCAAAACATTATGCGAAATGTAGATCAATTAGAAAAGTAAATGAGATTGTTGGTGTTCGACAATCTCTTACTTTAATGAATATTATGCTAAAACAGAAAGTTTTTTTAGTAATTTTTTCTTTACTATGCGCAGTACATATATTTCAAGTGGAAAAAGTGGAAGCGAAAATGTTGCTCAGAAAAGAGCTAGAACCAACTGGCTATGTAACGTGGGAAGTACCTAATAATGAAAAGATTATTGCCATTACATTTGATGATGGACCAGATCCAACTTATACAACACAAGTTTTACATTTATTACGTCAATATAAAGCGGAAGCGACATTTTTTATGATCGGATTTCGAGTGCAGCGCAATCCATATTTAGTAAAACAAGTGTTGAAAGAGGGACATGAAATTGGAAATCATACGATGAATCATTTATATGCGAATAGTTCATCAGATGAAAAATTAAAAAAAGATATTTTAGATGGAAAGAAATATTTTGAGAAATGGGTAAAAGAACCTTTGTTATTCCGTCCACCTGGTGGATATATTAACGATGCTGTATTTAAAACAGCGAAAGAAGCTGGGTATCAAACTGTACTATGGTCATGGCACCAAGACCCACGTGATTGGGCAAATCCAGGTGTTGAATCCATTGTAAATCATGTAGTGAAAAATGCTAAAAGTGGAGATATTGTATTGTTACATGATGGAGGAAATGATCGTAGTCAAACAGTAGCAGCGCTAGCAAAAATTTTACCGGAGCTTCAAAAGCAAGGCTATCGATTTGTAAAGGTTTCGGAATTGTTACGTTATAAACATTAGAAAAAATCCCAAAAGGTGAATGTTCCTTTTGGGATTTTTCGTTACTGGTTCTTTTTGCGTTTCTTATTATTTTGTCGTTCTGCAGCAGTTAAGTTTTCATTTGCAAACTCTTCGTTATAACCAGCACCTTGTCCTTGTGCAGATGCCGCATTCATTCCTGAAATAGTATGATTTGCTTTTCTTTTACCCATTTTATTTCACCTCTATAACTTTTTTTGTAAGTTGAATGATGAGCAGTTCATAGTATGTATGAACTGTAAGTAAAGCGCTAATAGAGCACTTTACTTTATGGTAATAGTATTCATAAGGAGCATGAACACTATTCAAATTTAGAAACATAAAGAAAACTTATGATAATCTATAAGTTTCTTATTATTTACTTATTTAGAAAGTTGTAATAAGATATTATCGTAAGGTATTGAAAAGTTTGTCTACATTTTATATTCAGACAACTTAGTCACGTTTAACAGGGGGGAAACATAATGGTCAAACATAATCCATTTCAATCACGCGCAACTTTTGAAGTAGATGGAAAAACGTATCATTATTATGATTTGAAAGCGCTTGAAAACGCAGGGGTTGGCAACGTATCTCAATTACCATATTCCGTGAAAGTTTTACTTGAATCAGTACTTCGTCAAGTAGACGGACGTGTAATTACAGAAGAGCATGTTACAAATTTAGCGAAATGGGGAACGAAAGATGTGCAAGATATCGATGTTCCATTTAAACCATCTCGTGTAATTTTACAAGATTTCACTGGTGTTCCAGCTGTTGTTGATTTGGCTTCGCTTCGTAAAGCAATGGCAGACATGGGTGGGGATCCTGATAAAATTAATCCAGAAATTACTGTAGACCTTGTAATTGATCACTCTGTACAGGTTGATAGAGCGGGTACGGCAGACGCGCTTGCATTCAACATGGACTTAGAGTTTAAACGTAATGAAGAACGTTATAAATTTTTAAGCTGGGCACAAAAATCATTTGATAACTATCGTGCAGTTCCACCAGCTACAGGTATTGTACACCAAGTAAACCTTGAATATTTAGCACCAGTTGTTCATGCTGTGAAAAATGCGGAAGGTGACTTAGTTGCATATCCAGATTCATTAGTTGGAACAGACTCACATACAACAATGATTAACGGTATCGGTGTTCTTGGATGGGGCGTTGGTGGTATTGAAGCAGAAGCAGGAATGCTTGGACAGCCTTCATACTTCCCAGTACCTGAAGTAATCGGTGTGAAATTAACTGGTACACTTCCAAGTGGTACTACAGCAACTGACGTTGCATTAAAAGTAACGCAAGTATTACGTCAAAAAGGTGTAGTTGGTAAATTCGTTGAGTTCTTCGGTAATGGACTAAAGAGCATGCCTTTAGCTGACCGTGCAACAATTTCAAACATGGCACCAGAATACGGCGCAACTTGTGGATTCTTCCCAATCGATGATATTTCATTAGAATACTTACGTTTAACAGGTAGAGATGAAGAGCAAATTCGAGTTGTTGAAGAATACTGTAAAGCAAACGGTTTATTCTATACAGCAGACAGCAAAGATCCAATTTACACTGATCTTGTTGAAATTGATTTAAATACAATTGAATCTAACCTTTCTGGACCGAAACGCCCACAAGATTTAATTCCACTTTCAGATATGAAAGATGCGTTCCACAAAGCTGTTGTAGCACCAGTTGGAACACAAGGACTTGGATTTAATGAGCAAGAGTTCGATAAAGAGGTGAAGGTTACATTAGAAGATAAAGAAGTAACGATGAAAACAGGTGCAATTGCAATCGCTGCAATTACAAGCTGTACAAATACATCAAACCCGTACGTATTAATTGGAGCAGGTCTAGTTGCGAAGAAAGCAATTGAAAAAGGACTTAAAGTACCTGAATACGTAAAAACATCATTAGCACCAGGATCTAAAGTTGTTACAGAGTACTTAGATAAGTCTGGTTTAACAACATATTTAGATCAATTAGGTTTCCAAACAGTTGGTTACGGCTGTACGACTTGTATCGGTAACTCTGGTCCATTAGCGCCAGAATTAGAAGAAGCAATCGCAGCAAACGACTTATTAGTAACATCTGTTTTATCTGGTAACCGTAACTTTGAAGGTCGTATTCATCCACTTGTAAAAGCGAACTACTTAGCATCACCACCACTTGTTGTGGCATATGCACTTGCAGGTACTGTTGATATTGACCTGAAAAATGATGAAATCGGTAAAGATGCAAATGGCAATGCTGTTTACTTCAACGATATTTGGCCATCAGCTAAAGAAATTGAAGATGTAGTTCAAAGCGTTGTTACATCTGAACTATTCAAAAAAGAATATGCACAAGTATTTAATAGCAATGAGCGTTGGAATGAAATCCAAACTTCAAATGAAGCTTTATATACTTGGGATAATGATTCAACATACATTCAAAATCCACCATTCTTTGAAGGTTTATCTAAAGAGCCAGGTGAAGTTGAAACGTTATCAGGCTTACGCGTAGTTGGTAAATTTGGTGACTCTGTAACGACAGACCATATTTCACCAGCAGGTTCAATCGGTAAGCATACACCAGCTGGACGCTACTTATTAGAAAACGGCGTACAACCAGTTGACTTTAACTCTTACGGTTCTCGTCGTGGTAACCATGAAGTGATGATGCGTGGTACATTCGCGAACATCCGTATTAAAAACCAAATTGCACCAGGCACAGAAGGCGGATATACAACATACTGGCCAACTGGTGAAGTAACATCAATCTATGATGCTGCTATGAAATATAAAGAAGACGGCACAGGCCTTCTAGTTGTTGCAGGTAAAGATTACGGTATGGGAAGTTCTCGTGACTGGGCTGCAAAAGGTACAAACTTATTAGGTATTAAAGCAGTAATCGCAGAAAGCTTCGAGCGTATTCACCGCAGTAACTTAGTGTTAATGGGCGTATTACCGCTTCAATTTAAAGATGGTGAAAGCGCTGAAACATTAGGTCTTGTTGGTAACGAGTCATTTGAAATTCAAATCGACAAAACAGTTAAACCACGCGATCTTGTAAAAGTAGTTGCAACTGATGCAGATGGCAACGAAAAACAATTTGAAGTAGTAGCTCGTTTCGATAGTGAAGTAGAAATTGACTACTACCGTCACGGTGGTATTCTGCAAATGGTTCTTCGTGAGAAAATCGAAGAGTCTAAAGTGTCAAACTAAACAATTGAAATGAATGATAAGGAAGCTAACAACTGTTAGCTTCCTTATTTTATGGAAAGGGATGAAACCAAATGGTTTCATCCCTTTCTTTTTACTATAAAAAATGGAGGGGATATTATGAAAGAATATAAAAGAATTTTGTTACCGTTACAGAAAGAAAAAATATTAGTAATAGCAGCAGTATGCAGTGGGATTTTTGCAGCTATTTTAAATCTATCCCGTCCGCTATTCATGGGACTAATTGTAGATAACCTAATTCAACGAGAGCTGAAGGGAGCGTATTTTTACATTACTTTGTTTACAGTTAGCCGCTTGTTGATGTGGGTGAACAATCTTTCATTTGATTATGTAAGCTCAAAAGCAAGTCAACGAATATTGCAAAAGAAGCGTATAGATGTATTGCGCCATTTTTTCTTATTACCATTTGAAGAGAGTGAGAAAATCAAACAAGGAGAGTTAGAAACGTTAGTTGTGTCTGATATTCCAAACTGGGTCAGATTATATGGTTCTATATTAATAGAATATATACATGCCATTGCACAATTTATAGGTGCGTTCATAGCACTACAACATATAGATATACAGTTTATATTGTGGGTAACTCCGTTTTTATTTTTAAGTGCAACGGTTCCGATATTGATGGGGAAAAAGGTAAGAAATATTGCAAGTATTGCTCAAAACAATCAGTCAACTGTTGTAGAGATGGTGTCACAGTTTGTAAAAGGAGTACAAGATTTGCGTAGTTTACAAAAAGAAAAATGGGCCATTCGCTTATTTAAGAGAGTAACAGCACAATCTTATAAAACAGAAGTAAAGAAGACGATGATGCAACATTGCATTGGGGTAGTTGGAACGGTGATGGAAACAGGAGCATATATCGTTGTTCTCATTGTAGGTGTGCAAAAAATAATGAAGGGGGAAATAGAAGTTGGTTCACTTGTTGCAGTGTTAGCGACAATTGAAATGCTCTTTTTCCCTGTCCGTTATGTGGGCGATTTATTAATGATGACACAAGTTGCAATTGCTTCGGCAAATAGAGTTTTTTCCTTTTTAGATAAACGAGTGGCAAATAGTAATGTAGAAAGAGCGATGGGGATGACATTAACAAATGTTTCATTTCAGGAGAATGATGAAGAGAAATGCAGAATTTATAATATTGATTTGCAAATTAAACCTGGTGAACTCATTATGATTGTAGGAGAAAGTGGTGCAGGAAAAACAACGCTTTTAAAATTAATGGCAGGCTTGTATAAACCATCTAACGGTAGCGTTGCTTATTATGGAAATGAGGCTCGATTGACTACAGTGTGGCAAGAACCACGTTTTTTTCGGACGACAGTAAAAGAGAATATGTATTTCGGTGAAGAGTATATAGAACACCAGTTAGAAAAAAATATTGAACTTGTAAATGGAACATCAATTATTAGGGACTTGCCTGAAGGGATTCAAACTGTATTACATAAAAGTGGTGAAGAGTTTTCGGGAGGAGAAAGGAAACGTCTTGCATTACTGCGAGCAATTGTTTCAAATCCAAATCTTATTATTTTAGATGAACCGACTGCCGGATTAGATCCGAGCAATCAAGAAATTGTTTGGAATATGATAGAAGGGCTGGGAGGCGAGGTCACGAGAATTGTGGCTACGCATGATGTAGAGAAAGTAATACTAGCAGATCGCGTTGTCATCATGAAAGAAGGAAGTATTGTAGCATGTGGAAGTCCTGAAAAATTAATAAATAGTCATTCATTTTTTAAGAGATGTGAATAAAGATAAGAGCAATGCTCTAATCTTTATTCACCGTCATTTAGTTAATACTCGATAGATTCGGAGTGATTTAGATCAACGTTAAAAGTAGCAGTCATAAGGAAAGTGGCAATTCCAAGAATTAAGAAAAGGACGAATGAGACTAGAGAAACGTAGAGACAAATACGCCCTACTTTCTTTTTTTCAAGATCGTTACTAAAGAGTGAAATGATCCATGTAATAATACCGATTGGGTATAAAAGAAAACTAAGAATATATAATGTTATTTTTTCGAATGAATTCATAAAAAATCCCCCTTTTGTTGAAGTTTATATAACTACGAAAGTAAAAAGGTGAATAGGTCCATAAGAAAATAAACAACACTGCATTTATTTTTCTAATTATATGATAAAAAGGAAAAAAATGCACTTTAAATAAGAATATTCTAATTATTTCGACTGTGAATATTTCCAAGCTTGTCCGTATAAGCTAAAATAAGGTATATAGTATTTGAGTGATTAAGTTATAAGAAGATAAATACGTTAGGGTGATATAAAATGTGGAGGAAGCTTACGATTATTGTAGTGTTACTTTGTTTAGCGGGATATGCAGCTTATGAACAGTTTGGTAAAAACGATCAGGTAGTGCAAGGGGAGCAAACAAAAAGTGAAGCTGCTATGAAAGAAATGATTGCAAGTAATGGTATTGAAATAGGGAAGAGTGCGCCAGACTTTGAATTAACGAAGTTAGATGGAACGAATGTAAAGTTATCAGATTTAAAAGGAAAGAAAGCGATTTTAAACTTTTGGGCAACGTGGTGTGGGCCTTGTCAGCAAGAAATGCCAGATATGGAGGCTTTCTATAAAGAACATAAAGAAAATGTAGAAATTTTAGCAATAAATTATACGCCTTCAGAAAAAGGCGGGGGGATAGAAAAGGTAAGTAATTTTGCTAAGGAAAAAGGAATTACTTTTCCTATTTTATTGGATAAGAACATTGATGTAACAACAGCGTATAAAGTCATTACGATCCCAACTTCGTATTTTATAGATACAAAAGGTGTCATTCAAGATAAGTTTATTGGGCCGATGACGCAAAAAGAGATGGAGAAACGGATTGCCAAATTAAAATAACAGTGAAAAGGTAGAGATGAAATATAATCATTTCTGCCTTTTCTTTTTCACGTAGTGATAACTGCATGGTATGATAAAAGAAATATAAACGTTGAAAGATAAAGGAGTGTATTTGGAGTGGGGAATATATCCTTACCGTTAGATTATGTTGTAATTGACTTTGAAACAACAGGATTTAATCCTTATAATGATAAGATCATTCAAGTGGCAGCAGTGAAATATCGTAATCATGAACTAGTAGATCAATTTGTTTCCTATGTGAATCCGGAGCGTCCAATTCCGGACCGAATAACGAGTTTAACAGGTATTACAAATTATCGTGTTTCGGATGCACCGACGATTGAAGAAGTGTTACCTTTATTTTTAGCATTTTTACATACAAATGTAATTGTCGCTCATAATGCATCTTTTGATATGCGCTTTTTGAAAAGTAATGTGAATATGCTTGGTTTACCGGAACCACAAAATAAAGTGATTGATACTGTGTTTCTAGCAAAGAAATATATGAAGCACGCGCCTAATCATAAACTTGAAACGTTAAAGCGAATGCTTGGAATTCGTTTAAGTTCTCATAATGCATTTGATGATTGTATTACTTGTGCAGCAGTTTATCAAAAATGTGCCTTTATTGAAGAAGAGGCGAAAAGGAAATCGAATACAGAAGTACTTGATGAAACAGCAGTATATGAAGCGGTAAAAGAGATACTTGTACGAAATAAACGTGATATTGAATGGATTCGTTGCATGAATGTAGGAAGCTATTTAGATATAAAAGCTTTTTATCCAGTTATGAGATTAAAGGTAAAAGGGCGAAAGAAATACGTATTAACAGACATATTAGAAGATGATGTGAAAGAAATATGTACGAGTTTAGCCTGTGAACCGGCGTTAAAAAGTGAAGTTGGTAACACGAGAATTATGCTTAATAGCTTAGAGGACGTCCTGAAATTAGAAAGTTATATTTTAGAACAGTATGATTTTGTATTGCAAGCGCTGCATGATTATAAACAAAGTGAAATGAATGCAGATGAAAAACTAAAAGAATATTTGAATATTATGGTGTAAAAAACTCCGTGTACATTTTACTGTACACGGAGTTTTTTTAGGAGTACTAAAACATAAAATTTTCTTGCAAATCTGATTAAATAGTTTTTCCTTTGCTCATACTATGTAATAAGAAAGCGAAGGAGAGAGGGTGAACAGCATGAGAAGAAGTCGCCGTAAATCGTTTGACGAGCTTGTGAAAGAAAATAAACAACAATTATTAAGCGATCGCGATGCAATCGATCGCATTGAAGAGCGTATTGAAAAACGTTATGAAATGAAACTTTTTAAGCAAGCTGAATAATTCTTAACACTAGTACGATACTACTGTTAAGGAGGCGATAGTAATGGGTAATCCGAAAAAGAATTCAAAAGACTTTGCACCGAATCATATTGGAACACAATCAAAAAAAGCTGGTGGCAATAAAGGAAAGCAAATGCAAGACCAAACGGGCAAACAACCGATTGTTGATAACGGTTAAAGAAAAGGAGAATATTGTATTCTCCTTTTTTATGTATAAATTTGAGGGAAGATAGGTAATTTAAGATGGTGTGTATATACAATATTAGGAGGAAAGTACATGCCAAATCCAGATAATCGAAGTGATAACGCTGAAAAGTTACAAGAAATGGTGCAAAATACAATTGATAACTTTAATGAAGCAAAAGAAACAGCGGAGCTTTCTAATGAAAAAGACCGTTCTGCTATTGAAGCAAAAAATCAAAGGCGTTTAGAAAGTATTGACTCATTAAAAAGTGAAATCAAAGATGAATCTTAACAGAATGTACAAAAAGGGCTGACTTTTGTCAGCCCTTTTTCGTAATTGTAAAGTTTTCAACGAGTAAACGCCAATTTTGTGGAAATGGCAAGCCAATCTTCCAATAACTAATACCGCCAATGCCTTGTTCTTTCATTAAATTGAATTTACTTTGAATAGATCTCGCATCTTCAAACCAAACTTCGTGTTGTACACCGTTTTCGTCAAAGTAATTGAAATGTGGAGCTTGAGCTGTGAAATCATAGCGGATAGGAACATTGTATTTACGAGCAAGTGCAACAGCTGCAACAGAGCTAACTGCTTTTGCTGGTGGGTTTCCTTGTTTGAACGGAAGTTTCCAATCGAATCCGTATAAATTTTGCCCCATCATAATTTTTTGAGGAGGCATTTGAGATTTTGCGTATTGAAGTACTTCTTTTACAGGGCCGATAGGAGAGATTGCCATCGGTGGTCCGCCCTGCCATCCCCAGTCATATGTCATAATGACGACGAAATCAACAATTTGTCCTTGTGCTTTATAATCGTGAGCTTCGAAAAATTTTCCCTTTTGATTGGAACTTGTTTTCGGTACAAGCGTTGTACTTAATGTGTATCCGTTAGGTAAGCGTGTTTTCACATTTCGTAAAAAACGATTATACGCTTCGCGATCTTCGGGTGCAACACTCTCAAAATCGAAATGAATATCTCGCATACCGTACTTCTCAGCAGTTTGCAAAATATTTGTAATAAATTTGTTTTGGATTGTTGCGTCCCGTAAAATAACGGATGTTAGATCGGCACTGAAATTTCCGTTTTCGATGTTCGTAATAACGAGCATAGGGATGGTATTACCTTGCGTTGCAATATTAGCGATTTTAGCTGTTTCAGTTGGTTCTTTTAACGTACCATCTCTTTTTGCCTCGAAGCTGAAGTAAGCTAAGTATGTTAAAAATGGATTAATAGCACGTGTAGCATTAACTAAACTTTCTTTAATAGGTATAGTGGAAGGTTGTAAATAAGCGATGGATTCTACTGCACGTTTCGTCCCTTTCGGTATATATAATTGCTGTCCAACGTGGAGAATGGATTTTAAAGATAAGTTATTCACTTTAGCTAAACTAGCGAGAGGAACGTTATATGTTTGAGAGATTCGATATAGGCTATCGCCAGGCTGTACATAAAAATTATTCCCTTTCGTATTCACGATCAGTGCCTGACCAACAACGAGTGTTTCAGCTGGATTTAATCCATTGTCTTTTACTATCTCGTCAGGTGTTGATCCATATTTTGATGCCAAGCTATATACGCTATCACCGCTACGAACCGTTACAATTTGAATCATATGCTTGCTCCTTTCGGTAAAAGATTCACTGTTTTTATTTTATTTTTGATTTCACTGTATTATGATTAAATGTATGCAAGGTAGCAGAAGTGAAAGAAGGCGAATATATATGTTTGTAGCAGAACATGAAGTTGAAATCCGTTATGCGGAAACAGATCAAATGGGTGTTGTTTACCATTCAAACTATTTAGTGTGGCTTGAATTAGGTCGCACGAAACTTATACAAGATTTAGGGTTTTCATATGTTGAAATGGAGAAAGAAGGAATTATTTCTCCTGTGTTAGATTTGCAAATTTCTTATCGTAAAGCAATGCGTTACGGGGAAAAAGCAATTGTAAAAACGTGGGTTGATACAGTGAGCCCGCTTCGCGTTGTATATGGATATGAAATATATAATGGTGAAGGTGAACTTTGTATTACGGCAAGTACGACAAATATTTGTGCGAAAAAAGAAGGGTTCAGGCCCGTATCATTTAAAAAGTTCTATCCAGAGTGGTATGCGAAATATGAGGAAATTAAGAAAAAATAAAAAAGCGTGGCGGAAGCCACGTTTTTTTATTTTTCATAATTAAATTGCGGGAAATCATCACCGTCGTTAAATGTAACAGATAAATTATGTCCATCGAAGAACCATTCATCATCGCTTTCAATAAAGAAGTTAATACCTTCTTCTTGAATTTGAACAGCAGGATGTGCAGGATCATCTTTACGAATACCTAAAGAAAGTCCTTTTTGCACAGTACTACAACCGCCATATTGTACGAAAAGGCGCAGTGTTTCACCCGATTGTAAGTTTAATTCGTTTTTATACCATTGTGCTGCTTCTTTTGTTACGGAAAGATTCATGTATAGTTCCTCCAAATTATGTTGCTTTTTCTTTAGTATAAAAAATAACGCAAAAAGACGCTATTAATATGCTTCACGTTTTCTTTTTGCGTTATGTGGGTTACGATCTTATTTTTGCTTTTTTGAAAAGTTTGCTTTCGGTTCAGTTTTATTTATAATTCGTCCAATATTTGCACGGTGTTTATAAATAACCATACCTGCTAATAAACACATCGCAATAATGAAGATTTTATCCCCGCTAACAATTGATGCGATAACGGCAACGACAGCTGTTACCATAGAAGAAAGTGATACGTATCTTGTTGTAAATAAAAGGCTGAAAAAGACAACAGCTAAAATTGCAAAAACAACTGGTGAGTAGCATAATAGCACGCCAGCAGAAGTTGCAACTGCTTTACCACCACGGAATTTCGCGAAAATCGGATACACATGTCCAAGAACAGCTGCTAATCCGAACCATAGTGGATGAATGTCTAACGCGAAAATAATCGGTAGACTCGTTGCTAATGTACCTTTTAAAATGTCAGCAATTGTAACGATAAAACCTGCTTTTTTCCCTAGTGTGCGGAATGTATTTGTTCCGCCTAAATTACCGCTTCCGTGCTCACGAATGTCAATTCCATAACCAATCTTTCCAACGACTAGTGCAAATGGAATGGAGCCAAGTAAGTAGGCAACGATAAATAAAAGATATGTAGTAACCATAAGTTCAGTCTCCTTTATTCAAATGTGTTGATAAAGGGTAAAAAGAGTTTTTCCCGTATATTGTACCATACATTTGTAAAGAGCACATTTCTTTTTTGTAAATGAAAAATTCATTATTTCGTGCAAAAAATTTCACAGGAATGTTACATTTCTCACAGAAACACTAAGACTATATGTAGTAACATTTTAATCAAAAGACAACAACATATTGGTGGAGGGTTATAAATGTTACAAAAAAATACACGTGGAGAAGAATTAATGAGAGTATTTGAGACAATAGTCCACGGCAATGAACAAGATTTAATGCAAGAAAATGCAAATGTAGACGGCCGCTCTCCGATGGGAGTAATGGGAACGTTCGCATCTGAGAGTGCGAAATATTACGCTGTTGAAAATTTATTGTCAGATTCAGTGAAAAAAGCGATAAATGAAAATATATTATATCCGCATGACTTAGATTTTTATGCGACTGGAACGACAACTTGTTCGCAAATTCCGTTAGCGCAAATGCTTGCGAACGGTTTTCATACCGGACATGGACATATGAGACAACCGCAAGACATTAAAAGTGCATTAGCTCTTTCATCTATTATTTTTCAAGCGAATCAAAATATGCAGCACGGTGGTCAATCGTTTGCACTCTTTGATGTTGATTTAGCTCCATATGTGAGAAAAACAGTAGAGAGACATAAGAAACGATTACAGTCATATCCGCTTACGAAAGAACAAATAGAAGAATTTGCGTGGAAAGAAACAGAAAATGATACGTATCAGGCGTGTGAAGCTTTTATTCATAATTCAAATAGTATGCATAGTAGGGGCGGGGGACAAGTACCGTTTATTTCTATTAATTATGGAACAGACACATCGAAAGAAGGAAGACTTTTAATTAAACAACTTTTAAAAGCGACACAAGCTGGTCTTGGTAAAGGGGAAACACCAATTTTTCCTATTCAAATTTTTAAAATGAAAAAAGGTGTGAATTTTGAAGAAAGTGATCCGAACTATGATTTATTTGAATTAGCGTTAGAGACAACGGCTGAACGATTATTCCCTAACTTTTCATTTTTAGATGCGCCATTTAATGCTGTGCATTATGATGGACGACCGGAAAGTGAAGTATGTTACATGGGATGTCGTACTCGTGTTATGTCGAACATACATGGAGAAGAAACGGCGATTGGAAGAGGGAATTTATCATTTACATCTATTAATTTAGTGAAATTAGCGTTAATTAGTGGTTCAAAAGAAGCGTTTTTTGAAGCGCTAAACTATTATTTAGATTTAGGAATTAAGCAGCTATTAGAAAGATATGCGTATCAATGTACGAAGCGAGCAAGAGATTTTCAGTTTTTATATTCACAAGGTGTATGGCGTGGTGGAGAAACGTTGCAGCCTGAAGACTCCGTAGCCTCGATTTTAAAACAAGGGACGTTAAGTATTGGTTTTATCGGTCTTGCGGAATGTTTAGTAGCTTTAACAGGAAAGCATCATGGGGAAGATGAAGAATCATGGAAACTTGGGTATGAAATTATTTCCTTTATGAGAGATAGAATGGATAAAGCGACAGAAGAACATCAACTGAATTTCTCAGTAATTGCAACTCCAGCAGAAGGATTATCAGGGAAGTTTGTGAAAAAAGATAGAGAAGAATTTGGCGTGATTAGCGGTATAACGAACCATAATTACTATACGAATTCATTCCATATTCCAGTTTATTATAACATTCAAGCGATAAATAAAATCCGTTTAGAAGGCCCGTTCCATGCTCTCTGTAACGGGGGACATATTACTTATATTGAACTAGACGGAGCAGCAATGCATAACAAAAAGGCATTAAAACAAATTGTACAAGCCATGGCAGAACATGGCGTTGGATACGGTTCAATTAATCATCCTGTTGACCGTTGTAAGTGCTGTAGTTATCACGGGGTTATTGGGAATGAATGTCCAAGTTGCGGGAATGAAGATGAGGCTAATATAGAAAGAATTCGCCGTATAACAGGCTATCTTGTAGGAGATATGTCAAAGTGGAATAGTGCGAAACGTAGTGAAGAGATAGATCGGGTGAAACATAAATGAAAGTGATGAATATTATTCATGATAGTGTAGTAGATGGAGAAGGATTGCGGACAGTCGTGTTTTTTGCGGGCTGTCCGCATCGTTGCGTTGGTTGCCATAATCCGAAATCGTGGAATATTTGCAACGGAACGGAAATGACAGTAGAAGAAATTGTGAAAGAGATTGCAAGTAATCCATTAACTGATGTAACATTTTCAGGTGGAGATCCATTTTTTCAAGCTGCTGAAGTGAAAAAGGTAGCAAAAATCGTGAAAGATTTGAAAAAAAAACTATGGATGTATACAGGTTATACGTTAGAAGAGATACAGAGTTCTCAAAATAATGATATGATAGAGTTGTTACATTATGGGGATGTTTTAGTCGATGGAAGGTTTGAAATTGAGGAAAAAGATTTAACACTTCCATTTCGCGGAAGCTCCAATCAACGTATTATTCGATTGAAAGAGTAAAAAGGCGGGATAGATTATATGAACAAAACGGTATTGCTTGTTGAAGATGAAAGAAGATTACGTGAAATTGTTAGTGATTATTTTCGTAATGAAGGCTTTGAAGTAATCGAAGCAGAAGATGGAAAAAAAGCGCTAGAGTTATTTGCAGAGCATGAAATTGATTTAATTATGTTAGATATTATGTTACCGGAAATAGATGGATGGTCTGTTTGTAGAAGAATTAGAAAAGAATCAGCAGTACCAATTATTATGTTGACAGCACGTTCGGATGAGGATGATACATTGCTAGGTTTCGAATTAGGTGCAGACGAGTATGTAACGAAACCATTTAGCCCGAAAGTATTAGTAGCTCGTGCAAAGACGTTATTGAAACGTGCGGATGGTGCGGTAGGAGTAGCGGAAGAAAATGCTATGTCTTTAGCTGGAATAGAAGTGAATCGTCTATCTAGAACTGTTTTAGTAGATGGAGAAGAAATTATATTGACACATAAAGAATTTGAACTTCTTGTGTATTTAATGGAGAACAAAGGAATTGTGTTATCACGTCAACATTTATTAGACCAGTTATGGGGATATGACTATTACGGTGATGACCGAACGGTTGATACCCATATTAAAAAACTTCGAAATAAGCTAGGAGATAAAGCGAAGCATATCGGTACTGTTATTCGAGTTGGTTATAAATTTGAAGAATAATCTAGAACGATTTGTGTAATTTAGCCTAGGGAAATGGTAATTTTATACTCTCTTTTGAAGGTAAAATGTACAAAAAATACTTTTTTTGTCTACAATGTTAGATAAGTGTATTTTTTTAATTGGATTTCACGATGAGTTCACAAGAAGGACACAAAACGTGACTATACTGAAAATACGAATTCACCAGAGAGGGGAAATAAAACATGGGATATTACGACGGACCAAATTTAAATGAAGAGCATAGTGAAACGAGAGAAGTGAGAAAATCAGGTAGTAAAAAAGGCTATTTCTTCACAGGTTTAGTGGGAGCTGTAGTCGGAGCGGTTTCGATTAGTTTTGCAGCACCATATATGCCATGGGCTCAAAATAATGGAGCGCCAGTATCATCATTTAGTTCGGATTCAAAAGTAGAAGGTACTGTAGTTCCTGTTGTAAATAAAGCGAAAAATGAAACTGATTTACCTGGTATGATTGAAGGGGCGAAAGATGTTGTTGTAGGTGTTATTAATATGCAACAAAGTGTTGATCCATTTGCAATGCAACCGACAGGTCAAGAACAACAAGCCGGTTCAGGATCAGGTGTTATTTATAAAAAAGCAGGAAATAAAGCATATATTGTAACAAACAACCACGTAGTAGATGGAGCAAATAAACTTGCTGTGAAGCTGAGCGACGGAAAGCAAGTTGATGCGAAATTAGTTGGTAAGGACCCTTGGTTAGACTTAGCGGTTGTTGAAATTGATGGATCTAATGTAAATAAAGTTGCCACTTTAGGTGATTCAAGTAAACTTCGTGCGGGTGAAAAAGCAATTGCAATCGGTAATCCACTTGGATTTGATGGAAGTGTAACGGAAGGTATAATCAGTAGTAAAGAACGCGAAATTCCGGTTGATATTGATGGGGATAAACGACCAGATTGGCAAGCACAAGTTATTCAAACGGATGCAGCGATTAATCCAGGTAATAGTGGTGGTGCATTATTTAACCAAAATGGTGAAATAATTGGGATTAATTCAAGTAAAATTGCACAACAAGAAGTTGAAGGAATTGGATTTGCTATTCCAATTAACATCGCAAAACCAGTTATTGAATCTCTTGAAAAAGATGGAGTAGTAAAACGTCCAGCTCTTGGAGTAGGTGTTGTTTCACTAGAAGATGTGCAAGCTTATGCAGTCAATCAATTGAAAGTACCGAAAGAAGTAACAAACGGCGTTGTATTAGGTAAAATTTACCCAATATCACCAGCTGAAAAAGCTGGTTTAGAGCAATATGATATTGTAGTAGCATTAGATAATCAAAAAGTAGAGAATGCTCTTCAATTCCGTAAATATTTATATGAAAAGAAAAAAGTAGGCGAGAAAGTAGAAGTTACATTCTACCGTAACGGTCAAAAAATGACGAAATCGGCTACTTTAGCAGATAATTCAGCTACAAAGAATCAATAATCGAAATAAAAGAAAGTCTCTTTCATATTGAAAGAGACTTTCTTTATCGGCTATACTAAAGGAATAGGAGGGATTAATTATGACAATTGAAAACCCAACTCGTACGGAAATTGGTGAAGTGTTAAAGAAAAGCAAAACAATTGCGGTTGTTGGATTATCAGATAAGCCAGAACGTACATCGTATATGGTTTCAAAAGCAATGCAAGATGCTGGATACCGCATTATTCCAGTTAATCCAACAGTAGATGAGGTGCTCGGAGAAAAGGCAGTTTCTTCACTAAAGGATATTAAGGAACACGTTGACATTGTAAATGTATTTCGTCGCTCAGAGTTTTTAATGGATGTTGCAAAAGAATTTGTAGAGATTGATGCAGATGTTTTTTGGGCACAATTAGGAGTACAAGATGAGGATACATATAAACTTTTAAAAGAAAAAGACTATACTGTAATAATGGATCGTTGTATTAAAGTAGAACATGCGATGACAAAATAGTATAGATTTAAAGGTAGAAAGATTGATTCAGCCCTCATTATAGATAAGTAGGGCCGATGAACGAGGTGTTCATCATGAGATTTTTTAAAGGCTGTTTTTGGGGATTGTTACTTGTAATCCCGTTTTGGATCTTGATCATTTGGATCATAATAAAGGTTTGGAATGTGTAATCTTGGAATACATATCCATTTCTCGTTGACAAACGATTATTTTTCTGAAATAGTAGCCTAGAGGAATCCTTGTGAGAAAACAAGGATTTTTCTATTGAAAATGGTATATAAAAGAGATAAGATAACTTGCCAAAACGATAGTCGAGGCGTTATTCTATAATAGAAACATATGTTCTGATTTTGGATTAGGAAAGGGGCAAGGAGTTTGGCGAAGCATCAGTTCCAATATAATGAAGATGCGATTCAAGTGTTAGAAGGACTTGAAGCCGTTCGAAAAC
>WPCI01025401.1_pt1 | contig 27280 bp, 28 predicted proteins | sample 5399871 | NCBI WGS metagenome assembly WPCI01 (sample SAMN12869469, study PRJNA574797) | sludge metagenome | isolation source: wastewater treatment of pH7 | place: China:Beijing | collected 2019-05-20 | reverse complement strand
GCGGCATTTGATGATCCGATTATTTTAGTTGGTGCTTCAGAATCGTATGAACCACGCTGTCGTCATTGTCATGCAGTTCCTACAAACAAAGATAAGTAAAACTCGCTGCGCAAGGCGGGTTTTTTTCAGAATAGAGAGTGTAAGTGGTGTGAGCCACTTGCGCTTTAAGTGTGATATCTAGCTTCAGCGGCTAGAATCTCCGGCCATTTCACTCTCTCGCTTGAAGCAAAAAGCGCTTCAAGGTCGAGAGCTTGAAGTGTCCTGCGATTCTGAACGAGCCGCTTCACCGTTTAGCTGTTATACAGCTTTTTTATTCTCTTCTACATCCTGTCCATCCCAGCACTCTGTATTTTGTAAGCCAGGGATAGAGCTTGCAACGAAAACAGGATCTTTTCCTTGTTTCTTTTGCTTCATATAGTCTACTAATGCTGCGTAGGCGAATTTGCTTAGGAATGAGATGGCAATTAAGTTTGTCAATACCATTAGTCCCATGAATAAATCAGCTAAGCTCCAAACTGTTTGAAGGGCAGCGATTGATCCGAAGAATACCATTCCGACAACGGCAACGCGATAAATCATTAACCATGTTTTGCTTTCTTTAATAAATGCGATGTTTGTTTCACCATAATAGTAGTTTCCTAGTAAAGAACTGAACGCGAATAGGAAAATAATAATTGCTAAGAAAGTGCTTGCCCATGGTCCGATTTGTGAACTTAATGCATTTTGTGTTAATTCGATACCTTGTAAGTTTGTTCCTTTGTAAAGGCCCGAACATAATACGATAAATGCTGTTGATGTACATACTAAGAACGTGTCTACGAAAACACCTAATGCTTGAACAAGTCCTTGTTTTACAGGGTGAGATACATCTGATGTTGCGGCTGCGTTAGGGGAGCTACCCATACCTGCTTCTGTTGCGAATAGACCGCGCTGAATTCCGAACTTAATTGCTGCTCCAATACCACCAGCGATGGCTTGGTCTAAACCGAATGCACCATTAAATATTTCCATAAAAATGCTTGGTAACATAGTAAAGTTGTTAATAACAACAAAAATAGCCACACCAATATAAATGATTGCCATTGGAGGAACAATCATTTCCGTAATACGTGAAATGCTCTTAATACCACCGAAAATAATAACTGCAACTAATAAAGCTAATAGAGCTCCTACGATCGTTCGCTCTAGTCCAAAAGCATTTTCAAATGCTATTGTTACTGTGTTTGCTTGTACAGAGTTGAAAATTAATCCGTACGCAACTGTAATAAGAAGTGAGAACCAAACACCCATCCAGCGTTTGTTTAATCCTTTTTCCATATAATATGCTGGGCCACCACGGAATCTGCTTCCATCTTTTACTTTATAAATTTGCGCGAGCGTACATTCTACGAAACTAGTAGCTGCTCCAAGGATAGCGATAAACCACATCCAAAATACTGCGCCAGGTCCGCCCATTGAGATAGCTAATGCTACACCAGCTAAGTTTCCGATACCGATACGTGCAGCTGCACTTAAGCAAAATGCTTGGAACGGTGAGATGCTATCTTTCTTTTTTTCTTTTCGATTAAATCCTTTACTAATTAATCCGACCATCTCACCGAAATGAGTAATTTGGACAAATTTTAATTTAAAAGAGAAATAAAGACCGAAGCCGATTAGCATTGCAATAAGAATATATGACCATAAAATATTATTCGTTACCTCAAGGAATCTGCTAAAGATATCAACCATATAATACACTTCCTTTTTTCCGTAATAAGAAAATTATATGCAAAAAATATACGAGAATCAATTTTTCTAAAAAATCATGTTACTTAAACTCATTTTATGTTATGATTATGTTACATCGTAATATTTTTAGAATTATTTACATTTTAAAAAACTAAATGTAACGCAAGAAAGAGGGGATAATTTGAAAGAAGAAACTTTATGGAAAGTAAGCCTTAAAAGTTTGAAAATGAGAAGTAATATATTTTTTATCGTTACATCTTTAAGTATCTTTTTAGGAGCCACTTATTATTACAATAAAAGATTTCCAAGTCACAGGTATCCTGAATGGTTAGAATTTCTAAAGTTGATTGGTTGAATAAAAGACAGAAAAACAGAAAATTCAAATAAAAAACATTGTGGAGGAGCTAAATATGAATATTAGAGAAAGTGAACTTCCGGGTATTGGCTATAAATTTCAAATCGTTACGAAAGGTAATGAAAAGATGGTAATTGTAATTCATGATGACGGACGTAGAGAAATGTATCATTTTGATTCAGACCATGAAGAAAGTATCTCAAGTATTTCATTACGCGACTCAGAGGCAAGACAAATTGCAGCCATATTAGGCGGAATGGTATATAAGCCTAGAGCATTAGAAAATGTTGAAATGGTTTTTGAAGGGTTGGCGATTGAGTGGTTTAAAGTGGAGAAGGAAGCGCCAGCAATCGGAAAAACAATCGGCGATCTGGAAATAAGAAAAACATATAGCGTAACGATTATTGCAGTTATGAAAAAGAATATGAAAAAGCTATTTAATCCAGGACCAGAAACAGTAATTGAGGAAGGCGATATGCTTGTAGTTTCAGGCGAGAGAGAAGAAATTAAAAAAATTATTAATGAGTTACTTTCGAATAGGGGGACTGACTAGATGGATACGTTAATTTTTGAAGTTGGTACAGCGTTAGTATTAGTTGCAATTGCGGCAGTAATTGCTGGAAAGTTTAAATTCTCAGTTATTCCATTTCTAATTGTTCTTGGGATGCTAGTGGGACCACATGCGCCGACAATAGGTGTGATCGATTTCAAATTTATTGAAAGTGCAAATGTAATTTCGTTCCTTGGACGGATTGGCGTTCTGTTTCTTCTGTTCTATCTAGGACTAGAATTTTCAATGAAAAAACTAATTAAATCTGGACGTTCTATTGCAATTGGCGGAACGATCTATATTTTAATTAACTTTTCACTTGGCTTATTATACGGATTTATAATGGGCTTCCCTTTACTAGAAATCTTAATTATTGCGGGTATTATTACGATTTCTTCTAGCGCTATCGTTGCAAAGGTGTTAGTGGATTTAAGAAGAACTGGTAATAATGAGACCGAATTAATTTTAGGAATTATCATGTTCGAAGATATATTCCTGGCTGTATATTTATCAGTCGTTTCTGGATTAGTTCTAGGGGATCACGCTTCATTCTTAGGTGCCCTTACTTCAATTGGAATTGCTTTAGGATATATGCTTCTATTCTTTATTGTAGCTAGAAAGGCGACGCCGTTATTAAATAAATTGCTCAATATTAGTTCGGATGAAATTTTCATTATTGTAGTATTTGCCTCATTATTCTTTATTGCAGGTTTCTCGGAAACAATTCATGTTGCTGAAGCAATTGGAGCACTTCTTTTAGGGTTAGTTTTCTCTGAGACAGAGCATAGTGACAGAATTGAACATCTCGTTGTTCCATTTAGAGACTTTTTCGGAGCTATTTTCTTCTTCAGTTTCGGATTAAGCATTGATCCGTTCTCACTGGGCGGAGCGATATGGTTAACGTTAGGTGCTGTCCTTCTTACAATCATCGGAAACTTTATAGCAGGGATGATTGCTGGGAGACAAGCTGGATTATCTCATAAAGCATCAACAAATATTGGATTAACAATCGTTTCAAGAGGAGAATTCTCCATCATTATGGCCAATATCGGTATCGCTGGTGGTTTAATGTCAGTCTTGAAGCCATTTTCAGCACTATACGTGCTTATACTATCTATCTTAGGTCCACTTCTGACGAAAGAGTCAAAGAATGTATATAAATTTTTAAATAAAGTCTTTAAGTGGGATACGAAGACTAACTAAATTAAAAAAATAAAAGTAAAAGATATGTATGAAAAAGTGATTACGGAAAAGGAATCTATGTCGATATAGATTCCTTTTTGATTGGCATTTTTTCAAGGATGAAAGAATACGTTTAATATTTACCATATTGTGGCATACATATAGAAAAAGGATGCTTGGAAAGGGGAATAAAGAGAAATGGAACTCCAGTTTCAAAATGTATATCAACAGGTGGAGAATTGGTATGTGTTGGATTCGGAGCTTCCTTGGGATGTCAAAAGGCTTAGAGACGATTTATTTTCACTGATTGAAGTATGTAAAACACCGGTTATTTTTTGTGATACGTGTGATGCGAATCATGTCCTTTTATCATTAGGAGAAGAAGAAGAGGAATTTTTATTCCCGGTAGGTGGTTTTTATCATAAAGAAAAACAATTAATTTTTGTTTGTATGTGGGAAGAGTATGAGCAAGTCCTTAAAACACTACTGCATGAATTTCGTCATGCAATGCAGCATAAGAGCGAAGTATTGCATGTTGGAAGTGAATTGTACGAAGATAGATGGATTGAGAAAGATGCGAGAAAGTTCACGGAGAGGAAGTTAGATGAATATAAAAATAGAAAGTTAATGTAAAGCATAGTGGAGAAATGACGCTGTGCTTTCTTTGCTTCTTACTAAAAATAAGTAATTGACTTTTATAAAGTTTAGTTCTAAACTAATGGTATGAAACGAGCGAGGTGATGAAATGAAAACAGAAGATAGACTAGGTTTACTCCTATGGTTTCGTTTATCACGTTTTTATAACAAAAGTATTCGTGAGACGAATCAGCATTTGAAAGAATGGAATGTATCTGCCGCTCAGTTTGATGTACTAGCTCAAGTTGGAGGGCATGATCGTTTGACGCAGCAAGAGCTTGGAAATAAGCTATTTGTTACGAAGGGAAATATTACGCAGCTTTTAAATAAAATGGAGCAGCTTGAGTGGATTCGTCGTGAACAAGAAGGTACTACAAAATATATTTCATTAACAGAAAAGGGAAGAGCTTTATATGAAGAAATCGTCCCGCCTCAAGAAACATTCCAAGCGGAGCAGTTTCAAAATTTAAATGTAGAAGAACAACATCAATTATTACAATTACTAAAAAAGTTACAGTGAGAAAAATTTTAAAATAAATCTTGAATTCGAGATAATATGAGGTGAACGGTATGTTTAGAAAAGTTGATCATAAAAATATGGGAAGAGCAAATCACGGTTGGTTAAATACACATTTTCATTTTTCCTTTGCCAATTACTATAATCCTAATAACATGAACTTTGGTGCATTACGTGTAATTAATGATGACTTAGTAGCACCGCAAACTGGTTTTGATATGCATCCACACCGCGATATGGAAATCATTTCGTACGTTGTAGACGGTGCTTTAACACATGAAGATAGCATGGGGAACCGCGGAACAATTGAGCGAGGACATGTTCAATATATGAGTGCTGGCACAGGTGTATTTCATAGTGAGCATAATTTAGGAAATGAAACACTACGTTTATTACAAATTTGGATTTTACCAGACCGTGAGGATCATAAGCCAAACTATGGTGAGTTTAAATTTGATTGGAGCAAGCGTGAAAACGAATGGTTCCATATGGTATCTCCATTAGAAGGCGGGGCACCAATTCAAATTCATCAAGATGCGAATTTATATTCTTTATCGTTAGAAGCAGGAAAAGAAATTCATTTTCCAGTGAAAGAAGGCCGTCAATTGTATGTTGTACAAATTGAAGGTAGTAGTGTAATCAATGGTGAGACACTTGTTATGCGTGATGCAGCAGAAGCGATTGAAGAAGATATTCATATTGAAGCGAAAGAGCAATCACACTATTTAGCAATTGAATTGAAAAAGCAATAAAATGTTTATAAAAAAGAGGACGTCCGATAGGATGTCCTCTTTTTTTGAGTGGAATTGTCAGAAAAAACTTTCTCAAATTTTAGGGAAAGGTATCCACTTGAAAAACAAGAATTGTATAAAAGTGTCAAAAATCTTTATGGGAATGGGGAATGTTATAGTGAAAAAGAAAGTCATTTCATCAGCATTAGCGTTAACTGTTATCGCCGGGGGATTTGGAACATTTGGAGCAACGACAACGAAAGCGGAAGAACAAAAAATTCAATACCATCAAGAATTTAAAACGCCTGCATACATAGGTGAAGAATGGAAAGCACCGGAAGGATTAGATAAAAAAGAGACGGTCTTTCAATATTTAGAGAGTAAGAAAGATATGTTCAAATTAGCAGGAAATATTGATAAACACTTTAATGTCGTTGGGGAAGAAAAAGATGCTGAATCCGGTACAACACACGTGAAGCTAGTTGAGAAACATAATAACATCCCTGTGTATGGTTCAGATCAAACTGTTACACTAGATAAAGAAAATAATGTAAAAGCATTCTTCGGACAAGTTATTCCGAATTTAGAGGATAAAAATATTCCTGCAGCTGCAAGTATTAGTGCAGAACAAGCAGAAACAATTGCAAAGGCAGATATTGAAAAAGAAGTTGGTAAAGTAAAAAGTTATGACGGTGTGAAAAAAGATTTATTTGTGTATGAAAAAGATGGAAATTACTATCTTGCATATTTAGTGAAAGCGTCGATTTCAAAGCCAGCTCCAGGGTATTGGCATTACTTTGTTGATGCGACAAATGGAAATGTGATTGAGAAATATAATGCTGTAGATAACATTACTGGATTTGGTTACGGCGTATTAGGTGCTAGACAATCATTTGAAATTGCGCAAGATACGAAAACAGGACAATTCAACTTGTTTGATGGTAAACGAGGACAAGGTATTCATACATTTGATGCAGAAAATATGAATGAAAACTTGTTTAATTTATTCTCACAATGGCTTGGATATACAGGAGAAGAAGTTGAAAGTAAATCTAAGTTCTTCGAAGATAAAGCTGCAGTTGATGCGCATGTAAATGCAGGAAAAGTATATGATTACTACAAAAAGACATTTAATCGTAACTCTTTCGATGATAAAGGCGCGAAGCTTATTTCGACTGTTCACGTAGGTACAGCTTGGAATAACGCAGCTTGGAATGGTGTACAAATGATGTATGGTGATGGCGATGGAAAAACATTCATTCCATTATCTGCTGGACTAGATGTTATCGGTCACGAATTAACGCATGCTGTAACTGAGCATACAGCAAATCTTGTTTATAAAAATGAGTCAGGTGCGTTAAATGAATCGTTATCTGATATTATGGGTGTCATGGTTGAGAAGAAGAGCTGGGATTTAGGTGCTGACATTTATACACCTGGAAAACCTGGTGATGCACTTCGTTCTCTGAAAGATCCAGCATCTATTCCAAATCCATTAAAACCAGGTGAAGGTTACCCAGATCATTACAATAAGCGCTACACTGGAACAGCTGATAATGGCGGCGTTCATATTAACAGCAGTATTAACAATAAAGCTGCATACTTAGTATCTGAAGGTGGAGATCATTACGGCGTGAAAGTAACAGGGGTAGGCCGTGAAGCGACAGAGAAAATTTATTACCGTGCTCTTACGAAATATTTAACTGCAAACTCTGACTTTAAGATGATGCGCCAAGCAGCACTTCAGTCAGCTGAAGATTTATATGGTAAAAACTCTAAAGCTGTACAAGCTGTAACGAAAGCTTACGATGCAGTAGGCGTAAAATAATAAGAGAAAAAGACCTGACTAAGATGTCAGGTCTTTCTGTATTTAGTCGCGAATACCTAATGCGATTTTCGCCATACGTGACATACGTTCTTTAGACCAGGGCGGATTCCATACGACATTTACTTCTATTTCATTGACTTCAGGTACGTTCGTTGATAATACTTTTTTTACGTCTGATACAATTTGCCCAGCCATTGGACAACCGATAGAAGTCATAGTCATCGTAATGACAGCATTATTATTTTCATCTGCTGTAACGTCATAAACTAATCCAAGATTAATAATATCAACACCGAGTTCAGGGTCAATAACAGCTTCTAAGTTTGCATATAACTTTTCTTCAAATGCTTGTTGTGACATGTGTAGCACCCCCTACATATTAATGATATCGATTCTCATTATAACGGATATATGTATAAAGTGCAGGAAATGAGCTCAAAAAAATATTCCTCTTGGAAGAGGAATATCTTTGGAATGGCTATTCAGTTTTAAAATGTGATACGAGTTGATCTAATTCTTCAACTGTTTGTTTCATTTGTTTAGCTGTTTGTGTCATCTCATTCATCGTAACGACTTTTTTCTCAGCAGATTGTGCTGTTGCCGCTGTTTCACTAGATACTTCAGTCGAAATAGAAGCGATGTTATTCAGTGAAGCGTTCATTTCTTCAGCACTTGCAGCCATTTCTTCAGCAGTTGCTGAGATGTCTTGCATTTGAGTAGATACTTTATTTACTTGCTCCACAATTGTTGTGAAAGAATTGCCAGCTTCACGAATGACATGAATGCCTTCAAATGCTTCAGAACGCCCTTGTGACATCATAGAACTCGCAGTTTCAGTGTCTTGTTGAATTTGATGTAGTAATTGGTTAATATCTGTTGCAGCAGTTTTAGATTGTTCAGCAAGTTTTCTAACTTCGTCAGCTACGACAGCGAAACCTTTTCCTTGTTCGCCAGCACGAGCTGCTTCGATAGATGCATTTAAAGCAAGTAAGTTTGTTTGTTCCGCGATATTAGAAATAGATTGTACAGCTGTATCAATATATTTCGTGTGGGTGATTAGACGTTCGACCACCTCTGACGTAGCATTTACAGCGTCGTGTATTGTTGTCATTTGTGAAACGGATTTTTGAATAACAGTATTTCCATCGTTAGCTTGTTCAGATGTAGCTACAGCAAGTTCAGTTACAGATGTGGCAGATTCAGCAATGCGCTGAACACTTACTGCCATATCGTCCATTGCAGTTGAGCTTTCTTCCATGCTAGCGGCTTGTGATTGAATACTCTCATTTAAGTTGGACATTGTGCTTTGAACTTTTATTGTTGCCTCGCGTGATATATTCGTCTTTTCTAGCATGTTTTCAGAAGCGTTTTGTACTTCTACAGATGTTTTTTGAACACGATTAATGATATGTTGTAGGTTTTCTAACATTTTATTAAATGATGTTGCGATCGTACCAATTTCATCATTACTGTTTACTTGTAGGCGGGCTGTTAAGTCACCTTCTTGAGATGATAATTCTTTTAGTTTACTATCAATTTGTTGAATTGGTTTTACAAGTTTACCAGAGAACCACCATGCAAGAATCATAGCTACAATAATACAAATAACAAGTGATAAGAAAACAACATATTCAATTTGTAGTGAAGATTGATCAATTTTTTTAATAGATTGATCACGTAACTTAGCTTGTTCATTACTGTAATTTGTGAAGTCACCAATTACTTTATAAACAGTACCATTTTCTGCATAAGCTACTTGCAGGGCCTCTTCCCACTTTTGTTCTTTTGCAAGAGGGAAAACTTTTTCTTCAATAAATTTTCTCCAAGCCAATCCTGATTCCATTGTGCTTTTCACAGATTGAGAAAGATTAGGATTTGAAAGAAGCTCATCCTTCTTATCTTCAAGAAGTTTACTCATTTCGTTAAATTTGTCAAATTCAACTTGATCATGTTGTAATAAATAACCTCTTAAAGCAGAGAGCTGTACTTGATAAGCATCCCCGCGCTCTTTTAATTGTGTTGCTAGAGGAGAAATTTCTTTTTGTAATGCTTCAGCTTGACGAGATTGATCAATGGCAAAAAATAAAATAAAAGCTAAGGCGATTCCAAATAAAGCGCAAATCGTTCCCATCATGAACATTAGTTTTTTTCGAATGCTAATAAAACTCATATAATAAAATCCTCCTTTGTGAAATCATAGTATTAGAATTAATTAATGTAAAAAATTGAAAGAAAGCTTTACTCCGTCTGGAATAAAGCTTTCTTCTTTCCTTTAGGAATTATAGCAGACGGAATGAGAGATAGAAAGAGATATTTTAAAGTGAAAAAAGAGAGATTGTAAATCCCTCTTTTTAATAGTTTGGAACTTCTAAAAATATAAATGAAAGTTTCGCTTTAAATGTTTGTTTTGAAATGAGAAACGAGAACTTCAAGTTCTTGCACAGTCGTTTTCATTTCAGATGCTTTTTTAGCAACGACACTCATTTTGTTTACTTGGTCACCAGCTGAAGTTGCTGTTTGTGATGTTTCGGCGGCAACTTCATTTGAAATAGAAGCGATGTTATTTAAAGCTGCGTTCATTTCTTCAGAACTTGCGGCCATTTCTTCAGCAGTTGCAGACACCTCCTGCATTTGTGTAGAAACTTTGTTAATGTGGTTAACAATTTCTGAGAATGAAGATCCAGCAGTACGAATGACTGTAATGCCTTCAGAAGCCTCTGATTGACCTTGCGTCATCATTTCATTTGCTATTTTTGTATCTGCTTGAATTTGATGAAGTAAATGGTTAATATCAGTTGCTGCTAGCTGAGATTGTTCAGCAAGCTTTCGTACTTCATCGGCAACAACAGCGAAGCCTTTTCCATGTTCACCAGCACGAGCCGCTTCAATGGAAGCATTTAAAGCGAGTAAATTCGTTTGTTCCGCGATATTAGAAATAGATTGAAGTGCAGTATCAATATGATTTGTATGTGTAATGAGTCGTTCTACTACTTGTGATGTAGCGTTCACAGCTTCATTAATGGTATGCATTTGTGTAATAGATTTCTCAATGACTTTATTCCCACTATCAGCTTTTTCTGAAGTAGTAACAGCTAGGCTAGCAACAGAAGAGGCGGATTCTGCAATACGTTGAACACTCGTTGCCATATCGTCCATTGCAGTTGAACTTTCTTCGATGCTGGAAACTTGTGAACGAATATTATGCTCAAGAGCATTCATAGTCTCTTCAGTTTTGGCGGTATTTTCCATAGAAGCAGTTGTTTCGATAAACACATTTTCAGATGCTTCTTTTACACTTGTTGATGTTTGTTGCACTTGTTTTATTATACGTTGTAAATTAGCGAGCATTTGATTAAAGGAATTGGCGATATCACCGATTTCATCTTTACTCGTTACATGCAATCTAGCAGTTAAATCACCATCTTGCGAAGCTAATTCTTTTAATTTCTCATCAATTTGTCGTATCGGTTTAACGAGCTTACCAGAGAACCACCATGCTAATAAAATAGATGTTACTGTACATGTAATAAGTGAGAAGAAAATAATATATTGAATAAGGGATGAAGAAGATTCTACGTCAGCAATTAATGCGTCACGTTTATCATTTTCTTCATTTGCATATTTCGTAAAACGACCTAAAAGGTCGTTTACGTAATCAGTTTGAGCTAAAGCGATTTTAGATGCTTCGTCCCATTTTCCTTCGCGAGCGAGAGGGAGGACTTCATTATCTATGACGCTTCGCCATTTTCCGCCCATTAAAATGGCTTCTTTCATTTCTTCCGAAAGTTTTTTATCACTGGTTACTTTTTCTCTCGTATCAGCTAGTTTTTTTCCTTCTCGGTTGAATTTATCCAATCCTTTTTGATCATGTGACAGTAAATATTCTTGTAAACCAGCAACTTGTGCTTGGAACCAATCGCCACGTTCTTTTAAAATGGTTGCTCTTTTGGAAACATCATTTTTTAACGTTTCAATTTCGCTCGCTTGGCTCATAGCGAATGAAAGAATAACAATAAGAGCAATGCTAAATAAAGAAGAAATGCTTAAGAGTGTGAACAGTAGTTTTTTTCGAATACTAACATATTTCATCGTTACCCCTGCCTTTTAAAAACTGTTTATTATAATTTATAAATATTTAGAGCAGAATTAATAAAAACATCATTATGAAGTTATTAATCTGTTCAATAAAAATTATAGCAGATAATGGAATATGGCAGATTCATATGAGTAAATGTTCTTAAAATGTATACATTTGCATATCAAAAAATTCATAAATAAAAATAAGAAATGCTATTGTAATTTGAAATAACATCATGTATACTTCTAATTAGTTGATAACGATTATCAGTATCAACTAAAAACATTACTCTTCGTTATGTTGGTCATACCCCTTTTTGACGACGTAAGTCAGAGACGAAATGTTGAAATATCTTGTGTCCTATTCTACAGAATTATGGTAATCTCCAACCTCAACTTATATGCGTGAGCATGCAAAAAGGATCCTATCCGTGAAGGGATCCTTTTTTGCATGCTGTCGCAATTAATGTATAGAGACCTGGCACACGCTCTTCCATTCCTTCCGATGCAGTAGAAGGGAAGACCCATCTTTGATGTGACCCGTGTTCTTCAACTAGTTTTTCAATTTTAAAATGTTCTTCGGCAAGTGTTGTAATGATTTCTCCTAACGTCCAGCGACGGATGGTTGTTTTAGGTAACGATTCTTTCTGCACTTCTGTAAGAAGAATGCTATAAGCAACATCCTCTTCAATTAATTCTTTATCAAAATAATTTCCATTGGCCTGAAATGATGGGTGGTCGACTCCTAATAATTTCGTGTAAACAGGATGATAGTCACGAAGGATCAGCATTCCATCTTCTTTAAGTAAAGTAGCAATTTTTTGAAAGAGCGGTTTTAAATCTAAAAAGTAATGGAGTACACCAAGTTCCAGCAATACGATATCAAATGATTGTGAGAGCTGTACATGTAATACATCAGAAACGACATACTCGATAGAGACATCTGCTGCTTCCGCAAGTTCATTTGCATATTTTGCATTACTTGCTGAAATATCAACAACTGTTACGTCAGCTCCTAAAAGAGCGAGAGCAACAGCTTTATTCCCTTTTGATCCAAGTAAATTAATAATACGTTTTCCTTTCGGAGATTGTATGTAAGGTAAATAGTGATCTACCTCACGCATAGGGTCTTCTATGATTTTTTTCGCATAATCAGCTGGTGCCCCGTGACGATTCGTCCAAGCTTCATAAGCAGCTGCATTCCAGCTTTTTTCATTACGTGTGCTTAGTTGTTTTTGATTCAATCATATCACTCCTTTTGTGAACGTATAGGTATTCGGCGGGAAGATGAGATTTCCTGTTTTTCTTGAGTTAAAGTTTGATTTTTCTGTTATTAAGTCGTAAAATACGTGTTATATACAAAAGCGTTGAAAAGGAAAAGTAGGATGAACACATTCTTTCCAGAGAGCTTCGGTAGCTGAGAAGAAGCAAGAATATTCATTTGAACAATGGCCTTTGAGCTTCGTCCTGAACTTATCAAATGATAATAGTAGGCGGCGACGAGAGTTGGTACTCGTTATCAAAACCACAGTATAAGAGCATATAGCTCCGTACTTGTTAAGGCTAATTATGTGAGTAATTGGCGAAATAAGGTGGTACCGCGACTGTTTATACAGCCCCGCCCTTATCTTTTTTTAGATAAGGGCGGGGCTTTTTATATTTTAAAGGAGGAATGTAAGATGAGTATTTTTATTGGGGGCGCTTGGCCGTATGCAAATGGTTCGTTACATCTTGGACATATTGCGAGTTTGTTACCTGGTGATATTTTAGCACGTTATTACCGGGCAAAAGGTGAGAATGTGTTGTATGTTTCGGGAAGTGATTGTAATGGAACACCAATTGCAATTCGGGCAAAACAAGAAGGTGTGACGGCGAAGGACATTGCTGATCAGTATCATGAAGAGTTTGAGCGATGTTTTCGTAGCCTTGGTTTTACGTATGATTGCTATACACGTACAGATAGTGAGCACCATCATGAAACGGTTCAAAATGTTTTTTTACGTTTATTAGAAGAGGGACATATTTATAAAAAAACAGTGGAACAAGCATATTGCGAAACGTGTACACAATTTTTACCTGATCGTTATGTAGAAGGGATATGTCCGCATTGCCATGAAGCAGCAAGAGGAGATCAATGCGATGCGTGTTCAGCTATTTTAGATCCACTCGATTTGTTAGAAAAGAAATGTAAGTTATGTGGTAGTACACCATCCGTACAGGAAACAGAGCATTTCTATTTTGCATTGCATACATTTCAGGAGCAAATCAAAACGGCTGTAGAAAACGTCAAACAAACAGGAACATGGCGCGACAATGCGATTCAGCTAACAGAAAGATATGTAAAGGAAGGGTTACAAGATAGGGCGGTTTCACGAGATTTACCAATCGGGGTACCAATTCCAGTAGAAGGGTATGAAGATAAGAAAATTTACGTGTGGATTGAAGCAGTGACAGGCTATTATTCAGCGAGTAAACATTGGGCTGAAAAAACAGGGGAAGATGATCAAGAGTTTTGGGATAGCGAAGCGAAAACATATTATGTACACGGAAAGGATAATATTCCGTTTCATTCCGTCATTTGGCCAGCGGTATTGCTTGGAATAGGAGAAGGGGCAATTCCTCGTCATATCGTTTCAAATGAATATTTAACAGTGGAAAAAAGAAAATTATCTACAAGTAAAAACTGGGCGGTATGGGTGCCTGACATATTAGAACGCTATGATCCAGATTCTATTCGTTACTTTTTAACCGTCAACGCACCAGAAAATCGTGACACTGACTTTTCATGGCGGGAATTTCTTTACAGTCATAATAGTGAATTGTTAGGGGCATACGGAAACTTTGTAAACCGGACATTAAAATTTATTGAAAAGTATTATGGTGGTATCGTGCCGAAGGGAAGTATTGATGTAGAGCTGAAAGATAAAGTAGAAGGATTATATAAACATGTAGGAGAGGCGATTGAGCAAACTAAATTTAAGGTAGCGCTAGAATCAATATTTGATGCAGTACGTTTTGCAAATAAATACTTTGATGAGAAGCAGCCTTGGAAACAAAGGGAGGATAATCCAGTTTCATGCGAAGAAACGATTTATAATTGTGTGTATCTCATCGCTAATTTTGTAAATCTTCTTGAACCGTTTTTACCATTTTCAAGTGAAAGAATTAGAAACACATTATCGATTGTGAACCGAAATTGGGAGCCTCAACATACGTTGCCAAGTAGAATTGATAGCGTGCAGCCACTATTTGAACGGATTGATGTGAAACAAATTGAGCATGAGGTAGAGAAATTATATGGAGCGGTAAAGTGAGATAGAGAAAAAGACCTTTCAAGTAAATGAAAGGTCTTTTGTTATGCAGTAGGATTCTCCTTCTTATCCTTTAAGAAGAACAGCACAGCAAGGATTACGAGAATAATAGCTGCAATATCATATGTTATTTTGAATGTGGTATTAAAGTTTAAGTACTCCACCAAAGGGGTTTTGACTGCTCCAGAATATATGCAAATAGGAATGACGAGCACATCGTAAAATTTCTTTTCTTTCATATATCTTATTAGGAAGAAGATACACATAATGGCAAAAAAGGCTACGCTTAAAATAGTCATTTATACCTCCAAATAGATTTGAAATTATACCACATTGTAACTTTATTTCCATTTATAAGCAATTTAATATTTTTAAGCACTATACACGCGATTACGTTTTTTTTCTTTCCTAGCTGTAAGAAGTTGAGGAGTGAAAATCCCAAGTAATATAACGATAATCCCAATCCACTGCATAAACGTTACGACTTCATGTACAAGTGTAATAGAAGCGATAATGGCTGTTGGTAATTCAGCTGCACCTAGTATTGTACCAAGTCCTGTTCCTACTTTCGGTACGCCAATTGAAAAACAAATGACAGGTACGACAACACCGAACAAACCGAGGAAGAAAGCATATTTCCATAGGCCAGCTTGCAGGGCACCATCTGTTAAAAAGGTTGGTGGGAAGAATAGGCATACGATAAGCGTAGCGCTTGTTGTCATAAGAAAACTTTTCGTATAAGGTGGAACTTCTGTAGCGACACGCCCGCTTGCAAAAACATAGAATGAAAAGGAAACAGCGGCTAATAGACCAAAGATCATACCTTTCGTGGAAAAGTTTTGTCCGAGACCTTCAAAGACACCGCCTGCAAACAATGTTCCAGCAAATAAAATAATGATAGATATAACTTTCTCACGGCTTGGAAATGTTCGGTTTGCAATTGCTTCAATAACGACACCAATCCATGTGAACTGGAAAAGTAGGACGACAGCGATAGATGCTGGTAGTTCTTCTACAGAAATAGCGTAGAAGATACCGGTCATACTCATCGTTGTACCAACTGTTAGTAAGGAAAAGAATTGCTTTTTTGTTACTTTATGACGTGAAACGAAAAGAACAAGCAGGAGAAGACCAATCCATCCGAAGATATATTGTCCTCCTAATAGTTGATGTGCTGAAAATCCATTAATGAATCCGAGTTTGAAAATAGTTGAAAGTACGCCGTAGCTACAAGCTCCGAATAAAACGAGTAATGAATACTTAAATTTCTCCATGAAAATCCTCCTTTTACATAATAAAAAACGCCCGCTATCCAAATAAGGATAACGGGCGAACGAAACAGAGTCATATACTCTACAAAATTCCGCCACTCATACGAAGTATGAATTTGGGATATGAAATTGTAGTAGGTTTTTACATTGCTTTTGGGAATACAATAGAACATTTTACACCTTGAGGCGTGTTTTGTATACCATAAGGAAATTGATGTTTATCTAGTATTTGTTTTACAATGTATAACCCAAGACCACTACCTTGTACTAAGCCGTGTTTGTCAGGGTTTGCGCGATAGAATGGCTCAAATAAATGAGCAAGTTTATCCTCATCTATTTGTGAACCTGTATTTAATACTTCTAATGCGTAACCGTTTGGCTTTTCATAAAGCTTTATATATACATGCTGATGGTCAATTGTATAATGAATTGCATTTGAAATAATGTTAAAAATGGCAGTTTGAATAAATTTAGGATCAGCTAAAACTTGTACATCTTGTTTAATGTTAGATTGAACATTTAACTGCTTTACAGATACGAAATAATCTACTTTCTTCATAACATCCTCAATAATATTAGTTAATGAGATAACTTTTAAATCAGGTTTAAATTGAGGGTTTTGTATTTTGGATAATTCCGACATTTTTTCCGTTAATATGTTAATGTCTTGCATCATTTCATAGGAACGTTTTAAATATTTATCTCTATCTTTATAAGCTCCAATTCCGTGAATCATGCCATCTAGTTGTCCCATAACGGCTGCGATTGGTGTTTTTAATTCATGGGAAACCATAGACATAAATTCTTTACGAGATTGTTCTAATTGTTGTTCCTTTTTGAGTTCATTTCTTAAATCTTGATTGCTTGCATGTAAATTCTTCACTATATTTGGTATTTGTGAAGCAGCTACTTGTAAATTAAAATCTGTTTGATCTGCATTTTTGTTGAGTAGCTTTTTATCTGAGAAATCAAGATTCATAATATCTTTTAAAGCATCACTCATATATTGAAAAGGTTTAGCAATTAGTTTTGCATAAATTAAAGATCCGAGCAGAGAGAGTGCAAGCATTGTTGCGCCAATATGTGGAGCTAATTGCTGCAGTACATCTGTTAATTTTGGATTATCTTGTGCATCATTTGCTTTACTTGCTGCATTTTGTTTATGTAAGGCATCATTAGTAGCGACTTGCTTTTCCGTTTCTGTAAGTGGAGCAGAAGCGCTATTTTTCCCCGAAATATTTTGAGTATGTTCTTTTGCTTTTGCAGTTTGGCTAGGCTGCAAAAGGTGATTGATAGCTGTAGAGAGAGAATTATAATCTATAATAGCAGATTGGAAATTAAACATGTCCCCCTGTGATACAGCTTTATTTTGATTCGTTTTACTTTGATCGTTTTGTTTATCTGAATCCGCTTGTTCTGTAGTATGCGTTCCATTTTCTTTCGCAAAACGTTCTTTATCGTAGTTTGAAGCTAAGAAGTAAATAACTTGATAAAGACAAAGTGATAAAAGAATACAAAATAATAAGGTTTTGATGAAAATATTTTTGGTGATGTTGTCTTTGCTACGATTCGATTTTGTAGCCAATGCCTTTCACCGTTTTAATATAAGGAATTCCTAATTTTTTTCGTAAGTTTTTAATATGTGTATCTATAACTCTTACATCACCATAATGTTCATAGCCCCATACCTTATTCAACAAATCACTTCTTGATAATACTTTTCCTCGATTTTGCAGTAAAGTATAAATAATTTCAAATTCTTTTGTTGTCAATTCAATTTGATTACCATGAACATAAGCGGCGTATGCTGTAGAATTTAACATCAATTCATGGAATTGTAGTATAGTCGCAGCTTCGGCTTCCTTCGTTGCTGCCCTTCTTAATACAGCTTCTACACGTTTAATAAATACGGTGTAATGGAACGGTTTCGTAATATAGTCATCAATACCTAATTCAAATCCTTTAATTTCACTTTCTTCATTATGTAAGCCTGTTAACATAATGATTGGTACATCAGATTGTCCTCGCATAATTTTACAAATACTATAGCCATCTATATCTGGTAACATCACATCAAGGAGGACAAGATCGTATGAATTTTTTTGGAAAAGAAGTATACCTTCTGTCCCAGCACCAACGACATCAACAGTAAAGTTTTGTGCCATTAGAAATTCACGAATTAGTTCTTGTATATCTGGGTTGTCTTCAATCACCAGTATATGCGTCATAGTAACACCTCCTAAATAACGCTTTTAACTGCAATATTCGAATTCATCATTTTTTCGATGACTCAGATTGTTTATACATATAATAAGCCCCTGCCATAAAATAATCATGAAAGTAGCAAGGGGAGTTGTTTAGTGAAACTGAATATTTAAGAATTACAGTAATTCTATTATAGTATGTATTATAAAATTTATAAAATATTATAACTGTATAATTTTAATATCCATGTTTATCAATGTTTGGATGTTACCTAACACAATCTATTCCTATTATATATGTAAATACAGTTGTTTTGCTACTGTAAATGAAGAAATAAAATAAGCCAAGACATAAAATTCTTGGCTACACGTAAATCGCGCTTTGAGGTTATTTTACAGTGACAGTAGCTTGCTGGGGAATACGCTCAAATAACCAGTGTATATCATTGTTATACATACGAATACAACCTAGTGTTGTCCACTTACCAATTGCCTGATTATTGTTCGTACCATGAATCGCATAAGTTGTTCCGTAAGTTCCTGCCATGTTTAGTCCGAGCCAACGGTCACCAAGCGGATTACGTGGATCGCCGCCTTTAATTTTGCCTGTGTAATAAGGACGATTTTTAATTTTATTTACGATTTGGAAAGTACCTTTAGGTGTAGGAGTAGCTGCTTTTCCAGTAGCGACAGTAAAACTCTTTATGAATTTTCCGTTTTGATAATAATCCATTTTATTTAACTGTGTGTTTACAATCAGTTGATCTTTCGTTGCAGCTGCCTCAGCATTTGTGAATGGAATAGTTAAAAATCCTAATGATAATAGTGCGCCTAATAATAGTTTTTTCATTATATTCTCCTTTTTACTATTGTAATAGTCTTACATACAATGAATTTGCAATCCTCGTAATACTTTATTTACATTTTCATCTAATGTTTCAAAGAAAGTAGTAATTTTGGCATTGTGTTTGTTGTTTTTATCAATAACTAATCTTTCATTTAATAAAAGTTCGCCATGTAGTCCAAAACTTTGAACTTGAATATTTAATTCATCTTCCGTTTCAGAAATAATTGGTAAGAAGTAGTGAAAAGCTTTCGTTGGAATGATGTAGCTTTTGCCAATCATGCTTTCTTGATTTGAATTAATCCATTTTTTCGTAACAATCTTAATGTTCTTTTTTGAAACGATAAAAGACAGTGTTGTAGACTTTGTTAAACTTACGTCAAATTCATTTGTTTCACATATGTGTAAATTAAAAACGGTTTCATTTTGGTGAGATTCAACATTTGTATTAATAAAATCGTGCATCTTATAAGCTTCCATTTCGTATTCACCCTTTTTTCAATTTCGAAAAGCGATTAATATTTATTCAAATTAATGTTTAGTCATATATTAGTTAAATTTTTAAACAAATTCCGATATAATCTTACAATACGTATATGAAGCTAATATGAAGTTCGTATGAGTTTGTAGTGGTTTTTTATTAAGAACAAAATATAACGATTTTTAAGTGTTAAAAAATGGATAAAAAATGCATATTAAGGCCTTGGTTTCTCACGTTATATACTTGTTAAGTTGTCTGAAAATGAAAGTAAATAAAGAACGTAAAAGTTTAGTGAGAGCCTTACAAAAATGTAATAAAAATGTAAGCTATTGTGATAGTTATTTCGACAATTTTTTTATACAATATTAGTAAGAAGTTGCACGTGATTGAAAGGAGAGATGACATGGAATGGATTCATGAATTATTTCAGCAATACGGGTACTATGTTGTACTTGTCGGCTTGCTGTTAGAATATATTGCACTTCCGTTTCCGGGAGAGCCAACGTTAGCATATGCGGGATTTTTAGCACATAAGGGTGATTTAAGTTTACCGATTTTAATTATCCTATCCTTCATTGGGACAAGTGTAGGAATGACGATCCAATACTTTTTAGGAAATAAATTAGGAATGCCCTTTGTTCAAAAGTATGGGAAATACGTATTTTTAACACAAAGAAAAATCGACTTAACAAGAATGTGGTTTGATAAGTATGGATACTTCTTGATTTTTATCGGTTTCTTTATTCCTGGTGTACGTCACTTTACAGGATACTTTGCGGGAATTATTAACTTACCGTTCCGCCGTTTTGCAATTACAATTTACTCAGGTGCTCTATTTTGGGTATCATTCTTCTTAATCGGTGGTTACTGGCTAGGTGGCAATTTACAGGATATTTTTGGAGCGCTAGAAGGTCATATCGGTAAAATTATTTTTGGAGTGATTGCGATTGTAGCAATTACGTTAGGAGTTCGTTTCCGTAAACAGTTAAAACGAGCATTATTACAAAACGCAAGTTAATATGGAATCCATTCTATGTCAGAATTTAGGAAGGCAGTGCAGAAGCACTGCCTTTTTTATTTTAATAAGTTTTTGTTTACCTGTTTAAAAATTTATAGATTACCTTGTCAATTATTAACGTCAAAATGACAATTATAATTGACAAAAATAAGGATATTATTTACAATTTTAATTAAATAAATGAAAAAGAGGGAAGATATGAAGCTTCAAAATCGGGTGAGAGAATTACGAGCAAAGCATCGTTTATCACAAGGGGATTTAGGGAAAGCGATTGGATCATCGCGGCAAACGATTAGTTTAATTGAGCGCGGGGATTATGCACCATCTATCGTATTGTCGTTAAAAATCGCACAAATTTTCAATGTACCGGTGGAGGAAATATTTACGTTAGTGGAGGGGGAAGAGGATGATGAAGAGTAAACGAAAAAAACAATTTGATTTTGTGGGGAAAATGGCATTAAGTATGATGGGTGGCTTTTTAACATCTTATATAGCTTTAGATTTACTCTCGGATGAACCGAGAAAGTTATCATCTAATACATTTATAGGTATATGTACTATTTTTGGAATCTTAATGATGTACTATACTTGGAAGAATACACGTATGTTAGCGGAGGCACGCGATGAAGAAGAGAGTGTACAAGGCAGAAAATTAGGCATTATAAGTATATATTTACGTGTAGGTGATATAGTTACGCAGGCATGGTTTGTATATGCAGTTATTGCATGTAGACGTGCACTGTTGCAGGATACAAATGTTTCATTTGCAGTGTGGAATTTAGTAGCTTCTATTGTTTGTTTAACTATTGTAGTGATTAGTGGGCTCATAACAAAAAATCGTTATAACAAGCTATATCCTGAACAAGGTGTAACATATATGGAATCTATGAAAATGTGGACGAAAAACGCAGATGAAGGATTAAAGCACATTGTGCATGAGGCTGGATATAAAGCGTATGAATTTACGAATACAATATTGGCATATGTATGGTGGGCTGCCGTTATATATACGGCGGCTAGTGATATCGACTTTGTATTAATTGGCTTAATCTCATTTATTTGGATATTGCATCTCGGAAAGTTCATGTACGAAATGCAGAGAAAAATGATTTATTAAGGGGAGAAAAAGGTGGATATTTTAAAAAGGCCAGCTGGTTCTATGACGGCGGCGTTAGTTTTGTCCATTTTATACGGAGTAATCCGAACTGAGAAATTAGAAATAATGTTGGATATATGGGCATTATTTGGAATTTTTTTATTGGTGTTAGCTATTCATGAGCTAGGACATGTAGTGTTTGGTTTAATAGGTGGTTTACATTTTAAATTTATGACAGTAGGGCCGATTACTTTTCAAAAAGAGAAGGGGAAAGTACGCATTCGAGAAAATGAATTGTGGATGTACTTTGGAGGCGTGGCGATGTTAGTGCCTCCTTCCATAGAGACACCAAATCTTTCGAAAAAATGGGCGTGGCTCACTTTAGGTGGACCGATTGTGAGTTTACTATTTGGTATTACTTCTGGTTACATATACATGGTGAGTTACTATCAATATCTTTTATATTTTTCTGTTTTACACTTTGTCATTTTTGCAGCTACAATCGTACCGATAAAAGGAACGTTTTTGAGTGATGGTATGCAATTTCTCATTTTAATTAAAGATGATGAAAAAGCGAGGCAGCATTTATATAACATTCAAGTATCGAGTGAGTTATTTAGTTATAAGAGGCCGAAAGTTTGGGATAAGAGATTAATAGAACTTAGTGAGGAAAAATTAAAGGAAGATAAAAGTATAAGAGATATAATGAGTGGGCTTATGCTCGTTTTTTATACCAGAGCCGATCAAGAAGGAATGGAAAGAGCGATACCATATATAGAACCAATTGTTCGACAACCTGTAACGAAAGAAAATAAATTTTTCGTTAGTAGTTTTCATAGTTGGTATCTTTTATATAAAGCTCTTTATCAGATGGATAGTCTTTCTCTGCAAGAAGCGAAAGAACATGGGAAGGCTATTACAAAAATAGACTTACATGGGTATTATCGTACACAAGGAATTGTGAAATATGTAGAGGGCGATATGGAAGCTTCCAACGTTTATATGAGGAAAGCGGATAAAGAATTGAAGAGCGCCGAGAAGAGTGAAATGGGATATTTACAATTAGAAAGAGAATGGTTTGAGCAGCTAAAGAAGAGGGTATCTTACGATGGGTGAGGTATCCTCTTTTTTCTATGTCGTCTTATGCCGTTCCATAAAAAGTGTGGGGCGAGTAAAATAAGATAAGATAAGAAGAGCAAAACTTGGAGGAATTCTAGATGGAAATTTTAACGATTATTTTGATCGTCTTGCTCATTTATGCTGTTTTTAAAGTGGCATATGTAGCATTAAAAATACTCGCGATTCTATTAATTATCTTTTTAATCGTAGAGTTCGGCAGTAAATTGCTTGGGGGATAGGGTATGTTGATCGTCTTGATTGTCGAAGAATGTCGGTAAGTCGATATCTTGTGTCGAACCGTCGATATAATGAAAAAATCGCTGATATAAGTGGAGAAATCGTCGATATATTTGAAAAATCGCTGATATAATCCGGTAAATACCAATCAGGGTATGCAAACCAACATAAAAAAAGCTGGAAGAATATCTTCCAGCTTACGAGTTACTTTCAATTTGGCGACCGTTTTCTTCTTCGTTGTCTTGTAATAGGTTGAATACATCTGCTAGGCAGAATGCAATGAACCAAGTCCATAGACCGTGGAAGAAAGCTGAGCTTAATTGAAGTGGTAATGTATAGTTAGTCATTGAGTAGGAAATACATCCACCAACGATTCCGATCATTGTTAATAACATTGTTTTTTGCGCATTTTCTTCTGGATTAAAGAGGAAGAAAATGTATCCACCTAAAATTGAAGCGCTTACAAGTGTTTCGATTCCATTAAAAATGATATTCTCTCCAAGCTGAGTGTTTGTCCAGAAGCAGATTGTTCCGCCGATAATAGCAAACAGGACAGCTATTGTATATCGTATATATTGATTCATATGTTCATCTCCTTATGTAATAAGATGATTTGGAAGTCAAAAAGGTAGGTATAGTATATTGAAGTGAGTTTTAATTGTACGTATCTTTTTATAAAAAGATCATTGAAGAGTAACTAAGATGATCGGTTATTTAAACCGTTACGTGTATGGTGTCTGAAATATACCTGACTGCTCGTTTCTTTTTGTTTGTAAAATATGAGAAACTTCCAAGTCTATATACTCTTTTTTTGTGCGTCTGTTTTCATTATAACATATTTAGAGACATAATAATAGAATTATCTGATTTTGTAATAAGTGTAAAAAATAAAAAACGCAAGGAAATACCATTAACGGTGCGGTTTAGTAGAAGAAGGAGTTTCATTTATTTTGATGAAATATGTAATCAAAGTGAGATCTAAGTAGACTTAAATATGATAAAAAATGTTTTATGGCATGCATGTAATGTAAGGGAGGAGAGCTAACTTGGAGTTCACAACAGAAAGATTAATAATTAGACCTTTTAAAAGTACTGATTTACAGGATGTATTTGCTATTTATAATAGTGAGGATACATGTAAGTTCCTATTACATAATAAGTGGACTTATGAAGACATGCAGGAAAGATTTAATAAGAAGCTAGAAAACAATGTGCTTACTAAAGAATCAGTATTAAGTTTGGCGGTTATATACAAAACGAAAGTAGTTGGTGATTTATCCGTATGGTACACAAATATGAAAGACACTGTCGAGATTGGTTATAGTTTTTCAAATGAAGTAACTGGAAGAGGTTTGGCAACAGAAGCAGTAAGTCGTTTGGTATTTAAATTATTTCATGAATGTAATGTACACCGTATACAAGCTAATCTTGATGCACGAAATACAGCTTCACAAAAATTGTGTGAACGAATAGGCATGAGAAAGGAAGCACATTTCATACAAGATTTCTGGAATAAAGATGAATGGACAGATAGTATTGTATATGGAATGCTATCCTCCGATTTGTAGTAATAAACGTAGTGATTGTATTATGCTAAAAGGTGCGTGAGTTGAATAACAAAGGGCATCACATATAATATGTGATGCCCTTTCATGTATTGACCTTTTTTATATACGTTTGAAACGGCCGACAATTTCAACTGTTTCAGTAATGTTCATAAATGCTTTATTATCCACTTGACGGATAATACGTTTCATTTCGCCTAACTCATAGCGAGTCACGACAGTGTAAATCATTTTTTTCTTATGGTTTGTATAGCCGCCGACAGCATCTACCATTGTCACGCCACGTATGCCGTGATGTAGTAGGGCGCTTTTTATTTCCTCGCCTTTTTCTGTAATTGTCATTATCGTTAATTTAATATGTTTTGTATGCACAGCATCGATCACTTTGCTGACTACAAATCGACTAATTAACGTATAAAGTGTAATATCCCATCCGAAAATAAATCCTGCTACAACAAGTAAGATTAAGTTGAATACAAATATGATTGCTCCAATTGAAACATCTCGATATTTCGCTACAATCAATCCAACAACATCAAAACCACCTGTTGAAGAAGCAAATCGGAATATGATTCCTGAAGCTGCTCCGCAGATTACACCGCCGAATACAGAAGATAGTAAAATATCGTCTGAAACTTGGTGTACAGGGATAATGTTCATCGCTAACGATGATATAGCTACAAAGTACGCTGTTAAAAAGGTTGTCTTCTTGCCTAAGTAAAAGTGACTTAAAATAAGAAGAGGAATGTTTAGTAAAAAGATAAGTGCACCGATATTGTAGTGCATTAAATAACCGATAATCATCCCTACTCCAGCGAATCCACCGCTAATCATGTTATGCGGGATAAAGAACATATTCATAGAAATTGCATACAAAATAGAAGCTACGAAAATAACAACCAACTGTATGATAAATTCTAAGTGAAATGTTTTAGCTGCTGGGAAGGATAAAAAGGCGGTGTCGGGAACGTAATCGGCGTCTCCTAGTTGACCCATAGTATGTTTCATCTCCATATTCATTTTTGATTACAAGAAGAGAATAAAGGTTTTTTCAAAAACTGGCAATAGTTTTATTATAATGCAAAAATTTTATAAATTTCTAATAAATCAAGCCTATTCATTGATGTGTGTGAATATACTAAAGAAAGCGAATACAATGTTTCTTAATTATTATTTTCTTGAGAAAATATGCAAAATACTTTTTTTGACGATAAAAGGAAATAGAGAATGTTTGCCGAATGTGCTAAAATGACCTTATTAAGGATGTGAAGCGATGGAATTTTTATTGCAGGATGCAATTCTATATATATCGTTTGTAACGACAGCACTTTGTTTATTAGAAGTTTTCTTCCTTGCTAACGTTTCTCGCTTTGTGCGTCAGCAAGCATCGAGCGGTAGACAAAGAGCATTTGCGTTAGTTGATACATGTGAAGATAGTGCGGGGAATGTACCGCTATTTTCTATTTTTTATAAATATGGAATGATTCGTTCTGTACGCAGACAAGAATCAAGTGAAGAGAATGACGAGGTCGGTCCGTATACACCAATGTTTCGCTAAATAATTACGAAACATTGGAGGAATGAACATGTTAAAATCATACCGAGCTGTGCTCGTTAGTTTATCATTATTACTTGTTTTTGTTTTATCTGGTTGCAGTAATGCAGCTCCAATTGATGCACATAGTACGGGAATTTGGGATCATTATTTTGTCTATCCAATCTCGTTTATGATTCAATTTGTTGCTCATCATATACCGGGAGCTAGCTTCGGGATTGCTATCATTATTATGACGCTCGTTATTCGTTCAGCGATGATTCCATTAGCTGTTTCGCAATATCGTAGCCAAGCGAAAATGAAGAAAATGCAACCTGAATTGCAGAAGCTAAAGAAGAAATACGGTGATGTAAGTAAAGATCTTGAAAAACAAAAACAGTATCAAAAAGAAATGTCAGAACTAATGAAATCAGGCGGTTGGAATCCACTTGCTGGTTGCTGGCCTCTATTAATACAAATGCCGATTTTTTCTGCTTTGTATTATGCGATTAGCCGAACAGAAGAGATTCGCACATCTTCGTTTTTATGGGTGAACTTAGGACATGCAGATCCTTATCATATATTACCGATTATTGCAGCGTTAACGACATTTATTCAGATGAAAGTTTTCCAATCTAATATTACACCTGGAGAACAAGTACAGATGCTAAAAATGCAGCAAATTATGATGCCCGCAATGATTTTATTTATGGGATTTGCGGCACCATCAGGTCTTGTGTTGTACTGGATAACAGGTAACTTATTTACAATGACACAAACAATTGTATTAAGAAGAATAATGGAACGTGAAGAATTACAATTACAAAAAGCTTAGAAAAACACCGCTCGGGATGAAGTGACCCCCGAAAACGGGACACCAATCAAAACACCTAAACCACTTGTTCCCTAAATTCTTTAGGGGATAGGTGGTTTAATTTTTCTTGAATTCGCACACAATTGTAGTAATGAATGTATTCTAGCACAATCTTTCGC
>WPCI01145485.1_pt1 | contig 27421 bp, 19 predicted proteins | sample 5399871 | NCBI WGS metagenome assembly WPCI01 (sample SAMN12869469, study PRJNA574797) | sludge metagenome | isolation source: wastewater treatment of pH7 | place: China:Beijing | collected 2019-05-20 | reverse complement strand
AGCCCGTCCAAAAAATCCACAATATTTTGTGATCGCGGCTGTCAGTGTCGTCTTGCCATGATCGATGTGGCCCATCGTCCCAATATTGAGATGCGGTTTATTCCTGTCAAACTTCTGCTTCGCCATGCTTCCTCTCCTTAGAGAAAATCAAAATCGGTTAATTAATTATCTTGTCTGCCACACCAGCAGCTACAGGGGCATAATGATCAAATTCCATTGTAAACACACCGCGTCCCTGCGTAGCGGAGCGTAATTCAGTGGCATAACCAAACATTTCAGACAACGGCACCATGGTATGAAGTGCCTGCGCGTTGCCTGGCCGTATATCCATCCCTAAAATAACGCCTCGGCGCGATGTCGCCTGACCAATTACATCACCGAGGTATTCTTCAGGAACAACAATTTCAGCTTTCATAATCGGCTCAAGCAGCACAGAATTACCTTTGGACAAGCCCTCGCGCAAACACAAGATTGCAGCCATCTTAAATGCCATCTCACTTGAGTCGACTTCATGGAAAGAGCCGTCAACCAATTGAACCAACAGGTCAGTTACCGGGTAACCGGCCAGAATACCTGATTCAGCGGCTTCTTTAACACCTTTTTCAACGGCAGGAATGTATTCTCTTGGAATCACACCGCCAGTAATTTTTTCTTCAAATTTTAAGCCGGAACCACGGTCTAATGGGAGAAGATTGAACACCACATGCGCGTATTGGCCATGACCGCCGGTTTGTTTCACATATTTATAAACAACAGATTTCACTTCGCGGCTGATCGTTTCGCGATAAGAGACTCGCGGTTTGCCTACGTTCGCCTGTACACGGAATTCCCGCAACATCCTATCTACTAAAACATCCAGGTGAAGCTCTCCCATTCCGCCTAAAATCGTTTGACCTGAGTTCTCATCTGTATGAACTTTGAAGGTCGGATCCTCTTCGGATAAACGCTGCAAAGCAATCGCCATTTTATCCTGATCTGAGGTGGATTTGGGTTCAATCGCAATAGAAATTACCGGTTCAGGGAAGGTAATGCTCTCGAGGATGACGGGTTTTGATGTTTGACACAATGTGTCGCCGGTAAATGTCTCTTTCAACCCGAGCACTGCGCCAATATCGCCGGCGGCAACTTCATCAATATCTTCACGATGATCTGCATACATCCGTAGCAAGCGGCCAATACGTTCTTTTCGCCCTTTAATGGGATTTAAAACCATATCGCCGACTTTGACGGTTCCGGAATAAACGCGGAAGTATGCCAAGCGCCCGACATACGGATCGGTGACAATTTTGAAGACCAATGCGCTCATCGGGGCATCGTCTTCAGTCGGCAGCTCTATTGTTTTATCGCTATCGGGAATGTGCGCGCTGACAGCCGGAATATCCAGCGGCGATGGCAGGTAATCAATTACCGCATCCAGAACCAGCTGAACCCCTTTGTTGCGCAATGAAGAACCGCAGAAAACCGGGGTAGCTTTGATCTCTAACACAGCTTGGCGTAAAGCTTTTTTCATTTCTTCAACAGTGAGTTTTTCACCATCAAGGAACTTCAAAGTGAGATCATCATCCAGTTCGGCAATTTTCTCAACCATTTGTTCGCGCAGCAATTCTGCATCAGCTTCCATATCGAACGGAACAGGCCCATACTTTGGCTCTTTGCCTAGTTCATCATCAAAAAGAATAGCTTGCATGGTCAACAGATCAACCACACCTTTGAACCCGGCTTCACTGCCGATCGGAAGCTGCATTTGAATTGGGTTTGCGCCTAAGCGCTCGCGGATTGTGCCGATTGTGTAATCCAGAGAAGCGCCAAGACGATCCATTTTATTGACAAAACAAATTCGAGGAACGTTGTAAAGGTCAGCCTGCCGCCACACGGTTTCACTTTGTGGTTCAACACCCTGAACGGCATCGAAAACGACTACACCGCCATCCAGCACCCTTAATGAGCGCTGCACTTCAGCGGTGAAATCGATGTGCCCTGGAGTGTCGATTACGTTGATTTGGTAACCTTTCCATTCTGCTGTAACTGCCGCAGACATGATGGTAATCCCGCGTTCACGCTCCTGAGCCATCCAATCAGTAACGGTAGTCCCCTCATCCACATTGCCTATCCGATAGGTTCTGCCGGAATAATAAAGGATTCGCTCAGTTGTCGTGGTTTTACCCGCGTCAATGTGAGCAATAATCCCAATATTTCGGCACTTGTCTAACGGATGATTGCGTGACATGTCTTCCTAAGATTGATTCTGTTTTACATTCTGAAATGGGAAAAGGCGCGGTTCGCCTCAGCCATTTTATGGGTTTCTTCGCGTTTGCGTACTGCGTTACCCTGACTGTTAGAAGCCTCAATCAATTCTGTCGCCAATTTCTCAGCATAGGAATTGCCAGTGCGACTCGTTGCAGCGTCAAGAATCCAGCGCATGGCTAAGGTCATACGGCGATGCGATGGAACTTCCATAGGCACCTGGTATGTGGCACCGCCAACACGGCGTGGGCGTACTTCCATCACCGGGCCGACGTTCTTGAGGGCAAGGTCAACCACTTCTACGGGGTCTTTGCTGGTCTTCTCTTTAATGATGTCCATGGCGTCATACATAATCGTAGTAGCAACGCTCTTCTTGCCGCATTTCATAATACGGTGGATGAAAAAAGTAACCGGGATGCTGTTATAGCGCACATCTGCAGCTACTTCACGTGGTTCTGGTTTAGATCTTCGCATGAATTTACTCCGTCAAATCCTGATAATTACGCTTTAGGCCGTTTAGAACCGTATTTCGAGCGTCCCTGAGAGCGTTTGGCAACGCCGGTTGTGTCCAAAGTTCCGCGGACGATGTGATATCGAACGCCTGGCAGATCTTTTACACGACCGCCGCGCACTAAAACAACCGAGTGCTCCTGAAGCTGGTGACCTTCACCGGGGATATAGGCTGTAACCTCAATACCATTCGAAAGCCTTACACGAGCGATCTTGCGGAGCGCTGAATTAGGTTTCTTGGGGGTCATGGTTCTCACCACAGTACAAACACCACGTTTCTGCGGTGCACCTTGCTCAAAACGAGAGCGGCGACCCTTTAATGAGTTAAGCGTGTATTGCAGGGCAGGCGCCTTGCTTTTGACGGTTTTAGTCTCACGACCTTTTCTGATCAACTGATTAATTGTTGGCACTTCTTCTTTGCCTCCGTAAAATTATTGCTTTCAAATACTTGTTGTAATAATGATGAAGACCATCTCTTGCAATGATGGCCTCATCCATAACACGAATCAAAACTGAGGTATACACATCACCACGAACCACCTGTACAACGGCGGAAAATTATAACACGTTGATTTTTCATGGTCAAGTGAATCTTAGAAAAATCAAACGAGCATTCCGCTGATTGATTTACATCAACCCTTTCAAATCCTCTCCTAAACCTAACAGGCCGGTTTCCAGGCGCGGCGGTCGTACACGTTCTTCGTCTTTTCCAAAGCGGATCACTTCTTTAGTTTCCATAACGGCTTCAACCGCCAGACCAAGGCTCTGTAGTTCTTTAACCAATACCCTGAAGGATGCCGGCAAGCTTGGATCTTCAATTGCTTCACCCTTTACGATAGCTTCGTAAGTGCTCACCCGCCCCTGAACATCATCCGACTTCACGGTTAACATTTCCTGAAGAATGTAGGCTGCACCATAGGCTTCAAGCGCCCATACTTCCATTTCACCGAAGCGTTGACCTCCAAATTGCGCTTTACCACCTAAAGGCTGTTGTGTGACCAGGCTATAAGGTCCGGTAGACCGGGCGTGGACTTTATCTTCAACCAGGTGATGGAGCTTGAGCATCGTCATCACACCCACAGTAACGGGGTTGTCATAAGGTTGTCCGGTTTTTCCATCACGCAAGATTTGTTTCCCAAGAATCGGTAAAGCCAATCTCGCTTCATTGGCAAATTTCTCTGCTGTTTCAATAACCTTTTCATCTGCCAATTTAGCCGAAGCCACACCATGTTTCTCGAGCCAAATGCGCAGACAGGTCACAATGGCACGGGTATCATTTTCCAGCCGTACGTTATCGGGCATATTTTGGTCTTCGTTTAATACTGGAGCCGGATCAAAATTATGCTCTTTCAACCACGATTCCAGATTAATTTTACGGGCATAGGAGGGGTCCGTTGCCATGCGTGCGAGATTGTATTTCTTATCAAGAGTCTCCTCAAGATACAACAATCTGACCTCATCCTCATCGCGAATCATCTCAACATCGTGCTCAATGCCATTCATCCATTGCCATGATTTTTCACCGGATTCACGCCAGGCCAGATCCACCAGCCAGGCACGCGCCAACTCGGCTTCAATTTCAAATTCGGTAGCGCCATCGAATACGGGTGTCACAGCCTCAAATCCGAGCTGTTTGGCTGCCCAACCCAGGTGAGTTTCGAGAACCTGACCAATATTCATACGACCCGGCACCCCCAACGGATTGAGGATAATATCAACCGGGGTACCATCTTCCAGGAAGGGCATATTTTCAACCGGTACCACACGTGAAACTACACCTTTATTTCCGTGGCGTCCAGCCATTTTATCGCCAGCGGTGATTTTTCGGCGCTGCGCCACTGAAACACGAACCATCATATCCACACCCGCAGAAAGATCAACATTATCTTCCCGGGTAAATACTTTTACATCCACAACCTTACCGCGTTCGCCGTGCGGCATGCGCAGAGAGGTATCTTTCACATCACGTGATTTCTCACCAAAGATTGCGCGTAAAAGTCGCTCTTCAGGAGTGAGCTCTTTCTCTCCCTTCGGAGTGATTTTCCCGACAAGGATGTCATTCGGGCCTACCTCAGCGCCAATACGGATGATGCCTTGCTCATCAAGATCCTTGATGGCATCTTCGCCAACGTTGGGAATATCACGGGTAATTTCCTCTGGTCCGAGCTTAGTATCACGCGCTTCAACTTCATATTTTTCAATATGAACTGAAGTGAACTTATCGGCGTGCACGAGCTTTTCAGAAATAAGGATGGCATCTTCAAAATTCCCACCCTCCCAAGACATAAAAGCCACCACCACATTTTGACCAAGCGCCAACTTGCCATTCACTGTGGAGGAAGAATCTGCGAGGATATCACCTTTGCGCACGCGCTGACCCTTCACCACTGCCGGGCGTTGGTCGATACAGGTGCTTTGATTTGAACGTTGATACTTTCGTAAAGCATAAACCTGGTTTTTACCTTCAGCGTTTCTGACCATAATTTGCTGACCCGTAACAGAAACCACGTCTCCATCTTCGTATGCAACAACCACCTGCCCCGAATCCATCGCGGCATACTTCTCCATACCGGTGGAAATTAATGGGCTGTCAGGATTTACCAGCGGAACCGCCTGCGCCTGCATGTTCGAACCCATCAACGCCCTGTTGGCGTCATCGTGCTCGAGGAAGGGAATCAGAGCGGCGCTGATACCCACCACTTGGTGTGGTGAAACATCCAGGTAATCCACACTTTCAGGAACAGTGTGAATGAAATCACTGTGAAAACGACAGGAAATTTGATTGAGAACAAACTCATTAAATTCATTGAGCAAGGTGTTTGCCTGCGCAATGACTTTTTTATCCTCAGCATCCGCTGACAGGTATTCAACATCTCCAGTTGCGAACGGCTTTACAAGAATCATTTCCTTCTTTGTCTTTTTGATTTTTGAAAGTAGTTTCGCGTCAATCCGTACGCCATCTTCTGCAATCACTTCACCCGAATTCTCATCGACAATTCTCTCACGCAAGAGGCGTCCTTCGAGGCGAGGGTCATTTATCGCGAGCGAATTTAAAACCTTGCGATAAGGGGTTTCAATAAATCCATATTCATTTACCCGAGCATAACTTGCCAAACGCCCAATCAATCCGATATTCGGGCCTTCCGGTGTTTCAATGGGGCAGATACGCCCATAATGCGAGTGATGCACGTCACGAACATCGAAACCAGCGCGTTCACGCCTTAAACCACCCGGTCCCAATGCAGAAAGCGTGCGTTTGCTGCGCAGTTCTGCCAACGGGTTGGTCTGATCCATAAATTGAGATAACTGTGAAGAGCCAAAGAACTCGCGCAACGCCGCCACTACCGGACGAATATTGATGAGGCTTACCGGAGAAACCTGGTCTTGATCGCGAATAGACATACGCTCTTTAATCACTCGTTCCATCCGGCGAAAGCCGATACGCAGTTTGTTTTGAATCAGTTCGCCATTGGTTTTTACACGGCGGTTACCCAAATGGTCAATGTCATCTTTATCTTCAATTTCATTATTAATCAGAATCATACGTCTGATGAGGTAAACAATATCCCACTTTGTGATGGTACGATGTGCCACTGGGATGCGGTTCATGATATCAAGTTTCTGGTTCAGCTTATAACGACCAACCCGCTCCAAATCATAATGCCGGTTATCAAAGAGCTGCTCTGCCATAAACTGGCGGGCATTATCAAGGTTCGCAGGATCTCCGGGGCGCATGCGCTTAAAGAACTCAATCAAGGCTGCTTCGGCAATTGTCTGCCCGCCGCTCAAATCCCACACAGGCTCCTGGCGGATGGTGGATGGGATAAATTGTCTGTCGGTATTGTTATCAATATCGCTGAAAAGCGTGATAAGTTCTTCGTCAGACCCTGTTTTTACTGGAGATTCTCCGGGCAGCAAATCATCTACTGCAGCGAGCGCACGCAGGAAAATGGTGATAGGAACTGTGCGCTTGCGGTTGTACTTAAGAATGAGGTAGTCATTCTTGCGTGTTTCAAACTCCATCCATGCGCCGCGGTCTGGAATCAATTTCGCCATCGCCAGCCTGTGCCCGGTAGCGCGATCCACCGGTGCTTCAAAATACACGCCTGGAGAGCGAATGAGTTGTGAAACCACCACGCGTTCGGTGCCGTTGATAATAAATGTACCCTTCTCGGTCATTTCAGGAAAATCACCGAGGAAGATATCAGATTTTACCGGTTCGGGGATATCCGGTCCAGAAAGCAGGACAGACACATAAAGCGGGCAGGAATATGTAAGGTCGCGTTCGACACATTCTTCAATCGAGTGCTTGGGAGGGTCGAACCAGTATTTGAGATCCCATTGCCTGGCTTCTTCACTTCGCCCTGGGAAATGCAATTTCATTCCTTTGTTGTATGATTCAATAGGCGAAATCTCATGTAAAAGATCCTCAAGCCCTTCATCCTTCAGGCGCTTGAATGATTCAAGTTGAACTTCAATCAGGTCAGGCAGCTCATAAATGGTCGGTATTCGTGCGTAAGATTTGGTCGGTAAAACAGAAGCCATTGGTTTCTCCTATGTCAATCGAAACTGGCAATAATTGAATAGATTCACAGCCCATACAAGGGATGGGATGCGCAATTTTGTATTATATCAACCCCTATCTGAATGGTCAAGAAATTCTTGGTTTTAATTCGGACTTTGGTATTTCTGCTTTTGACGCCCACATCGCAAGTGTGGCCTCTCAATTGAGCCGAACTAATTCTCCGCTCACAATCCCTCCAGGAGAAAAGCGGATAATGCCAAAAGAAAGCTGGTGATCTGGTTTTTCTGCCACGCTGCACGAACCAGGGTTCATAAAGAACACCCCGGCTTGATTTCGACATTCAGCATGATGCGAATGCCCAAACAGCAGGACGTTCGCATCTGGTGCAAAAGCCAGCAGCCTGCGAGAATAACGCTCAAAATTGTATCCAAGCAGCAGGTTATCCATTTTATCTTTCCAATACTGATGAAAGTTGAGATGCCCATGTGTGAGGAAAACTCGGCGATTATTCAGCAGAAACGTGCGGTTCAATGGGAGTGTCTTTGTAAACAGCCAATCGCGATTGCCTCTCACCGCATAAACCGGCGCAAATTGTTCTAACTCGGCGATGACTCTCGGGTGTGAAATATCTCCCGCATGGAAAATCAGGCGGGGCTGCAGAGATATCAACTTATTTACAAGCTCAGGGTGCAGCTCTCGTACTCGGTCTGGGATGTGCGTATCAGCGATGATCGCGCAGGTAATTGTCTCTTCTGAAGATAATTCAAGATCTGTCATACTTATTGCAGCAGTTTCTCGACATCTTCAAGCGCTTGTTGCGTGGTTTTAAAGACTACCCCATGCATCCCTAATTGATTGGCAGCCGCGATGTTCTCTTCACGGTCATCCACAAAAATCGCCTGCTCAGGAGCAATTGACAGACGCCGAAGCACCTCATGGTAAATCGCCGGGTCTGGTTTGGCAAGCTTCACTTCAGCAGAAATGACGATCTCATCGAACAAGTCCGTTATGTCGTAATAGTCTAACCAATAGCGTGTGTCTGACCAGGCGTTGCTGAGCAAAGCAATTTGAAATTGACCCTTTTTTTTCTGGATATAATCCCTGACGTCAGAATCAATTTTGTCACCTTCCCAGAAACGTGCGAAAAAATCTGTGAATTTTTCTGGAGGAATATTGAACGATTGGCTAAGATTCTCCCAGAGCTCCTTTTCAAGAATCTCACCGACAGTGGCGCGATTAGAAAGCTCGCCATTAAAAACCTGGTAATACAACTCAGATAATTTGATGTGAAACTCATCTGCCAATTTCATCCGCGGCTCGGGGTTCTTCTCCTGCAGGATCACGCCCCCCATGTCCCAAATCAGCGCTTTGATATCGTTTTGCATGATTACTCCCGTTTATTTGAATTGAAAAAGTATAACACGTGCATTTAGCAGGACTTGTGTTGGCGTAAGTTGACAATTTTACTTTCACCTGGTCCACACTATCAGCTGTCGTCACATTGGCGATAAAAAAGGCGGGGTTGCCGCCTTTTGATGATCAGCGTTCCATACTTACTACTTGATGTTCCCAACGGTGCCAGCCAGAGAATTTCTCAGCCAACACTTTTTTGCCTTCACCCGGGCAAGTCAACCCGCTTAATTCCAAATCAGCATCGACCATGATGCGTACTAATTCATGGAACTTAATTTTTGGTTCCCAACCGAGCTGCTTTCGTGACTTGGAGGGGTCAGAAAGTAAATAATCAACCTCGGTCGGTCTGAAGTAACGAGGATCGATCTCAACATACTTCTTCCAATCCAACCCTGCATAGCCGAATGCCTCGTCGAGGAAATCGCGCGGGCTGTGTGCTTCACCGGTACCAATTACGTAATCATCCGCTTGTTCCTGTTGCAGCATCATCCACATCGCTTCAACATACTCGGGTGCATAACCCCAGTCTCGTTTCGAATCCAGATTGCCAAGATACAGCTTGCTCTGCTTGCCGGCTTTAATGGCAGCCAGCGCGCGGGTGATTTTTCGTGTGACAAAGGTTTCACCACGGCGTGGTGATTCGTGATTGAAAAGAATACCGTTTGAGGCAAAGATGTTATAGCCCTCGCGATAGTTGCGCGTTACCCAATAAGAATAAACCTTAGCCGCAGCATATGGGCTGCGCGGCTCAAAAGCTGTTTCTTCCTTTTGCGGAGGTTTAGCGCCGCCAAACATTTCACTGGATGAGGCTTGATAAAATCTCTCGGGGTTGCCGCTGCGGCGAATCGCTTCGAGGATACGCACCGTCCCCAAACCAGTAACATCGCCAGTGTATTCGGGCATATCGAAACTGACCCGCACATGGCTCTGCGCTGCAAGGTTGTACACTTCATCGGGGCGCACGTTGTAGATCACATCCATCAGGCTTTCAATCACCGCAATGTCTCCATAATGAAGGAACAGGCGCGGCTTATCTCCATTCAGGTGTGGATCATGATAAAGATGGTCGATCCGTCTGGTATTAAAGGTGCTCGCCCTGCGGATAATTCCGTGAACTTCATATCCTTTTGACAGCAAGAATTCAGCCAGGTAAGAACCATCCTGACCGGTGATGCCGGTAATCAGCGCTTTTTTCATCAACAACCTCCTTGAGGTGAATTTATTCTATAGATTCAAATGGTCAGACATCGGTGAATAATTATACACGATAGGCAGCGCCTGCCAAACGCAACAAATAATACACCCCGATTTCCATTACTGCGAAAACCGGGGTGTACAACGGGCTTTCTTTATTTCTTCGTAAAGGTTAATGTTTTCTTTTCTGCATCAAAATCAACCAACACCGTATCGCCTTCTTTAAAATTGCCTGAAAGCAATTCCACGGAAAGCGGACTCTCCACATGTTTTTGCAAGGCGCGCTTCAAGGGACGAGCGCCAAAAGAGGGGTCGTAGCCTTCTTGAGCCAGCCATTTGCGGGCTTCATCGCTCATTTCCACTTTAAGCCCGTGCTCCGCCATCCTGGCCTGTACTTCTTTCATCTGCAAGTCCACAATATCCACCATTTGTTCAACTGTCAACGATGAGAACATGATGATCTCATCGATCCGGTTGATAAACTCAGGGCGAAAAGTGCTCTTGAGCGCTTTTTCGATCTTTTCCTGCGCCAGCCGGTCTTCTTCATTCTCATTTTTCTGCAGGAAGCCGAGCGCTCCACCTTGGCGCACAAATTCTGTGCCCAGGTTGCTGGTCATGATTAACACGGTATTACGAAAATCAACCACCCTGCCCTGACCGTCTGTGAGGCGACCGTCATCAAGGATTTGCAGCAGCGCGTTCCACACCTCAGGGTGTGCTTTTTCGATTTCGTCAAACAAAATCACGCGATACGGGCGCCGGCGTACGGCTTCGGTGAGCTGCCCGCCTTCTTCATATCCCACATATCCCGGCGGAGCGCCGAAGAGTCGTGAGACGGTATGCTGTTCGCGATATTCACTCATATCCATTCGAACCAAGGCATCTTCATCATCGAACATATACTCAGCCAGCGCCTTTGCCAGTTCGGTCTTGCCAACACCAGAGGGTCCGATAAAGATAAATGAACCAATCGGCCGGCGAGGATCTTTCAAGCCAGAGCGTGCACGGCGAATGGCATCTGCTACCGCGTGAATGGCTTCATCCTGACCGATAATACGCTCATGCAGGCGATCTTCCATCTTCAGTAGACGCTCTGATTCCGCTTCCATCATTTGACTGACCGGAATGCCCGTCCATTGCGCCAACACCTGGGCGATGTCATCAACATCAACGACTTCATCTAATTTGTGCTCATCTTCCCACTTGTCTCTTTCAGTGTTGAATTGTTCTTCCAGGCGCAGCCGCTCAGCCTTGATACGCGCGGCACGTTCATATTCACGCTCCACACCAGCCAATTCTTCTTCCGCTTTGAGGCGGTCAAGTTCGGTTTTCGTTTGCTTTAATTCTGGTGGCATCGAATATAGTGCCACACGCAGTTTAGCTGCGGCTTCATCCATCAGGTCGATTGCCTTATCCGGCAGCCGCCGATCGCTTACATATCGGGTGCTGAGCTTCACAGCCGCCGCCAGCGCTTCATCAGAAAAGTGTACTTTGTGGTGTGCCTCGTATCGATCACGCAGCCCTAATAACATTTTCAAAGTGTCTTCAGGTGTCGGTTCATCTACGAAAACAGGAGCGAAGCGTCTTTCCAACGCTGAGTCTTTTTCAATATGTTTCTGGTATTCATCCAAAGTTGTAGCGCCAACGCACTGTAATTCACCTCTTGCCAAAGCCGGCTTCAGCATGTTCGACGCATCCATTGCACCCTGGGCAGCTCCGGCACCCACAACGGTATGCAGTTCATCGATGAAGAGGATAATCTCTCCCGCCGAACGCTGCACTTCTTCAATGGATGCTTTCAGCCTTTCTTCAAATTCACCGCGGAAACGCGATCCGGCGATCATCGCGCCTAAGTCGAGCGAGATGACCCGTTTTCCCATCAGGATTTCCGGCACGTCGTTATGCGCAATCTTCTGTGCCAACCCTTCTACAATCGCCGTTTTTCCAACACCCGCCTCCCCAATCAACACCGGGTTGTTCTTTGTGCGCCGGGAAAGGATTTGCATTACACGCAGAATTTCGGTATCGCGCCCAATCACCGGATCCAGCTTGCCTTCACGTGCTTGAAGGGTCAAATCTCGGGAGAATTTTTCGAGCGTGCGATAGCGGCTTTCAGCCTGCGGGCTGGTGACCTTTAGACCACCGCGCAATTGCATGATTGCTTCTTCCACACGTTCGCGTGTAATCCCTGATGCTTCAAGCAGCCTCGAGGCAGGAGTGTTTTTTTCACGTAAAATAGCAAGGAAAAGGTGTTCGGTCGAAATATAATCATCCTTAAGCTTGCTGGCTTCTTCATTTGCATCTTCAATGATCCGTTTTACCCGTGAAGTCAAGAAAACCTGTCCAGGCCCTTGCCCATAGACGTTGGCTTTGGGGCTGGTCTTTAAGGTGTAATCAAGCCTTTCTTCGAGTATCTTCGAATCAACATTCAAAACAACAAGAATTCGATTAACAACCCCTTCAGGCTGTTCAATTAGAGCCAGCAGGATATGTTCAGTATCAATCTGATTGTGTCCATAGCGCTGAATTATTTCCACTGCCCGTTGTGCAGCTTCCTGCGCTCTTTCGGTAAATCTGTCAAAACGCATCATAGTAAACTCCCAATTAAGAAACTCTTCCTTGTGCTGATTATAGCATTGAGGGTATCAGACCAATAAAAGATTTCTATAAGAATCAGGTTAACGAGTTGGCAATAACTTAGGCGCTGAATATTGCGACAATATTACTATACGCATCATTTGAGACAGCCCCGGAGTTTGATTCAGTTGCACGGAATCCTCCGAATACATCAATCCCCAACCAAGCTTACGGGTGTAAAATTTAACCCATGCATCCAGGAAGATTTGACCCTCACATACGCCCGATAAACGTCCGTAAAGACTTGCGCTTTATCGCCGATCTCATTGAGCAATCATTCTTTGAGCAGATGGATGCTGAAGGCAGAGATTACCTGCGCCATATCCGTCAAATCGCTGCTGGGTTTAGTCCGTTTATGGTGGATGGCGGCACACCTGAAACTTCGCCCTTCCCTTTTCAGGGGTATCTTTGGGAAGAAGAAGGCAAGATTATCGGCAACATTACCCTCATCCTCATTAAAAGAAAAAGTGTAACCACATATTTTATTGCCAATGTCGCTGTTGAGCCAAGCCAGCGTGGAAAAGGCATTGCCCGCAAGCTGACGGCAAGAGCAATCGCCCACGTGCAAGAGCATGGCGGCAAGCAAATCTGCCTTCAAGTCAGATCTGACAACCCCACAGCGATTCGGATATATCAAGAAACCGGATTTGAAGAAACTTCCCGACGAACTTCGTGGGGGTTTTCTAAACAAATCCCGCCAGTTGAGAAGTCCGCGGCAAGTTACGAAATAAGCAGAAGAAAGAAAGAAGACTGGGGCGAACAGCAGCTTTTACTGCAGCGAGTTTATCCACCAGACGTCGCATGGAACCTGCCGATTAACCCAAACCGTCTCAGACCAGGTTTTACCACCTGGCTTGAAAACTTCATGAGCAACATTACAGTTCGCACTTGGGTGATACGCCAAAACGATAGGCTGCTTGGCAGCGCTTCTGTAGAAAGCGGCGCTGCCAGCCAGGATTATGTTTGGCTGGCATCATCCCCCTCTAACGAAGACGCTGTGATTCTCTCGCTTATGCCTTACATTTTCCACAAAGCGCCTAAACCACAGCAGGTGGTGGTGAACTACCCTGCCGGTGAAGGCGTTGATAGTTTTTATAAGTGCGCCATGAAAGAAATCCATACGCTTATATGGATGAAAAAAGATCTTCAAAAAGAATTAAGCCCTCTGCCATAAAACCTTTGCGCATGAATTTCGTAGATTATGTTAATAGGTAAACTCAATGAAAAAATATCTGGTCAACTCAATTCTCAACGCTGGCGCGCTTTTTCTGGCAATTTGGATTTTACAGCCACACATCATGATGCAAAACAACAGTTGGTACGCCTATCTCATCCTTGGCGCAATCTTCGGACTAGTCAACACGCTCATTAAACCAATTGTTATGATTGCTTCCTGCCCGCTGATCCTCCTCACCCTTGGGCTGGCTACGCTTGTCGTAAACACAGCCTTATTCTATCTGGCAGGCTGGATCGGCCGCATGTTCGATTTCGGCTTTATCATTCCACAGCAAACATTTTATTACGCATTTCTTGGTGCTCTGATTGTCAGCGCGGTCAGTTATATCCTAAACCGGATTTTCGACACCTCACGTTAAGATCGAAAACACAGGTTTACGGCAACGCGTTGTCGGTGAACCAGGCGAGCCGCAGTGTATCCCAAATAAAGAGCAGCTCACCTTCCGTAGAGCGGATCTCCCACACTTGCTGCACATTGCGTATGGGTTCAGTTCCAGGCGGCAGCAGCGCGGCAATTCCATCCGGGATAACCGGCACCCACTCTTGCCCATCAGCGCCGAGGCGATAAACCACAACTCCGCCGCTATTGACTACCTGCCCGTTCTCAGAATCAAACACCAGCCCTTCAGGCACTTCTGCAGTTATGCTCATACCATTCTCAGGGAGCGCTGGCAAAGTGAAGCCAATGGTGAAATTATTCCCCGAATCACTCACCCATATTCTGCCATCAATGCCCACGCCAATGCCGCTGGGTGAGCTGAAGCCGTCAATCCCCGAACTCGCCTCTCCCCAGCCCCTCAAATAGTTGCCATTTTTGTCAAACTCCAACACTCTGAAGGCGTCAGGATCGGTAATGTATATATTGTCATCCTCATCCAGCGCCAGGAAAGGCTTATTATTAATGGACTGTCCGAACCAGGCGTTAACTTCCCAATGCCGCTGAACCTGAAACTCAAGGTTTTCATCGGGACTGAAAACTTGAATCCGCTGATTCCAGGTATCGGCTACATATACCAAACCATTAGCATCCACGGCAATACCTACCGGCTCGTCAAATTCTCCTGGAGCCATACCGTTTTTACCAAATTGCGTCAGGTAATTGCCCTCGGCATCGAAAATAACCACGCGATTATTGCCGGTGTCGGTCACATAGACCAAACCGTTCTTATCCACCGCCACGCCTCTCGGACCCCAAAACTGATCCGGCACTTCGGCCAAACCTGGTGCACCCCACATGCTGATGAATTTGCCGTCAGCGGTAAATCTTTGAATCCGGTGATTCCAGGTATCTGCCACATACACTGAACCGTCAGAGCCAACTGCAATGCCCCAGGGTTCATTGAAGGTGCCTCCAGGAGCTTCGCCGCTGTCTTGCGAGGCAAAGCTTCCCCAACTGCTCATAAATGCTCCATCGTCACTAAAGCGTTGGATGCGGTGATTATGCGAATCTGAAATATAAATTGAGCCGTCCGGTCCCACTGCCAGCCCGCGCGGCGTATCTAATTGCCCATTGCTGCTGCCTTTGGAACCAAAAACCCGATCAGGAGTGATGTTGAAATAACCGTCGGTGTAGGGGTCAGATTCTTCAGGTTCAGGCTGAGCCGGTACGGCGCCAAATGCCCAAATGCGAGAAACGATATCTTTTTCTACAAAAAGGTAGATGTTGCCAGACGGCTGCCAATTTTCGAGCGTCAAACCTGAATTACCAGTAATTTCAGCATAAAGCCGATAATCTTTATTAAGCCAGATATCGAAAAGCGCCTGGCGCATCTGCGGGTTGGTAAGCCCATCCCACACGCGCTGCCAGGTCAGATTAAAGTAATCTTGCATCGGCCAGACCAGCCGCTTGAACTTGGTTTCAAAGTAGTTGTCTTTTAAAATCGCCTGGGTTTTCGTATAATGCTCGTCATCGGTAATTACCACAGGGTTGTTTAGTAAATCTCGGGTCAGGTCATCTTGCAGCCAAACTTTATTGGGGAAATGGCGAAAGTACCACCAGTAAGGATACAGGGCATCACCAATGTAAGCCACCTTCAGCAATCGACCGCCTGTTGTTCGCTGCGAAATTTCTTCAACCTCTTCCAGAACGTCCTTTGGCCCGCGAGCAGCGTGTGCATAAACCAGAAATTCCTTGCCGGTATCATAATTGATGAAGCTCGCCTGAAAGGCAGATCGCGCAGTCAGCACGAGTAATATTGCGCCGAATGTGATCGCGAGTAGCTTAAGCAGAACACGCCTCTCCCAGCCCAACATGGATCTCACGATCTGCCAGCCGCTCAGCACTGCGGCAATCAGTGAGAAAAGAAATGTGCTCGTAGTTTTTAACTGTTCTAATTCGTTGCCGGCGAAAGGCTTATTTGCTCCTGCCAACGAACCAATTACTGCACCCAGGCTGACGAGAAAGATCGGTAAAAGTACAAGGATGAGCAATCCCTTTTTATTTACCAGCTGTTTAAAAGGCAGCGAATCCACCAGGTAGCCGAAACCAAAGCCGGCGCACAAGAGCAGCGGAAGTGAGATGTGCACCGTCAGCCAGGGCATCTTCTCGCCTGCCAGCGTATAAGCCACCAGGCTTGTCACCGCCCAAAAAACCAGCAAGGCCAGCACAGGCAGCTTTTCAGGCTTTGTCGAGAACCCCCCATCCTCATCTGCATCATTAAGAAGCGGCAACTGTAAGGGAATCTCATTTTCTGCTTCGTTTGAATTGACAAACGAATCCCCTGGAACCGTTGAGAAGAGCCGATGTTTGATTCCGATCACTACAGCCAGTAAAGTTCCCAAAACAGCCAAGAACTCATACATGGGCAGCTGCAAAAAAGCAAAATAATACCAGGGTTGTGAGCCGCGATACACCCCCTGTTGGCTAAGCCAATATCCCAACGACCCTACCAATCCAGTGAAAAAGCCCTGCCCATTGGTAAAGAACGTAGTGTAAAAAACTGTGAAGATCGCGTAGAAAATCCCCAAATTAATCAGCCACAAACGCGGTTTCCATAATAACCCGAGCACGGCTGAAATGACTACCGCAGCCAGCAGAAAAATGGAGGTGCGAATCAATCCGGGCTGCGAATAATCCAACGGGTTCCACCCGGCAATTTTTATCGGGAAGGCAATCAACTGGGGCAAAATCAGAGTAATGGTGAGAATCAGCAGGTCAAATGAATGTATGTTTTTTACAATACGCCAGCCCATTGAATGGATTAAGGTGAACGCCGCCAACACCAAACCCAATACCGCCAGCGCCAGGCTGATAAGCATTACCCAATGGTAAATGGGCGATTCCGCTGTAGGAGCAGCAGCGTCTGCGGTGGCTTGTCCGGCATTCAAAACTGCCGCGCCTAATGCCACTCCGATAAACAATAAAGCCGACATGGTGGCAAAAATAAAGATATCGCGTTTGCCATTATGCGGCCATTCGTGTTTGACGATATCTTTTAAGAATAACACAGCCAGAAAGATGAGCAGCTGCGCAGTATAAATAAATGCTGTTTCTTTGGTTGTGAAGTGCAGCGCCAATGCAGCCGTAAAAAGATACAGTGAGCCGCTCCGCCCTGACTCAAGGTAGCGGAGAACTGCATAAAGCATGAGAACGCCAAAAAGGCCGACAAAGGCTTCGTTACGTGTGTACCTGCCGTAAAACAGCATAAATGGAGAAACCACAAAAAGCAAACCGGCAATAAGCGCTCCGCTTCTGCCAAGGTAACGCCTGAAGCCAAAGATCACAAAAGCCACAGTGGCGATGCTGAAGAGAGCTGCGGGAATACGCGCAGAAAAATCTGAGTCGCTGAAGAGGAAGTACGAACCCGCAAGCAAGTGGAATTGCAGCGGTCCGTGAGTTACTGGGTCGTGGGCATAACCCCGCCCCTGATAAAGTTCAAAAGCCGGCACCACATGATTGACTTCATCATGGCTCATGACACGCAGCCCTAAATCGTAAAAACGTGAGACTACCGCAGTAATCAGAACCAACGCAATCAGTAAGTGGTAGATGGTGAACTTGGGCAAATAAGCGGTTAAGGGTTGAGATAACCAACCGGTCTTTGATTCATTCTTGGCGTGACTATCCATTTTTAATTACCCTTTGTTCTCCAATATTTGCTGTCTTAAATTCAATTGGTCGGTCAATTTTCACCCAATTATTGAAGGAAAAACCACCGAAGCGACCGCCTTTAATTCGTACTGAAGTTGAAATAATTGTAAACCGCGCGCGACAAATCCGCATAGAGTTGATTGGCATTGTCCCAAACAATTTGATTTGTAGAATGGATGAAAATTGTAAGAACATAGTTTCCGCCCGGTGTATAAACCAGTGCTGCGTCTCCTACAGTGTGCATCACCCCATCCAATGGATCAATTGCCCAGCCGTGTTTGTGCCCAACCTGAGTGCCATCCGGCAGACCGGCTTCAATTAGAACGCCGATGCGATTTTGGGTGAGGGTTGAAATCATCGAACGACATTCGCTCGTGGTAATCTCACCTGGAAACACCGCTATGAGGCTGCCACCACCATTTTGCGCACACTGATAGATATCGGTTAACAGTAATCCCATTTCTGTCGGCGTGGTTTGGTTATAGCGGTCTGGGTCAGTAAATACATCTGATCGTGAATTTGCCGGAGTGACAACCCCGCCAGAAAGCAGCGGCGCACCAACATAAAACATGCCGTCTAAGAATGTGTTTCGCAGTCCCAGGCTTCGCATGTCTGCGGTAACTACCAATGGGCCGGTTGTCGGTGAAAGGATTACTCTCATGAGCTGATCGGTAGATGTGTTATCGGAATGTGCAATCATTTCTTGCACCAGATGGTTAAAATCAGCGCTGGCAGGTTCGTTTACCGCACGAAAAGCGCTGACCATAACGGCAATTTTGATCGTACTGTCTGCAGAAAAAGCAATGTCGGGCACAAGCGCTTCACCATCGCGGTAGGCTATCTGCATTTCATTGCCGGTTTGCAAATCCTTCAGGAAAATTTCCACTTCGCCTGTAAATTCATTGACATCCACAATTTGCTTCAACAAAACCCCGAGCACATCAGTAGAAGGACGGGTGGCTTTGGTTGTATGCAGAGGAAGGTTGACGATCCTCTCCGTTGGCGATTGCAGCGCATTGGATATGAGTAAGATTGAGCGGTTGACATCAAGCGAGCGGGCAGGGGTGCCAGGCTCAAAGGTAACACTGCCTGGCACAGGTTCAAATGAAGCAAGCTCTTCGTCATACCTGGCGGCGATCTCGTTTTCCATAAACGCCCGCATTTGTTTTTCGTCGATGGAGGCTCGTAATGGAACCTCACTGGAAGATGCCTGCCGGTTGAAGAGATAAGCCAGGAAGGATGTCCAGAACGGCTCGGAACTGCGAGCCCTGTCGGCAGCGGTCATCATTGAGGAAATATCCATGGTAAAGCCAAGCGTTGAAGGCCTAACCTGGATAATGCTGGTATCAAAACGCAGCTCTACCGGAAGTGAATAGACTTGGGTAACCCTCGATGCAGCCTGATCCATGGATAAGCCGGTTACATCCACACCAGCTATCGTTGTGCCAGGAGAAAAGGTAGCTCGAAGGCTGCTGAAAACAACCAGTTGAAAAACGAATAAGACCACCGCTGATACAAAAAAAGCCAATGACAACCAGCGAAAGATCGAATATCGACCAATTTTTTTCATAATCAGATCACCACCAGATTCATCATGCGAATTTTACCATCCTTTATCCCTCTGACTTTTCCTGCATTTTTGCCATTTTTTTCTCTGCTTTGGTTATACTTATTGTATGGATTACGAAAGCGATAACCCCGAAGATTGGGGATCAGCACTATTTCCGTTTACTTTGCTCAGTGAAAATGCTTTGGATGGCATAACACCGCTGATTGAAGTTATCGATTGTCCTCCAGGGATGCATATTTACAATACCGGTGATATCCCTGATTTCTTTTACTGGGTTCTTTCCGGAAATGTAACCCTGACCACGGCCGCGATTCGCCGGGGAAACCGTGTGCAAAGCCTCATGCCAGGAGACTCCTTTGGCGCGGAGGTTTTTTCGAGCACTGAATACCGCCTTTCGCGCGCCACTTGCGTTGGTCAAACTCGGCTGGCAAGGATTAACGAACAAGACCTTATTTCAATACAAAATCAATACCCGCTGCTCAAGAAAGCCTTTTCTTCAATTTATCTGACACTAAAACACCGGACTCGCATTTTTCTTCCCTGGCTGGAAAAAGAAGAGAAGATTAATCACATCTGCCGCAAGCACATGATATTTCTTTTGCTGCGAACCTTGGTCATCACCGGCATCTCAGTGGCGGCTTTTGCTGCCCTCGTTTCGTTCTCAACATCCGAAAAATCTGTGGGCATGTTGTTGTTATCAGTAGTCGTACTGCTGGTTGGGCTTGCGGTTTTTATCTGGGCAGCCTTGGATTGGAGCAATGATTACTTCATTCTGACCTCTGAACGAGTACTGCATCAGAAAAAAATCACCGGTCTGACTGAGAGCCGCCACGAAGCACCTTTTTCTGCCATCATCTCCACCGAGCTGGAATCCTCCTTTTGGGGCAGGTTGTTGGATTACGGCACAATCCATCTAAAAACAGACAACGGTAATTTAAGTTTTGAAAACTTGCCTGACTCGACGATCATTTATAACCTGCTCGAGTATCAACGATTGAATAATACCCGCGAAACGGAACAGACTGAAAAAGACTCTATCCGGGCGGCGCTTAAACAGCGACTTGAGAGTGGGTCAACCCAAACGCAGGCTCAACCCACCTCACAGCCTGCCAACTCGCATGCGGATGTAAAAAGCAATCAAGATAACGAAACGTTTCTTGATCAAACAGCTCACTTCATGGGGCTGCGCCTCGAAAAAGAAGGTTCTGTTGTCTTCCGCACCCATTGGTGGCATTTGGTAAAAAAGACAGCTTTGCCTTCGCTGCTCATGCTGGCAGTCCTAACGCTCGTGTTTTTGGATATTCTCAAACTTTTACCTGAGATGCCTGATAAGCTCATCTACGCCGCGGCATTACTCGCAACGGTTGGCAGTTGGGGATGGTGGCTGTATGCATATCAGGATTGGTACAACGACGTCTATATCATCACTCCAGACGAATTAATTGATTTCAGCCGGAAACCCTTTCACCAGGAAGTTCGCCATTCAGCGCCAATTCAAAATGTTCAAACAGTCGAGTTCAAGAGAAGCGGGTTAATCGGCGTACTGCTGAACTTTGGCACTGTGCGCATTCAAATTGCCGATGAAGAGCTCACCTTTGATGATGTCTACAACCCTGCTGCCATCCAGGCTGAAATTTTTTCAAGGTTTAAACGCTTCAAACAAAGCAATGAGCAAAGTGAACAGGAGAAACTGGCAGATTGGATCGCGACTTATGACGAAATGCGGCGAGAAAAACACAATCAAGCAGACAATGGCAACATTTACAGGTAAAATTGCTACGCTGAACAAGATAAAGGAAAACAATGGCCTTAAGAGAAATAATCACAATCCCTAACCCAATCCTGCGAAAAAAAGCACACAAGGTGACCGATTTCGGAAAAGACTTTCAGGAGTTGGTGGCTGATATGATCGAAACCATGCGCGATGCACCTGGTGTAGGGTTGGCTGCTCCGCAGATCGCCGTGCTGCAGCGGCTGATTGTCATTGAATACGGAGATGAAGAGGACGAAGAAAAGCCAGCCAAGGTTTACGTCGTCGCCAACCCAGAGATTGTCACCGCTTCCGATGAAATGATCATGGGAATCGAAGGATGTTTATCCGTCCCTGAGTTAGTCGGCGAAGTCGATCGGCATGTTTCGATCGTAGTAAAAGGGCTTAACCGCTTTGGCAAACCGACCAAGATCAAAGCTCATGGTTGGCTGGCTCGTATCTTCCAACACGAGATGGATCACCTCGATGGCGTGCTTTATCCTGATCTCGCAGAAAGAGTGTGGAAACCTGGGCCGGATGAAGACATCCCGCTCGATTAGCTCATGCACCTGACACATCTCTCGCTGACGAACTTTCGCTTATTCTCCCGCCTGGATATGGACGTGCCCCGGCGGATTCTCTTGTTGATGGGCGCGAACGCTCAGGGGAAGACTTCACTGCTCGAAGCCATTTATTATCTGGCGACTTTTACATCGTTTCATGCACAAAGTGACCGTCAATTATTGAACTTCATTGCCACACGTGAGAGCCTTTCTGTTGCCCGCTTGGTGGCTGAGTACCAACGCGGAGAGCGCGCTCACCGCCTCGAAGTGCGTCTGATTCAAGATGCCGCCTCCAATGGTAACGCCCGCCTGCGTAAAGAGGTGCTGCTCGATGGGGTGAAGATTCCACCCAGCCAGGTGATTGGGCATTTCAACGCGGTCATCTTTTTGCCTCAAATGACCGCCATCCTTGAGAGCGGCCCGGAAGAACGGCGTCGTTATCTTAATCTATTCATTTCGCAGGCAAACCCGGCTTACGCCAGAGCACTGGCTGAGTATCAACAGGCTCTAACGCAGCGCAATGCGCTATTGAAACTCCTCAACGAACGCGGAGGCGATCGTACACAGATGGAGTACTGGGATGAACTGCTGGCTGCTCGTGGAGCGCTCATTATCACGACCCGTGCCGATGTCATTCAAGAATTGGAAGCATCAGCCAAACGCGTTCATGAACGGCTAACCGGGTCGGACGAAGTGCTGCGCCTGCTCTACCAGCCATCATACGACCCACTGCCCAGTCCAGAAGGGCAAATCATGCTGCCTATGCAAATTCAAGCACAGCGTAATGGGTTAACCCAAGAGAAGATCAAACAAGGGTTTATTATGAAATTGGCATCTCTTCGGGCAGAAGAGATTGCCCGCGGCGTTACCACAATTGGCCCGCACCGCGATGAAATGCGTGTGTTGAGCAATGGAATCGACCTGACAGATTTTGGCTCTCGCGGCCAGATCCGCACTGCCCTGCTTTCGCTTAAATTGGCAGAAGTGAACTGGCTGAAAGAAAAAACTGGGGAATGGCCTGTGCTGCTTTTGGATGAAACACTGGCGGAATTGGATACCTTCAGAAGAAGTTACCTGCTTGACTATTTGGGAAATGCAGAACAGGTGCTCTTAACCACAACCGATATGAATTTATTTCCCGATGATTTCCGCAGTAAATGCGAGCGTTGGCAGGTTACCGAAGGCAATGTCGAGAAACTTTCCACAGAAGATTAGCTAAAGCGGTTTCTTTGCGGGAATTCCCGTCCGGCGCGGGTATTGCACAGGCGTCGCAGCTTTTTTATCCACCACTACCAAATAACGGTCATCAGCCACACCGGGCAGCGTTACCAGCGAGACCTTGCGCAAACTTCCGCCTAAGATACGGAAAGCATTTTCTGCGGCATGAGTCTCAGCGTGCGCGCTTTCGCCCTTTTGCGCCAGCATCGCTCCGCCTATGCGCGCCAAGGGCAGCAGGTACTCGGCCAGAATCGGCATGGAAGAAACAGCGCGGGCGACCACCCAGTCGTAGCGTTCGCGATACTGCTGAAGCTGGCCTAATTCTTCGGCTCTCACCGTCAACACCTCAACCCCTTCGAGGCCCAACAGTTTGACAATGTGGTGACAAAATTCTGCCTTTTTCCCCACAGATTCGACCAGCGTCAAACGCAGCTCAGGCAGCACAATCTTTAACGGAATGCCGGGAAAACCTGCCCCGGTGCCGATATCCGCCAGCGTCCCCGGGATGGGATCTTTCAACTCACGCAATATTGAAAGCGAATCCACGAAGTGTTTTGCACGAATTCCATCGATATCCCGAATCGCCGTAAGATTATGGATCTGGCTCCAAAGCATTAGCTCATTTTCAAAATCGCTGAAAGCTTTTATCTGGCGTGAGTTCAGTTCGATTCCAGTTATATCGCGTACATCATTAACAAATTTGTTCATGTCAGCATGATTATACTCTCCGTATGCTATCGGCTGTTGGGTGCAAAGCCAGAAGCCAGTATTTTTTTGGACGTGTTTGTTTTTGGTTAACTATCTTAAATTACAGGTTGACGCGCATTAAAAGTTCAGGTAAAATCCATTTTGAAATTAGATGCGGGCGTGGTTCAGTTGGTAGAATGTCTCCTTGCCAAGGAGAAGGTCGTGGGTTCGAATCCCATCGCCCGCTCAAGTAAACCCCTTTGATAAAGGGGTTTTTCTTTTACCGCTGAGAGGCTGCGCACTCCCATCAGGTCAGACATTCTTCTTGAAGTATGCTTTTCTCATTCCAAAAATTCAGTCTGTCCGCTTGACCATCAAAAAGCCTTCTGTTAGAATAAATCCTGCGAGGCGACGTGGCCAAGTGGTTAAGGCAAGGGTCTGCAAAACCCTGACCATGGGTTCAATTCCCATCGTCGCCTCCTCTCCAGTACTTCCAGCAGAGTTTCACAGCGTTCTAAATATCAAATTTCGGCGCGCTTGCCAAAGTATTGGTATTCCATAATTGCACAATTTTTTCAATTCTTTTATAATTTCTATATGCCAGCAAATTTAGACATCATTTTCATTATTGGATCAGCATTGGTTTTGCTTGCAGTATTAGGCAGCAAAATCAGCGACCGTTTTGGCGTGCCGGTGTTATTGCTCTTCATAGTATTGGGCATGCTTGCCGGTTCTGACGGTATTGGCGGTATTTATTTCAACGACCCGGAATTAACACAATGGATTACCACAATTTGTCTTGCTGTGATCCTGTTCTCCGGCGGGGTTGATACCGAATGGAAAAGCGTAAAACCCTTGATCAAAGAAGGACTCGTGATGGCTACGTTAGGCGTAGCCATCACTGCTTTGGCCTTAAGTTTTTTCACACACCTCATCATGAAAGTGGCATGGCCTGAAGCTTTGCTCATCGGCGCGATTGCCTCTTCAACCGATGCTGCGGCAGTATTTGCATTACTGCGAGCCAAAGGCGTCAGCCTGAAAGGCAATCTCAAACCGCTGCTCGAATTGGAATCAGGCAGCAATGACCCGATGGCAATTTTCCTCACCATCGGCATCATCCAGTGGATTCAGAACTCAATTTCAAACCCTGCCGATTTGCTCTTACTTTTCGTGATGCAGATGGGGATTGGCTTTATCATCGGTTGGGTTATGAGCAAGGTGTCGCTGCTCCTTATCAACCGGCTCAAGCTTGGCTACGACGGTCTCTATCCTGTTCTGGCACTTGCGCTTGTCTTTCTCACATTCGGAATCACCGTCGTGCTTGATGGCAGCGGGTTCCTCGCAGTCTATATTTTTGGCTTGTTCCTTGGCAAAACGGAGTTTCTGCACAAGCGCAGCCTGCTGCGTTTCTTCGATGGCGGGGCCTGGCTGATGCAGATTATGCTTTTTATCACACTTGGTTTGCTCGTTTTTCCAAGCCAACTCCCACCAGTGATTCTTCCGGGAATTTTAATTTCATTATCGCTGATCTTCATTGCCCGGCCGATTGCGGTATTCATTAGTCTGATTCCTTTCAAGTATTCACTGCGAGAAAAAACTTTCATTTCCTGGGTTGGGCTGCGCGGAGCCGTTCCGGTTGTCCTGGCCACCTTCCCCCTGGTTGCAAAAATTCCAGATGCTAATCTCATTTTCAACCTCGTTTTCTTCATTGTTATCACCTCGGTATTGCTGCAGGGAACACTTATCCCACAGGTGGCGCGCTGGTTAAAAGTTGACAAGCCACTGCCTGAGCAGAAAATTGCTCCATTTGAAATGATCAAAGTCGATGGATTAAAAGGAGCGATGCGCGAAATCAAGGTTCGTAAAGATTCGATTGCAGTGGGAAAAGCAATTTACGAATTGGAACTGCCGCTTGAATACCTGATTATGCTGATTTCTCGCAATGGCGAGTTCATTCAGCCCAACGGCAGCACGGTTATTGAACCAGATGATATCTTGATCAGTTTAAGTGAAGATGAGATTTACAAGACCGCAAAAGAAATGCTTAACGAATGCCGCGCTGACGCCGAGGGTGAATAAGCTCGTTTCGCGCGATGTGGCATAGGTAATCCACCCGTTCATTTTCAGCATTGCCTGTATGCCCCCGCAGCCAATGCCAGGTGATTTTGTGCCTGCTGCTGACAGTGAGCAGCTCCTGCCACAAATCCTGATTTTTCACTGCACCATTCGAACCGCGCCAATTCTTCGCCAGCCATTTTGGCAGCCACTCATTAATCCCTTTGTGCAAGTATTGAGAATCTGTAAAGAGTGTGATTTCTGCCGATTTTTTAATTGATTTTAACGCTTGTATAGCAGCGGTTAATTCCATGCGGTTATTGGTGGTTTCTTTTTCAGCACCGGAGATTTCAGAGCGTTTGCCGCCTGTGATAATTAATGCCGCCCAACCGCCTGGTCCAGGGTTTGGGTCGCAGCCTCCATCTGTATAAATGATAATATCATCCCCCATCAGCGGCTTTCTCCAGTCAGTTCTGCTATCAGGTCATCTATCTGTAAAAGAATGACTGAAACACCTTTCTCACCAACACCTCCAACCCATAACTGCCAGGCGCTGTCTTCAAGCAACGGAGACACAATCTGCCATTCAGCAGCCGGCGGCGCAGAAACAAATGGGTTTGCCTGATCTATCACCGCCTGCCAATCGGGATGGTCTTCGCCGTATCCATTCAGATGAGTTAACACCATACTGCCCAATGGAAGAGTGCCCATGGAGGCGAGCAATCGCCCCTGCTGCTCGGGTTGTGACAACCAGCGGATAAACAACCAGGCGGCGAGATCGCTATCGGCATCCTGATGTAAAATGGCGAATGCGCTCCCATCTGAAAACAATGCCCCATCCTCCATCCCGGGGTATGCCATCAACAGCCAATCATCTGCCGATTCATTCCTGACCATTGCAGAATTGAGTCTCTCCAAATCCTGCATCCATAATGTGTAAGCAAGCGCCTGACGCCGTGCGAAGTAATCCGCTTCTGGGGTTGACCTGCCCATCCATGCACAATGATTCGCACTAAGCCCATGAAGATAAGTAAAGGCTTCTTCTGAAGCCGGTGTTGAAAATATGAATGAACCATCGGCAAATGGCTCAGCTTCAAACGCCAGCAACCAGTTATACATTGATGATGCGTCTCGGCTAATGATCCAGCCTCCCAGCCCATCATCCAGGGGGTCATCATCTTTTCTAAAAGCAGCATTTGCTGCGCACATTTGTACCTTAAACTCATCTGCGGTGTGCGGTGCATCATCAAAGCCCAATTCATTCGCCCAGGTGAGATTGTATGCCATCAACAATGCCGAACGCTGCGCAGGGATGCCATAACGTTTGCCGTCAACCAGGTTTTCATCCCAATAAGGCAAATAGAAGTCCGCAACCAGCTCTTTATCCATCCCGTAGAGGTTCGAACCGACGTAAGGTGCAAGGTCGACCACCAACTCATGGGATTGATCAATTTCCAATAACTGGCTGATTGGTGCAGCCACTACATTGGAGTGGATTCCATTCACGATTTCTTCTCGCAGTCTGCGCGAAACCTGAGCTGCAGACCCAGGCGCTTTCATAATGACGTGAATGTCCCATTCGTTCAATTGGTTAAATTGGTCGACCAACTGAAACAGCGTGTCGGCAGTTGCCCCCGTCCAAGGATGAATGAATTGGATCTGTAATCCTTTCAAATTGGCGACGTCTCCTTCAACCTCAGTCAGACTGGGTGTGGGTCTCAGGGTTGTA
>WPCI01129602.1_pt1 | contig 27430 bp, 28 predicted proteins | sample 5399871 | NCBI WGS metagenome assembly WPCI01 (sample SAMN12869469, study PRJNA574797) | sludge metagenome | isolation source: wastewater treatment of pH7 | place: China:Beijing | collected 2019-05-20 | reverse complement strand
TAGTCCAGTGCGGAAACCTGCATCTGGAAGGGGCCGTCCACGTCCACTTTGGGCGGCTGGACATACTCAACAATGGCCTGGAATAGCGGGTCCATGTTGTCCGCCATTTCGGACGGGTCCATGCCGGCAATACCGTTCAGTGCGCTGGTATAGACAATCGGGAAGTCAAGCTGCTCATCGCTGCCGCCAAGGTTGTCGAACAGGTCGAATACCTGGTCGATCACCCAGTCAGGACGCGCGCCGGGGCGGTCGATCTTGTTGACCACCACAATCGGATTGAGACCGGCCTGGAAGGCTTTCTGGGTGACGAAGCGGGTCTGTGGCATGGGGCCGTCGATAGAATCGACCACCAGCAGTACACAGTCCACCATACTCAGTACGCGCTCCACCTCGCCACCAAAATCGGCGTGGCCGGGGGTGTCAACGATGTTGATGGCGTAGTCGTTCCATTTGATCGCGGTGTTCTTCGCCAGAATGGTGATGCCGCGCTCTTTTTCCTGGTCGTTGGAGTCCATCACACGATCGGATTCCAGCTCCTTGCGGTCCAAGGTGCCGGAAGCACGCAGCAGGGCATCAACCAGGGTGGTTTTGCCATGGTCCACGTGGGCGATGATGGCAATGTTTCTCAGTTTCTCAATCACAATGGTTTTCTCTAGGTTAAATTGTCGATTCTTGTATCAATAAATTCTGTGTCATGCCGGTCTGTTGCATATTCCGTAAAGTCGCCGTGAATACATCCATGTAGGCTCCACGGCGGCATCCTTGCCGCCGAGGCTTTACTCCATATGCAACAGACCGGCTGATCAAATCCGTTCCCGCCGCAGACTCTTTCCATCTCCACCCGGCCCTGACGTGCTTGCGTATTGCAGGATACCGAAAGCAGCTTCGGGGTATGGGTTGGCAAACCTTGCAACGCCATGGATGGCGTTGAAGAGCCTACATGGATGTACTTGCGGCGTGTTTGCAGACCCATACCCCGAAGCTGCAAACACAACAAACAAAAGCCAGTCAGGGCCTATAAACCCTCACATTGGTATGCCCTTCATGCAGCAGGTGATGGGCATGCAGGCGGCTCATCACACCCTTGTCGCAATACAGCAGGTACTGGCGGTTGCTGTCCAGCTCGCCAAACTTGCTGTTGACGGCATAGAACGGCAGGCTGATCTGCTCGATGCCATCAAGCGCCAGCGGTGCATCCTCGGTTTCGTCCGGGTGACGGATGTCGATCACCACCTGGCCGGGCAGCGCTTCGCTGACCATCTCCACCTGCACGTCTTCACTCAATTCTTCCAGCAATTTGTCGACAGTGACAAAGCGGGCACGGGCCACCGCCCGCTCCAGCAGCTGCCGGTCAAGGCTCTCCTCTTCGTGGACAATCCGCCCCAGCTTGGCCTTGGTGGTCGGATTCACCGAGATCACGCCGCAATACTCCGGCATGTGCTTGGCAAACTCGGCAGTGCCGATCGCCTCGGCGGTGTTGATAATGTCCTGTTTGTGCGCAGCCACCAGCGGACGCAGCACCAGCTTGTCGGTCGCCTTGTCGATCACCGACAGGTTAATCAGCGTCTGGCTGGAGACCTGGGAAATCGCCTCACCGGTCGCCAGCACGTCCAGATGCAGATTGTCGGCCACTTTTTCCGCCGCACGCAGCATCTGGCGCTTGAGAATGACCCCCATCTGGCTGTTGTCCACGTTTTGCAGAATGTCGCCCAGCACTTCTTCAAAGGGCACGCTGATGAACAGGGTGCGGTGCGAGCGGCCAAATTTCTGCCACAAAAACTGCGCCACTTCCATCACGCCCAACTCGTGGGCACGGCCACCCAGATTAAAGAAGCAGAAATGGGTCAGCAGGCCACGGCGCATCAGCTGGTAGGCGGCAACGGTGGAGTCAAAGCCGCCGGACATCAGTACCAGTGCCTGCTCGATCGAGCCCAGCGGATAGCCGCCCAACCCTTCCTGGCGGTTGAACTCGACCAGCAGACGGCGATGGCGGATTTCCAGCCGCACCTCGACATCCGGCCGGTTCAACCTGATACCGGCAGCGCCACACTGCTGACGCAGCAGGCTGCCGACTTCGCGCTCGACGTCCATCGAGGTGAATTCATGTTTGCCCACCCGCTTGCAGCGCACGGCAAATTCCTTGTCCTTGAGCAGCGGCGCATAGTGCTCGGCGCAGCGATCGGCAATGTCCTGCATGCTGTCAGGCAGGTCGAAGTCCAGCACCTGATAAAAGTGGGCAATACCGGGCAGGTGACGCATGCGTTCGACCAGTTGTTGCTGCAGTGCCGGGTCGGTCAGGCTGCTGACCACATCAATATTGTCCCACTCGCCAGACGTGCGGATTTCAGGGTCCAGATCCTTGAGCACGTTACGGATGTTGCGGCCCAGCTGCAGTATGAACTGGCGGCGCACCGGACGGCTCTTGATGGTGATTTCAGCAAAGGGTTTGACAAAGAACTTCATGGGGACAGGGTCGACAAAGGCTTGACAAGCAAAAAAGAGGCGGGATTATAGCAAATCCCGCTGCCGGATGCGACTTGTCGCGCGCATTCTGCCAAGCGTATTTCCGTGGCCGCCACGGGGTGTTCGAATAAATTCGAACCTACAGCCCAGCATCAAACCCGGTTCCGCCGCCGACGTAAATTTTATCGCATAAAAACCAGGCACGGCTCCAGCGTAGATGCGAATTCATTCGCACAAAGCCAACCCCGCCACACGTGCGAATTCATTCGCACAAACAGCACCCGGCAAAACCACGTTAAACCTGCAGCAAAAAGTTCGAATAAATTCGAACCTACAAGGCCAGCGCCAAGCTCCGCCTAAATCGTAGGTGCGAATTCATTCGCACAAAGCCAACCCACGTCAAACCTGCAACAAAAAGGTCACCGGCCCGTCATTGGTCAGGCTAACCTGCATGTCGGCACCAAAACTGCCGGTTGCCACCTGTGGCCAGGCCTCTTGCGCCATGGCAACAAACTGCCCGAACAGCTGCTCCGCCAACTGTGGCGCAGCCGCCGTGGAGAAGCCCGGCCGCAGGCCACTGCGTGTATCAGCCGCCAGCGTAAACTGGGACACCAGCAGCAAGCCGCCATTGATATCCCGGAGCGAGCAGTTCATGCGCCCCTCGCTGTCGGCAAAAATACGATAATTGAGCAGCTTGTTGAGCATTTTTTCCAGCTGCGACCGGCCATCTTCCGGCTCAAGGCCGACCAGCGCCAGCACGCCTTGCCCGATCTCGCCAACGGTTTCCCCGGCTACCTCGACCCGTGCCGCAGATACCCGCTGAATCAACACCTTCATCAATCACCCTGCCTTGTTGCCAATACTTGCTGAAAATTTTGCGTTGCCCGTTCATGCATGCCGCGCACAACCGCAGGCATGCGCCCAAAGCAAACACCCGGCGTACGCCGGGTGTTTGAAAACTGCAAAAAAGAATCAGGCCTTTTCTTTGTGGTACTTGGTGATGCGCTCGACTTCCTGCTTCGAGCCCATGAACACGGGGACACGCTCGTGCAGTTTTTCCGGGCGCACGTCCATGATGCGGATCCGGCCATTGGTGGCGGCACCGCCAGCCTGCTCGACGATCATGGCCATCGGGTTGGCTTCGTACATCAGGCGCAGCTTGCCCTTGTCCTTGTCCATGCGCCGGTCCCATGGATACATGAAGACGCCGCCACGCACCAGAATGCGGTGAATGTCAGCCACCATGGAAGCCGTCCAGCGCATGTTGTAATCCTTGCCCAGCGGGCCTTCCTTGCCGGCCAGCATTTCGTTGACATAGCGTTGTACCGGCTCTTCCCAGTGGCGCATGTTGGACATGTTGATGCCAAACTCCGCCGATGCCTCGGGAATGGTCATGTTGTCATGAGTCAACACGAACGAGCCCATCTCGCTGTCCAGCGTAAAGCCCTTGACGCCATTGCCCAGGGTCAGCACCAGCATGGTCTGCGGGCCGTAGATGGCGTAGCCGGCAGCAACCTGCTTGACGCCCGGCTGCAGGAAGTCTTCGTCCTCGAGGATGCCGCAGATATCGGCACGCTCGGGACAGCTCAGTACGGAAAAAATGGTGCCCACGGAGACGTTGATATCAATGTTGCTGGAGCCGTCCAGCGGGTCAAACACAAGCAGGTAGGAACCCTTGGGAAAACAGCCGGGAATCTGGTAGGGCTTTTCCATTTCTTCCGACGCCATGCCGGCCAGGTGCCCGCCCCACTCGTTGGCTTCCAGCAGGATCTCGTTGGAAATCACGTCCAGCTTCTTCTGCATTTCGCCCTGGACGTTTTCGGTACCCTGATTGCCCAGCGCCCCGCCCAGTTCACCCTTGCCAATATGGTAGTTGATGACCTTGCAGGCCCGTCCCACTACTTCAATCAGGAAGCGCAGCTCGGCAGGTGTCTGGTGGGCACGGGTTTGTTCAATCAGAAAACGACTCAGGGTGGTACGTGAAGACATGATGACCTCAGCATAAAAACAGGATATGTGTGAATTCTACTCGTTTTCGACACATAAAGCTGCCGTAAAAGTTGATATGGGTTCCTGAACAGGGCAGAAATGCCCACGTAGTGAGCATGGTAATTGACGTGAGTCAATAACCTTTGAAAAGCAGGGAATATGATTGCGCACAACTACTGGTTCAACCCCTGTCTTATCCCGTTATGGAGCATAACAATGCGCAAGACCCTTATCGCTACCACCCTGCTGGCCACCGCCGCAGCCACTCCCGCCGCTTTCGCCCACCAGGCCGGTGACATCATCGTTCGTGCCGGTGCGATTCATCTGAGCACCAATGAAAGTTCTTCAAAGATCAAGGTAAACCCGCTCAGCGGCAACCAAAAAATTCCGGGAACAAAAGCCACTCTCAACAACGACACCCAGCTGGGCCTGAACTTCGCCTACATGGTCACCGACCACATCGGTATCGAACTGCTGGCCGCGAGCCCCTTTGAGCTGACCGCCAAGCAAAAAGGAACTTTACAGGGTATGGGGTTAGACTCCAAGTTGGGTAAGTTTAAAGCCCTGCCACCAACCCTGAGCGCCGTCTACTACCCGATGAACAAGGCATCCGCCTTCCAGCCCTATGTCGGCCTTGGCGTCAACCGCACCCTGTTCTTCAATGAAAAAGCCAACAAATCCGGCGGTTACAGCGCCATGCGCGTACAGAACACCTGGGGCTGGGCAGCACAGGTCGGTGCCGACTACATGCTGACCGACAACCTGATGCTCAACGGCCAGGTCCGTTACATCGACATGAGCACCAAGGCCCGCGTTGATGCTCTTGATGGCACTCAGACAGCCAAGGTCAAGCTGGACGTCAAACCCGTCGTGTACATGCTGGGTCTGGGTTACAAGTTCTAACCTGCATCCTTCTGACCAGAACGGGCACCCATGGGTGCCCGTTTTTTGTGCCTGCCATGCAGACAGGCGCATCATCCATTCCGGCGTTGCAAACGCAGCCCCTCACTCATCCTGCAACCAGATCAGGCTGGCCTGCCGCCCGGTCACCGCATCACCGCGATAGGAGTAGAAACGCTCATCCGTCAGGGTGCAAAACCCGCCACCATACACGGCTTGCACTCCGGCAGCGGCCAGACGGATACGGGCCAGACGGCACAAGTCCGCCAGCCAGTGTCCGGCTCGGCCCGAGGGCACAAAGGCAGCTTCAGCAGCGGCATGCCGGGCAACAAAGGCATCACGCACTTCGGGACCGACCTCGTAGACCTCCGGCCCGATGGCCGGCCCCAGCCAGGCCAGCACCGCATCCGGCGGCACCGCCATGGCGGCCAGCGTATTTTCCAGTACTCCACCCGCCAGGCTGCGCCAGCCGGCATGCACGGCTGCCACACAGCTGCCATCGCGGGCAGCCAGCAACACCGGCAGGCAATCTGCGGTCATGATCGTGCAGGCCACGCCCGGTGTACGGCTCCAGCAGGCATCGGCAGTGGCCACCACAGCGGGCCGCGCCTCGACCACCGTCACGCCATGCACCTGCTCCAGCCAGGCCGGGCTGCAATTCAGCTGCTGCGCCAGCCAGCTGCGGTTGGCCTGCACCTGCAGCGGGTCATCACCAACATGACCACCCAGATTGAAGCGATCAAATGGCGGCTGGCTGTCGCCCGCACTGCGGGTCGTCGAACAGGCCCGCACTCGGGCCGGAGCCGGCCAGTCCGGCTCAAGCCAGTCATGCGGCAGCCTCATGCACCAAAGTCCTGTGCGTCTTCTTCCAGCAGATGCAGCAGCCAGTCCATGTCCTCGGGGCGATCCACCTGCCAGCTGCGGCGCTCGCCGGTGGCCGGGTGGTCCAGCTCCAGCTTCCAGGCGTGCAGTGCCTGGCGCGGAAAAGTCTTCAGCGCCTCCACCAGTGTCGGGCTGGCCGCCGGCGGAATGCGGAAACGCCCGCCATACAGCGGGTCACCCACCAGCGGAAAACCGGCATGGGCCATGTGCACACGAATCTGGTGGGTACGGCCCGTTTCCAGCTGCACCCGCACATGGGTATAGCTGCGAAAGCGCTGTACCACGCGGAAATGGCTGACGGCCTGCTTACCGCCTTCATTGACCGCCATTTTCTGGCGCTGCTGCGGATGCCGGCCAATCGGCGCATCAATGGTACCGCCCGAGGTGACCACACCACAGACCAGCGCCTCATAGGTACGGCCTACCGTTCGCGCCTGCAACTGTTCCACCAGCCGGGTATGCGCCTGCAGGGTCTTGGCCACCATCAGGATGCCGCTGGTGTCCTTGTCCAGCCGGTGAACGATTCCGGCACGCGGCACCTCGCGCAGCTGTGGTGCATGGTGCAGCAAGGCATTGAGCAGCGTACCGCTGGCATGCCCGGCAGCCGGATGTACCACCAGCCCGGCGGGTTTGTTGATCAGCAGCAGGTGCTCGTCTTCATGGATCACATCCAGCTCGATATCCTGCGCCAGCCATTCGCCCTGGGCTTCCTGCGTGGCCTGCAGGCGCAGCCGTGCCCCGCTGTATACGGCGTCACGCGGGCGCAACTGCCCGCCATCCACGGTCAGGCTGCCATCCTTGATCCAGCCGGTCAGCCGCGAACGGGAAAAATCGGCAAACACCTGCGCCGCCACCTGGTCCAGCCGCTGGCCGCCCAGCTCGTCCGGTACCACGGCATCAAGTTCAATCTGTTCTGTTACTGTCGACATAAAATTTCTGTTTCCTGGGCGGCCGCACAGCACCGGTAACCGGCCTGTGCCGATATCATGCGCGCTCCGGTTGCGAATCCTTTGGTTTCCACGTGCAGGTTATGGTTAAATGCACACATTTCCCGCAACGCTTGCGGGGGAGCAACTATAACAGGGCGGCTGTCAAACTGCTGCAGTCAGGCGGACTTTTGCCTGTCCTTCCTGACAGACAACCGCCAGCCCGCTTCTTGATTTAGGCGAAACCGAACCATGCGCGTACAGCACCTGCTTTTTCTGGCTCTTTTTACTGTCCTGGCCGCTTGCTCCGGCAAGAAGGTTGTCGAAGAAAACCTCAGCGAACGCGAGCTCTATGAGCAAGCCCAGACCGACCTGAACAAGAACAACTACTCATCCGCCATCCGCAAGCTGCAGGCGCTCGAATCACGCTATCCGTTTGGCCGCTATGCCGAACAGTCACAGCTGGAACTGATGTACGCCCATTACAAGAACCGTGATTACGAAGCGGTCAACGCCACTGCCGACCGCTTCATCCGCCTGCACCCGCTGCATGAAAATGCCGATTACGCCTACTACATGCGGGGGTTGTCAGCATTCGAACAGGACCGTGGCATCCTTGCCCGCTTCCTGCCGCTGGACATGACCCAGCGTGATCCCGGCGCCACCCGCGACTCCTACAACGAATTCGCCCGCCTCATCCAGCGCTATCCCAACAGCCAGTACGCACCCGATGCCAGGCAGCGCATGATCTACGCCCGCAACCTGCTGGCCGACTATGAGGTGCACGCCGCCCGCTATTACATCAAGCGCAAAGCCTATGTCGCGGCCCTCAACCGTGGCCGTTACATCGTCGAAAACTTCCAGGGCACTCCGGCCGTACCCGACGGTCTGGCCATCATGGTCCAGAGCTACCGCATTCTGGGGCTGGACGAACTGGCCGATGACAGCCTGGCCACCCTGCAGGCCAACTATCCTGAGCACGCCAGCCTGACCAAGCGCGGCAAAAAACGCAGCAAAAAACTGGCCAGGGAAGACAACTTCAACCCCAACTACAAAGAGCCGGCGTCACGCTCCTGGCTCAACAAGGCCAGCTTCGGCCTGCTGGGTAAAGATAACCGCCTGGAGTTGCCACCGGCCCGCACCCAGGCCGACAGGGAAATCCAGCGTCAGCTCAAGGACGCCGAAGAAAGCCTGCCCCGGGAAATACGCCGGGCCAAATAACCCCGCTCCAAAAAGGCACTTCGGTGCCTTTTTGTTTGCCCGACGGTTCTTGATTTGCATCAAAAGGCATCTTTTTTAACCCTCCCCATTAGCCCTTGGTCGCAAAGCGCAATCTTGGTTTTGCTCCGCCCATCACGTAGAGTGGTTGCCCACTGAGTTTGCATGGGTCGCTGTTGAATCAAGACCTGGCGCACCGGCTAAACAAGCATTTTTGTGATAGCCCGGCTTTTGCTGCACTTACCAGAGCCGCTTTCCGGGAGGCAACATACCCGCTGCCGTCACCCCGGATGCCCGTACCCCGGCGCACAGAGCACGTGCAAGGCCGTTCCGGCTCGACTGCTTCATCTGCAACCAGTAGCAAAGCGCTTTTGGCGCAGGTTTTCATTTCAGATACAAAGGATCCACGTTATGTCCACACGCCAGACCGGTACCGTCAAATGGTTCAACGATGAAAAAGGCTTCGGCTTCATCACCCAGGAAAACGGCCCTGACCTGTTCGTTCACTTCCGCGCCATCGAAGGCGACGGCTTCAAAACCCTGAAAGAAGGCCAGCAGGTCACTTTCGAAGCGGTTGAAGGCCAGAAAGGCATGCAGGCAGACAAGGTTCAGGCCATCAGCTGATCCCCCTGTCGCGAACAAGCCCCTGCAGTTCACCAGCTGCAGGGGCTTTTTTCGTTGGGGCTGGGTATTTTTCTGCCAAGCGGCTAGAATTTGACCGCTTTCCGTTACGAGGTTGCCATGTCCAGACCCATGCTACAGCCGCAAGGCCAGTTTCCCAGGGCCGGCCTGATCCGCCGTTTTGCCGCGATTTTCTACGACTTCATGCTGTGCATGGCGCTGATCATGGTGGTGACCTGGATTTACCAGCAGGGCCTGCTACGCCTGATTTACGGCGCGGAACAACTCAAGGCCATGGCTGAAGGCGGCGCCATGGACCACGACCCTGTCCTGTCCAGCCTGGTGCTGCTCAGCCTGTTTGCCTTCTTTGCCAAATTCTGGACCCACAGCGGCCAAACCCTGGGCATGCAGGCATGGAACATCCGCGTACAGAACGCCGACGGTAGCCGCATCAGCCTGACCCAGGCACTGCTGCGCTTTATCATCTCGATCTTTTCCTGGCTGTGCCTGGGGCTGGGTTTCTGGTGGCAGCTGTGGAGCAAAAACAAGGCCACCTGGCACGATACCTACTCGGAAAGCGTCACCGTCCAGCTGCCCAAGGGTGCGCACAAAAAATAGTGCGATCACAGGCGCCCCTCTTGTAGATGCGAATTTATTCGCACAATAACCAATGGTATCCGGCCCGCCGGCCCTGCCAATGCCGCCCCTTGAGCCACGCCGGACAAAAGCCGATAATACCCGACTATTTTTGCCTGTTTTACATCCGGAACTTCCATGAAAGACCACATTCGCCAGCTTGTTCAATCCGCCCTGCAGCAACTTGTCACCGACGGCAGCCTGCCCGCCGGCCTGCAGCCAAATATCCAGGTGGAGAACGCCCGCGACAAGACCCATGGTGACTTTGCCAGCAACATCGCCATGATGCTGGCCAAACCCGCCGGCATGAAACCCCGCGACCTGGCCGAGAAAATCCTTGCCGCCCTGCCGCAGGACGAACAGGTCAGCCAGGTCGAAATCGCCGGTCCCGGCTTTCTCAATTTCTACCAGAACCATGCCGCCCTGGCCCGCCGCCTGGATGCCGCACTGGCTGGCGACCGGCTCGGGCTACCCGTGGCCGCTACCGCACAAAGGGTAGTGGTCGACCTGTCCTCGCCCAATCTGGCCAAGGAAATGCATGTCGGGCACCTGCGCTCCACCATCATCGGCGATGCCGTGGCACGGGTGCTGGAGTTTCTCGGCCATGACGTGATCCGCCAGAACCATGTTGGCGACTGGGGTACCCAGTTCGGCATGTTGCTGGCCTTTCTGGAAGAAAACCCCGACGCACAGCAACAGGGGCTGGCCGACCTTGAAGAATTCTATCGCGCTGCCAAACAGCGTTTTGACGAGAGCGAGACCTTCGCCAACCGTGCCCGCGAGCTGGTGGTCAGCCTGCAGGCCGGCGACGCCGAATGCCTGCGGCTGTGGCGCAGCTTCAATGACATCTCCCTGAGCCACTGTCAGCAAGTGTATGACCGCCTTGGCGTAAAACTGGGCATGGATGACGTGCACGGCGAAAGCGCCTACAACGACGACCTGGCCAATGTGATTGACGCACTGCAGGATAAAAACCTGCTCACCGAAGACCAGGGTGCCCAGTGCGTCTTCATGGACCAGTTCAAGAACAGCGAAAACGAACCACTGCCACTGATCGTGCGCAAAGCCGATGGCGGCTACCTGTACGCCACCACCGACCTGGCCGCCATCCGCTACCGTCACGGCCAGCTCAAGGCGGATCGTGTGCTGTACTTTGTCGATCAGCGCCAGGCCCTGCACTTCCAGATGGTATTTGCCGCTGCCCGGCTGGCCGGTTTTGCCAGCGAGGACATGCAGCTGGAGCATATGGGCTTTGGCACCATGAACGGCGCCGATGGCCGCCCCTTCAAGACCCGTGACGGCGGCACGGTAAAACTGGTCGACCTGCTCAACGAAGCCGAACAACGCGCCTACAGCCTGGTCAAAGAAAAGAACCCGGAACTGGACGAGAGCGAGTTGCAGGACATTGCCCGCACCGTCGGCATTGGTGCCGTCAAGTACGCCGACCTCAGCAAGCATCGCGCCAGCGATTACAGCTTCAACTTCGACCAGATGCTCAGCTTCGAAGGCAATACCGCACCCTACATGCTGTATGCCTATACCCGCGTGGCCAGCATTTTCCGTCGCCTGGAGACCTCAATGCACGACAGCCTGGGCGGCTGCATCCAGCTGCAACATCCGGCCGAGCAGGATCTGGCCGCAGCCCTGGCCCGCTTTGGCGAAGTGCTGGGCAACCTGGCCGACAAGGGCACACCGCACATCTTGTGTACCTACCTGTATGAGCTGGCCGGCCTATTTTCCAGTTTCTACGAACAGTGCCCGGTGCTGTCGGCCGAACAGGCTGACATCCGTGACAGCCGCCTGCGTCTGGCCGCCCTCAGTGGCCGCACCCTGCAAACCGGACTCGGCCTGCTGGGCATCAACACCCTGGAGCGCATGTAACCATGGCAGCACGCAAAAAAGCCGCCCCGCCGAAGCGGGGAGCCACCCGCTATCAGGAGCCTGTCCGCAAACCGGTGCATCCACTGGTATGGATTGTCTGTGGGCTGGTTCTGGGCGTTTTTGTGATGTCGCTGCTCAAGCTGGAACCTGGCAAGGACAACGTCAAGCGTGAAACCGCCAAGCCTGCCGCCACCAAACCGGCAACCAGCCAACCACCAGGCAAGCCTGCCAGCGAGCCGGCAGCCAACAAGCCGAAGTACGAATTCTATACCCTGCTGCCGGAGTCCGAGGTGATCGTTCCACCCGACGCCCTGCCGGAAAAAGCACCGCCGCCGCCCAGCGCCAGGGAGGTTGAAGCCAAACGCCAGGCCGAAGCCGCCCGCGCCCAGGCGCTGCTGGATGGCAAGCAACCGCCACCGGCACCGCCACGCAAGGAGGTGACCCAGTTCTACCTGCAGGCGGGCTCCTTTCCCGAGCGGGAAAAAGCCGAAGCGGTACGTGCCCGGCTGCTGCTGACCGGCCAGAATGTCCACATCGAACCGGGACAGGTAGCCAACAAGACCTGGTACCGGGTACTGGTCGGGCCGTTCGCCAGCCGCGAACAGCTCAACCAGGCGCAGACCCAGCTGTCACAAAGCGGCTTCAACAATCTGCTGCTGCAGCAACGCAAGGCACGGATATAGCCTTCTACACTGCCGGCCTTGTGCAATCAGCAGGCCGTACCCACATCTTTTCACGCACCAGGCCGGCAACCATCATGATTGCCGGCCTGATGCGATAATCACTTCGAGAAAGGCTTAATCCCCCGGCCAGCCCTTGAACTTCGCCTGCCCCGCCCCCAACTCCTGCTGATACTGTCAATCCTGCTGGAGACACTCCCTTGACTACAATCGTATCCATTCGCCGCAACGGCAAGGTCGCCATGGGCGGCGATGGCCAGGTGTCCCTGGGCAATACCGTCATGAAAGGCAACGCCAAAAAGGTCCGCCGCCTCTATCACGGCGAAGTTCTGGCCGGCTTTGCCGGTGCCACCGCCGATGCCTTCACCCTGTTCGAGCGTTTTGAAGGCCAGCTGGAAAAGCACCAGGGCCATCTGGTGCGTGCCGCCGTCGAACTGGCCAAAGAGTGGCGCACCGACCGCAGCCTGAGCCGGCTGGAAGCCATGCTGGCAGTCGCCAACAAGGACGCTTCGCTGATCATCACCGGCACCGGCGACGTGGTCGAACCGGAACACGGCCTGATCGCCATGGGCTCCGGCGGCGCCTTTGCCCAGGCGGCCGCCCTGGCCCTGCTGGAAAACACCGAACTGAGCGCCCGTGAGATCACCGAAAAAGCCCTCAACATCGCCGGCTCGATCTGCGTGTTCACCAACCAGAACCTGACCATCGAAGAGCAGGACAGCGACGTTTAAGTCCTGTCCTGCACGCTTATAGCTTTTTATCTGCCGGACAGATGCAGACCCGAACACTACTGCGGAGTCAGCAGCAGCGGCGGGTGACAGGTGAAGCAGGGCTTTGCCGCCATGGATGGCGGCATGGAGCTTACAGGGACGTACTTGCAGCGACCCTGCGGAACCTGTTACCCGCCACTGCCGACACCAACATCTTCCGGCAAAACCAGTCAACGGAGACTCCCCATGTCCATGACACCCCGTGAAATCGTTCACGAACTCAACCGCCACATCATCGGCCAGGACGAAGCCAAGCGCGCCGTCGCCATCGCCCTGCGCAACCGCTGGCGGCGCATGCAGCTGCCCGCCGAGCTGCGCGCCGAAGTCACCCCGAAAAACATCCTGATGATCGGCCCGACCGGCGTCGGCAAGACCGAAATCGCCCGTCGCCTGGCCCGTCTGGCCAACGCCCCCTTCATCAAGGTCGAAGCAACCAAATTTACCGAAGTCGGCTACGTCGGCCGCGATGTCGAATCCATCATCCGCGACCTTGCTGATGCAGCCATCAAAATGCTGCGCGAACAGGAAATGCAGAAACTGCGTCACCGCGCTGAAGACGCCGCCGAAGAACGCATCCTCGACGCCCTGCTGCCAGCCGCCCGCAGCGGCTTCGAAGAAGAGGCCCGTGGTGCGGACAACGCCACCCGCCAGCTGTTCCGCAAACGTCTGCGCGAAGGCCAGCTGGACGACAAGGAAATCGACATCGAAGTGGCCGAAGCGCCAATGGGCGTGGAAATCATGGCACCGCCCGGCATGGAAGAAATGACCAGCCAGCTGCAAAACCTGTTTTCCGGCATGCACAAGGACCGCAAGAAAACCCGCAAGATGCGCGTCGCCGATGCCCTCAAGCAGATCCGCGACGAGGAAGCCGCACGCATGGTCAACGAGGAAGAACTCAAGGCCCGCGCCCTGGAAGCGGTCGAGCAAAACGGCATTGTGTTCATTGACGAGATCGACAAAATCGCCAAGCGCGGCAACGTTGGCGGTGCCGATGTCTCCCGCGAGGGAGTCCAGCGTGACCTGCTGCCACTGATCGAAGGCTGCACCGTCAACACCAAGCTGGGTACGGTCAAGACCGACCATATCCTGTTTGTCGCCTCCGGTGCCTTCCACCTGAGCAAGCCCAGCGATCTGGTACCCGAGCTGCAAGGCCGCCTGCCCATCCGTGTCGAGCTGAAGGCCCTGACGCCGGAGGACTTCCAGCGCATCCTCAAGGAACCCCATGCATCGCTGACCGAGCAATACGTGGCGCTGCTGGCCACCGAAGGCCAGGACATCCACTTCACCGATGACGGCATCCAGCGCATCGCCGAGATCGCCTGGCAGGTCAACGAAAAGACCGAGAACATCGGCGCCCGCCGCCTGCATACCTTGCTCGAGCGCCTGCTGGAAGAGCTGTCCTTCAATGCCGGCGAAAACAGCACAGGCCGCATCGACATCGACGCCGCCTATGTCGACCAGCACCTGGGCGAACTGGCCAAGGACGAAGACCTGTCACGCTACATCCTGTAAGCCATACCGCTTTATTCACCCGTTGTAGGTGCGAATTCATTCGCACACCCGGCTAAAGGGTCAGGTACGCTTGCAAATGTACCTGACCCCTTTAACATTCCAGTCACTATCAGGCTGTCCCGGTCATTGTTTCTTCGCACGGCTGGAAATCTCGTATAGGCATGCCTGACTGACCTTGAAAAGTGAAGCCATTTCGACACCTGCCTGATGAAGGCAAACAAAGCAGATCATTTTGATTATCATGGTGTCCCGTCACCCGCTTGCAGACCTTGGACCCGCATGATGAAAATCCCCAACAAGATCCGCCTCAACATCACCGACCAGCAACTGGAGCTGGGTTACGCCAGCGGCGAAGAGTTCGCCCTGCCTGCCGAGTTTCTGCGCGTGCTGTCGCCCTCGGCCGAAGTGCAGGGTCACGGCAACCCCGTATTGCAGACCGGTAAGCAGTTCGTACGTCTGACCAATGTCGAAGCCGCCGGCAACTATGCTCTCAAGCTGTCCTTCGACGACGGTCACGACAGCGGCCTCTACACCTGGGACTATCTGTACCGGCTGGGCAGCCGACAGCAGGAGCTGTGGCAGGATTATCTGGAGCAGCTGCGCAACGCCAACCAGTTTCGCGACCCCAGCCAGTCGGCCGTCAAGATAATGCTCTAAGCCTGACCTGCGTCATGCCCGGGCAAGACAAAGACGGCCCGTGGCAGTAGAATGTGCACCAATTTCGCAAAGGTGCAGGAACATGAACGATACACGCCAGGACTCCACCACCCATTTCGGTTACCAGACCGTCGAGGAAAGCCGCAAAGCGGAAAAAGTCGCCGAAGTTTTCCACTCCGTGGCCTCGCGCTACGACCTGATGAACGACGTGCTTTCGGGCGGCATGCATCGCCTGTGGAAGCGTCAGACCATCGAACTGTCCGGCGTGCGTCGTGGCAACCAGGTACTGGACATCGCTGGCGGTACCGGCGACCTGAGCCGCAAGTTCTCCAGCCTGGTCGGGCCGGAAGGCCAGGTGGTGCTGGCCGACATCAACGACTCCATGCTCAAGGTCGGCCGCGACCGACTGCTGGACAAGGGTGTAGCCGGCAACGTGCGCTTCGTGCAGGCCGACGCCGAGTGTCTGCCCTTCCCCGACAACCACTTTGACGTAGTCACCATCGCCTTCGGCCTGCGCAACGTCACCCATAAAGACCGCGCCATCGAGTCCATGCTGCGTGTACTCAAGCCCGGTGGCCGCCTGCTGATCCTTGAGTTCTCCAAGCCCGGCAACCCGCTGCTGTCCAAACTGTACGACACCTACTCGTTCAACTTCATGCCGCTGGCCGGCAAGCTGATCACCAACGACGCCGACAGCTACCGCTACCTGGCCGAGTCGATCCGCATGCACCCGGACCAGGAAACCCTCAAGGCGATGATGGAAGCCGCCGGTTTTGCTGGTGTCACCTACCACAACATGACCGGTGGCATTGTCGCCCTGCACCGGGGCATCAAGCCCTGATGCTCACCCAACTGTTGCTGGCCGGCGCCGATAGCGGCATCAACGCCCTGCTCGAACTCGACCCGCCCAGCCTGAAACGCATCCGTGCGCTGAGCGGGCAGGTACTGGCCGTTCACGCGCGTGAGCCCGCTTTTACGCTGTTTGTCATCCTGCATCGGGACGGCCTGCAACTGGCCCGCGAATGGCAGGCACCGGCCGATTGCACTTTGAGCGCCACCTGCGCCGAGCTGTGGCAGCTGGCAACCACTGCCGACAAGGCCGCCGCCCTGTATCAGCCCGGTGTCAGCATCGAGGGCAGCAACGCGCTGCTGGTCGAGCTGGCCGACATCATGCAGAACATGGACATCGACTGGGAATTCCGTCTGCAACAGTGGTTCGGCCCGGTCGCTGCCGGCCTGATCGGCAGCCACCTGCGCCAGCGTGGCCAGTGGAGCGCCGCCAATCTGGCCAGCCTGCAACAGCGCCTGCAGGACTGGCTCGCCGAAGAAACCCGCCTGCTGGTCGGCAACAATGAAGCCGAAAGCCGCTTTACCGAGCTGGACCGTCTGAAACTGCAACTGGACCGCCTCGAAGCGCGTGCCGCACTGGTCCGCCGCCAGCTGGAGCCTGATTCCGAATGAAATTCCTTGCCGTGCGCCGCCTGTTCAACATTCTGCGCGTGATCATCCGTTACCGCCTCGACGACTACCTGTTTGCCCTGAACCTGCCCTGGTATCTGGCCATCTGGCAACGCCTGCTGCCCTGGCGCTGGCTGCGCAACGACATGACCCGCCAGCCCCGTGGCGAAGCGGTACGCCTGGCGCTGGAAGACCTGGGCCCGGTCTTCGTCAAGTTTGGCCAGATCCTCTCTACCCGTCGCGACCTGCTGCCACCCGACATGGCCGACGAACTGGCCAAGTTGCAGGATAACGTGCCGCCCTTTCCGCCCGCCGAAGCCCGCGCCCGCATCGAGGCGGAGCTGGGTGGCCCGGTCGAACAGCATTTCGCCTGGTTTGACGAGCAGCCACTGGCCTCGGCCTCGATTGCCCAGGTACATGCCGCCCGCCTGAAAACCGGCGAAGACGTGGTGATCAAGGTCATTCGCCCCGGCCTCAGACCGGTGATCGCCCAGGACATCGCCTGGCTGTTCCTGCTGGCGCGCATTGCCGAGCGGCTGTCTGCCGACGCCCGCCGCCTGCGCCCGGTGGAAGTGGTCACCGACTACGAAAAAACCATCTACGACGAGCTCGACCTGCTGCGTGAAGCTGCCAACTGCAACCAGCTGGGCCGCAACTTTGCCGACTCGCCGCTGCTGTATGTGCCAAAGATCCACTGGGATCTGTGCCGTGAAAAGGTGCTGGTGATGGAGCGCATCTACGGTATCCAGGTCACCGAGCTGGATACCCTGCGCGACCAGAACACCGACCTGAAAAAACTCGCCGAACGCGGCGTCGAGATCTTCTTCACCCAGGTGTTCCGTGACAGTTTCTTCCATGCCGACATGCACCCGGGCAACATTTTCGTCAGCACCAAAACGCCCTGGGACCCGCAATACATCGCCATCGACTGCGGCATCGTCGGCAGCCTGACCAATGAAGACCAGGACTATCTGGCTCGCAACCTGCTGGCCTTCTTCCAGCGTGACTACCGCAAGGTGGCCCAGCTGCACATCGACTCCGGCTGGGTGCCTTCCACCACCAGGGTCAACGAGCTGGAAGCGGCAATCCGTACCGTATGCGAGCCGATCTTCGAGAAGCCGCTGAAAGACATCTCCTTTGGCCTTTTGCTGCTGCGCCTGTTCCAGACTGCCCGCCGTTTCAACATGGAAGTGCAGCCTCAGCTGGTGCTGCTGCAAAAGACCCTGCTCAACATCGAGGGCCTCGGCCGTCAGCTGTATCCCGATCTGGACCTGTGGAGCACCGCCAAGCCCTATCTGGAACGCTGGATGCGCCAGCGTTACACCCCGAAGCACATTGCCGGCCAGCTGCAACAGCAGATCGAGAAGCTGCCCCATCTGGCCACTACATTGCAGCAGCGGCTTGAGGCACCCAAAGCACCCCGGCCGCGCAAGAACCGCAACGACTGGCTGCTCGGCGGCGCCCTGGTACTCGCTGCCCTGCATCAGGGCGTGGCCCTGAACAGCGAAGCCTGGCCCGCCGCATTGGCACTGGTTGCCGGCCTGTACCTGATAGCCCGCAAGTAAGGAGCCTGCATGAACGACAACTGGCTAGACGAAATCAAGTGGACCACCGACGGGCTGGTACCGGCCATCGCCCAGGATCACCGGAGCGGCCGCGTGCTGATGATGGCCTGGATGAATGCTGAATCCCTGCGCCTGAGTGTGGCCGAAGGCCGTGCCATCTACTGGTCGCGTTCGCGCCAGAAGCTGTGGCGCAAGGGCGAGGAGTCCGGCCACATCCAGAAACTGCATGACATACAACTGGACTGCGACGGTGACGCCATCGTGCTGCTGGTCGAACAGCTCGGCGGCATTGCCTGCCATACCGGCCGGCAAAGCTGCTTTTACCGCAGCCTGCAGGACGGCCAGTGGCAAGCCGTCGAGCAGGTCCTGAAAGATCCCACTGACATTTATCAAGGCACTGGTGCATGACTACCGATACTCTTGAGCGCATTGCGCAAGTCCTGGCCCAACGCAAGCAGGCATCTGCCGATAGTTCCTATGTGGCCAGCCTGTATCACAAAGGGTTGAACAAGATTCTGGAAAAGGTCGGCGAAGAGGCCACCGAAACCATTCTTGCCGCCAAGGATGCGCAAACATCAGGTAACACTGATGACCTGATTTATGAAACCGCTGACCTGTGGTTTCATAGTATGATTATGCTTTCCGCACTGGATGTGCATCCACAGGCCGTGATTGACGAGCTGGAGCGCCGTTTCGGTGTTTCCGGGCATGTGGAAAAAGCATCACGCAAGCAAGACTGATTCTGACTACTACAGGAAAACATTATGGGTATTAGCATTTGGCAGTTGTTGATCGTCCTTCTGATCGTGGTGATGCTGTTCGGCACCAAACGCCTGAAAAACATTGGTGGCGACCTTGGCGGCGCGATCAAGGGCTTCCGCAAGGCAATGGAAACCGACGACGACAAGCCATCGGTAACCAAGGAAAGCGGCGGCCAGACCTATGAAGCGGAAGCGCACAAGGTCGAAGACAACAACAAAGGCTGACCGGGTCCATGTTTGACATTGGTTTTTCCGAGCTGCTGATGGTCGGCCTGGTGGCCCTGATCGTGATCGGGCCGGAACGTCTGCCGACCGCTGCGCGAACCATCGGATTGCTGCTGGGCCGTGTCAAACGCGGCATCAACAGCGTCCGCGAGGAGGTCGAGCGCGAGATCGGTGCCGACCAGATCAAGCTGCAGCTACGCAACGAGGAAATCCTGGCCAAGGAGCGCAAACTGCTGGAAGACACCCTCAAGCAAGCCACCAGTGTCGGCGCGGATTTTGAACAGAAGCTGCGCGAAACCACTTCCATCCTGAACAGCCCGGCAGTGTCCGACACCGAGCAGAAAAACGGCGTCGACTCCAAACCCGAGCCTGCCTCCATTGAGCAAGACAAACAGCAGCAATGAATTCACCTGCATCCCAAGACGGCTCAATGCCGCTGATTGCCCACCTGACCGAGCTGCGCACCCGCCTGTTGCGCTGCGTCATCGCGGTACTGGTCATTTTTGCCTGCCTGTTCTATTTCTCCCAGGAAATCTACGCACTGGTCGCAGCCCCGCTGCGGGCACAGCTGCCGGCCGGTGCCAGCATGATTGCCACCGGTGTTGCCACGCCCTTCCTGACCCCGTTCAAGCTGACGCTGGTGATTTCCCTGTTCGCGGCGGTACCCTACATTCTGGCGCAGATCTGGGGCTTCATTGCACCCGGCCTGTACCAGCATGAAAGACGCATCGCGTTGCCGTTGCTCGCTTCCAGCGTACTGCTGTTCTACGGCGGCATGGCCTTTGCCTATTTTGTCGTCTTCCCCATCATGTTCGGTTTCTTCTCCGCAGTGACGCCGGAAGGTGTCGACATGATGACCGACATCAACCAGTACCTGGACTTTGTCCTGACCATTTTCTTCGCCTTCGGCGTCGCTTTCGAGATCCCTGTGGCAACCTTCCTGCTGGTCTGGGCCGGCGTGGTCAGCGTTGAAAACCTGCGTAAAAGCCGTCCTTATGTGATTTTCGGCTGCTTTGTGGTGGGGATGATCCTGACACCACCGGACATCTTCTCGCAGACCCTGCTGGCCATTCCCATGTGGTTCCTGTTTGAGCTGGGGCTGATCTTCAGCAACATGGTGCAAAAAGAGCGCGACGCCCGGACCGAGCGGGAAGACGCCGAAGAGCAGCTCGCCGACGACCACAGCGACCTGCCGGCCTCCCGCGACTAACCCATAGTGAACCTGCTGCTGCTCTCTCCTGATGACCTGCGCGCAGACGGTAGCGCCGTTGTCGAAGACCGCCGTCTGCAACACATGCTGCAGGTGCAGCGGGTCGAGCCCGGCCAGCAATTGCGTGCCGGGCTGCTGGGCGGCCTGATGGGCCAGGCCACGGTGCAGCAGCTGGACAGCCACCAGGCACATCTGACCCTGCTGCTAGATCAGCCCCCACCCGCCAAATTGCCGCTGACACTGGTGCTGGCACTACCGCGCCCGAAGATGCTCAAGCGCACCCTGCAAACCATCGCCGCCATGGGCGTGCAACGCCTGGTGCTGGTCAACAGCTTCCGGGTGGAAAAGAGCTTCTGGCAAACACCCTGGCTACAGGAAGACAGCATCCGCGAGCAACTGCTGCTCGGGCTGGAGCAAGCCTGTGATACGGTGTTGCCCGAGGTGATACTGGAGAAGCGTTTCAAGCCCTTTGTCGAGGATCGTCTGCCGGCACTGGCGGCCGCCAACCTCAAACTGGTGGCGCACCCCGGCGAACATCCCGAATGCCCGCGTGCGCTGGGCGAACAGCCGCTCACTCTGGCCATTGGCCCCGAAGGCGGCTGGATTCCCTATGAAGTCGAGTTGCTGCGCAAGGCAGATTTTGCGCCGGTGCAGCTCGGTCCGCGCATCCTTCGTGTCGAAACCGCCGTACCGGCGCTAATCGCCAGGCTGTATTAACCACAACTGTAGGTGCGAACTCATTCGCACACACACAATAGCCTGCCAGGAAATACCTGATGTGTTCGAATAAATTCGAACCTACAAGCGTGTGTCGGTTAAGCCTTCGCGCAGGGTATGTAGGTGCGAATTCATTCGCACAACTCCAGCGCATCCATTTCATGTACGAATAAATTCGTACCTACATACACACAAAAAAACGCCACGCTGACAACCCGGGCTGCCAGCGTGGCGTTTTTTGTTGCTTGTTACTTAGTGCTCTGCATGCTCACCAGCTGAGTGGTCATCATGCTCATCCTCATGGTCAGCCTCGCCATGGGAGCCGTGCTCCGGCTCGGCATGATCGTCACCGCCGTGCATCTGGTGCTGCAGCATCTCGCCCATTTCGGCGGCATGCTCGTGACCGGCACGGGCGATTTCCTGCAGCACTTCCAGGCCGATTTCGCCATAGGCCAGCACACGGCCACCGGTTTCTTCCGCCAGCTTGTCGGCGGCGGCACGGTCGCTATAGGAAGCGATGGACGGCCCCATGGCGCCCATCAGGCCGCTGCCAACCACATACCATGCTTCACGTGCATCCATCAGGTGTTCGTCTTCCGGCTGGTCCCAGTGGGTCTTTGCCATGTCATGCACATAGATCTTTGCCTGCAGGGTCTTGTTCTCGGGCTGCAGCAGCCAGCTGAACATGTCTACCGTGGAGCAGAATTTGTGTGTTTCGCCATTTTGCGTGTTGATGCTCTGGCCCTTGGAGCCGGGCCACTCGGTGATCAGCATGCCACACACATGGCACTCGTCACCGGAATGAAAAGCGACCGGGTCGGTATTGATCTCTTTTTTCGGCTCATCGCTGCAGGCAGTCAGCATGACGGCAGCAGCCACGGCCAGCAGCCAGTTCAGGCCGGTTTTTTTCAGTTTCAACATGGCTTGTGTTCCTTTGGTGTGTCAGTGATAGACAGCACAGGCAGTGCCTGCGTTTTACGTGGCACGGCCCCGGTAATGCGGACCCGGGGCCGTTTGCATCATCCAACCCGCTTGGCAAAGGCCAGATGGGCCCAGCCCAGAATCACGCCCAGCCAGACCAGCAGGCACAGCCAGAGCGCCGTCAGCCCCATCGGCAAGTCACCGGCCAGCGACATCACGCCCAGCCCCTGGGCCCCTGCCTCGAAGCCGGCCAGGTTGATCAGCCGATAGATATCCGCCGGGTTGAGCAGCAGCAGCCAGGGCAGCAGTTCCGGGCTGATCTTGCCCTCACTGACCACCAGAATGGTCAGCAACGCCAGATCGAACACCAGCACAAACAGGAACCAGACGCCCAGCGCAAGGCCCGCTGCGGTCGATTTTTCCGTGGCCCGGCTGCTCAGTACGTAGGCAAAGGCCAGAAACACCAGCCCCAGCAGAGTCGATGAGAGGATGAAGCGGACAAATGCCGAGACCAGCAAACTGATGGAAACATCCGGCACCAGTACCGCAATCGCCACCGCCGCACTGCCAAAACCAAGCAGGGTGGACAGGCCCAGGATCATGCCATGACCGAGAAACTTGCCGGTCAGCAACTGACTGCGGCTCAGCGGATAGGTCAGCAGCAGCATCAGGGTACCACCCTCTTCTTCCCCGACAATTGCGTCGTAGGCCAGTAACAGGGCGATCAGCGGCATCAGGAAGGTGGCCAGGCTGGCCAGGCTGGCAATGGTGGCAGGAATCGAGGTGAAGCCGACCTGCCCAGAAGCCGCCGCGCCAAACCAGGCAATGCCGACTGCCAGCACCGCAAACAGCAGACTGATCGCCAGCATCCAGCGGTTGCGCAGGCCGTCACTGAACTCCTTGCGGGCAATATTGAAAATCTGTCTCATTGTTGTACTCCTGCCACACCCACGGCACCGGCTTTTTCCGTGTAATAACAATACAGGTCTTCCAGCGAGGGAGGCCGTACTTCCAGGTCCAGCGGCTGCTGCTGCAACAACTGGCCGACCACCTCAAGACGGGCATCCGGCCGCACCGCCAGCTCTTCCCAGCCGTCGTGCAGCGTACTGCGGCTGTCGATCGCCGGGTGGCTAATCTCGCGCCCGGCCAGGCCGCGCACGCGCAGGCGCACCGGCAAACCGGCATGCTCGCGCAATTCGTACAGGTTGCCGGCCACTTCAAGATGGCCACGCGCCATGACCACCGCCTTGTCGATATAGGACTCGACACCGGGCAGCACGTGCGAACAGATGATGATGCTGGTGCCTTCATTGCGCAGCTTTTCCATCAGCCGGTACAGCGACTGGGTGGCAATCGGGTCCAGCCCGACTGTCGGCTCATCCATGATCAGCAGTTTCGGGTTGCCCAGCAACGCCTGCGCCAGGCCGAGACGCTGGCGCATGCCCTTGGAATATGCCTTGACCCGTTGGCGGCTGGCGGCAGTCAGGCCGACCTGCTCCAGCAGCTGTTCCACCTGTGCCATGCTGGCACCCTTGAGGCGGGCAAAGTGCTGCAGGGTTTCCAGCCCGGTCAGCTGCGGATAGAACATCACGTTTTCCGGCAGAAAACCGATCTGCTGGCGGATTTTGGCATCCTGTGCCTGCCCGCCCAGCACCTTCAGCTCGCCGCCGCTGTGACGGATCAGGCCGAGAATCAGACGTACCGTGGTGGTCTTGCCGGCACCGTTATGGCCGAACAACCCCATGATCTCGCCTGGCTGCAGATTCCAGCTGATATCGTGCAGCACCTGAAATTTGCCATAGTGCTGGCATACCTTGTTGAGCTCTACTACCGCTGACATTAATGTTTTCCTTCTGGCCGGACTTGCATGATTTTTACGGGCCGCATCAGTGGATGACTGTCCTGGACGCCGGGATATTTGACCACAGGAAAGGCCCTCTGCACCCAGCGCAGCACCTCGATGCCGGGACTGTGCATCAGCAGGCGTACCTGCGGATAGGTCCAGAGCAGGCGGTCCACGTTGTCGTTGGGCTCGTAGGGCACATCACCGATGCCGTCGTCATTGCGGTCCCAGCCCAGGTAGTCACTCCAGAAGTTGCCCCGCCCTTCGTGGGACCATTCCTGGTAGCGCAGAGCCACGTACTTCACCTGCTGCTGGTTGCTGACAAAACTGTTGTCATAAATCTTGTTGTCTTCCGAGCCGGCGGTCAGGTGGATACCCAGCGCACTGTTCTCGAAGTGGTTGCCGGAAACGGTATTGAACAGCGAGTTGTAGATGAACAGCCCCTTGCCTTCGCCACCGGAGATATGGATGCCGTCGCCAACTCCGGCCTGCACTGCAGTGACAAAGTTGTCTTGCAGGGTCGAGTAGGTGACATAGTTCATCAGGATGCCGTAGTTCTCGTCGTGATCGGAATAGTTGTTCAGGACGGTCAGCTGGCGGCTCTGCATCAGCGCATAGCCGGTACGGGTACGGCGGGTTTCGTTGTTGATGACCTGGTTGCGGTTGGAAAACATGTAGTGGATACCGTAGCGCATGTCACGCAGGCGGTTGCCGTCGATCACGTTGTCGTTGGAAGCGTCGATATAGATGCCATCACGCACGTGCCAGACTTCGTTGTCCTTGATGGTGGCATAGCGTACAGCGAAGAAATGCAGGCCGTTGCCACGGTCCTGGGTGCGCAGGCTGTTGTCGCCCTGCACCTTGTTGCCAATCACGCTGACATGCGGTGTGGCATCCACCCACACGCCAAAGCCGGGGCCCTGCAGGGAGTTGCCCAGCACCTGTACCCGCTCGGCGGTACGCTCGATAAAGATGCCGGCATTCATGTTGGTCAGGTTTTTGCCCCAGTTCTCCAGGCGGCAGCCTTCCAGCGTGGCATCGGCGGCGCGGAGATTGAGGGTGTTTTTCTCGCCGTTGCCATCCAGGACCGCACCTTCATCACAGGTCAGGCGGATAGGAACGTCGAGTACGAAATTTCCGGTATAGCGACCGGCCGGCAAGCGCCAGTGGGTATCGCTGACCTGCTGCAATGGCAGTGTGGTGACTGATTGCAGGGTTGCATCGGCATCCGGCGGTGCCTGGATGGCATGCAGGTTCAAGTTGCTGAGGGAGTCGGGAGTTTCGCTGGCGAGGACCGGTACTGAACACGCCAACACTACGCTAAAAACAGCCAACTTTATGTTCATGTACAGCCTTATGGTATGGATACAATCATGAAAACGGCCCGCCCGTGGGCAGGCCGTTTTGGAGTTTACACTCAGTTGGCAGGTTTTACATACATGCGACCGGCCATTTCCATGTGCAGGGCATGGCAGAACCAGTTGCAGTAGTACCAGAACATGCCGGGCTTGTCCGCCACAAAGGTGATGGAGGACGTCTGCTGCGGGCTGATTTCCATGCTCACGCCATGGTTGACCATGCAGAAACCGTGGGTTACGTCTTCGATCATGTCGAGGTTGGTAACGAATACGGTCACTTCGTCGCCCTGATTGACTTCAAACTCGGTGAGGTTGAAGGTCGGGGCGGCGGAGGTCATGTAGACACGGACTTTCTTGCCGTCGCGGATGACCTTGTTGTCCTTCATCAGGTCAATGCCGTCTTTTTCGGCAATGGCACGGGTGGTGGCGAAGTAGGGGTCATTGCGATCCCAGACTTTTTTGGTCTGGATCTGGTCACGGCGGGCCATGATGCAGTCGTGCGGCTCGGCAAAGGTCGGGCCGTCATGCACCAGCTTCATTTCGTCGCCGGAGATGTCGATCAGCTGGTCGTTCTCGGGGTGCAGCGGGCCAACCGGCAGGAAGCGGTCCTTGGAGAACTTGCTCAGTACCACCAGCCACTTGCCGTCAGCTTCGCTGGACTCGGTCAGGGAGGCGTGGTTGTGGCCGGGCTGGTAGTGTACATCCAGCTTCTGCTTGATGTAGTTGACCTTCTCGCCGTTGTAGAAACGGATGGCTTCCTCGATGTTCCACTTGACCACCTGGCTGTCGATGAACAGCGTGGTATAACCATTGCCGCGGCCGTCAAAGGTGGTATGCAGTGGACCAAGGCCCAGCTCCGGCTCGCCCACGATCACTTCACGCTCGTCAGCGAACTTGTCGTTGAACAGGTCTTCCAGCTTGTCGATGGCGATGATGGAGCAGGTCGGAGACAGTTTGCCGTTGGCAATGAAGTACTTGCCGTCTGGCGAGGTGTTCAGGCCGTGCGGGTTCTTCGGAACCGGAACGTAGCGGGTTACGCGGGCGTTCTTGCCGTCCTTCTTGCGGCCGTCAACCACCGGCACCTTGGAGTCACCGATGGTGGTGAAGTTGCCTTTCTTGATCTCTTCCTCGATGCGCGGAATGTTGAACACGGTGACCCAGTCACGTTCGTTACGCATCTGGCCGGCCAGGTCGGTGGCGCCTTCGGAGTTGTAGCAGGTGGACGCTGCGTACTTGCCGGTGTAGCACATGTCACAGTTGTCCAGGTTGCCGTCAACGATCACCTGCCAGGCCACTTCCATGGTCTCGGCGTCAACCGCGTTGAACATGGTGAACTTCTCGGACTTGTCCCAGTTCTCGAAGTTGACGGAACCGTCGTTGGGCTGGGGAATGATGAATTCCGCGTTGCAGAAGACATACTTGGTGTGCGGTACCTTTTGCAGGCGCAGACCGTGGATGGACTGGACGTTCGGAATGGTGGTGATCTTGTCACACTTCATGATGTCCAGACGAATACGGGCAACGCGGCTGTTGGCTTTGTCGTTGATGAACAGGTATTTGCCGTCGTATTTGCCATCGGTCATGGAGATGTGCGGGTGGTGCGCGTCACCGTTGAGGAACTTGACGCTGTCGCCCAGCACTTCGCGGGACTCGTTGGTCAGGCCCCAGCCGGTGGCGGAACAGGTGTTGAACACCGGAATGCGCATCAGCTCACGCATGGACGGAACACCCAGGACGCGGACTTCACCGGAGTGACCGCCACTCCAGAAGCCGTAGTATTCGTCCAGTTCACCCGGGCCGACATGAGTTTTCAGCTGTGATTCCTTGACGGCTGCCGCCCAGGATTCACGTGTCATCACGGTACCGCCCATGGTGGCAGCGCCAGCTGCCAGGGTTGCTCCTGTTACGGCTGTCGCACCGAGAAAGCCACGGCGACTAAGGCCGGCTTTTTCTGCTTCTATAGTGGTTTTCTTATCGCTCATGACAGAGTTATCTCCATAGTATTGGCCTGAACCTTGCGGTCAGGTTGAAGCATCCAGCTGTACAGCCGGGATGATTTGCGGCTCGCCGGCATCGGGAGCAGCTTTTGTGCGCTGGCGGCGTTTCTTTTTCGCCACCAGCGGCGGGCAACGGTCGTCGTTGTAGTAGGTCACCTGGCAGTCGAGGCAGTGGTGACACTCGTTGGCATTGATATGGCCGTCCGGATGGATCGCCTGCACCTCGCACTCCACCGCACA
>WPCI01502890.1_pt1 | contig 27435 bp, 18 predicted proteins | sample 5399871 | NCBI WGS metagenome assembly WPCI01 (sample SAMN12869469, study PRJNA574797) | sludge metagenome | isolation source: wastewater treatment of pH7 | place: China:Beijing | collected 2019-05-20 | reverse complement strand
GAACTGCGTCTCAACTGAGGCTGCGTATTATAGAGCCGCAAACTCGCCTGTCAACACCCTTTTGAAAATTTCTTTTCTGTCTGTCTGGCGTTGCCTGACAGGGCCGTTGAAAGGAGTGCGCATTCTACACCGCAAAAACTGCCTGTCAACCCTTGCAGGAAATTTTATTCCGCCCGCCTGATAACCGCCCTGCACATCGGCATGTAGCCGGACTGACCGGAACTGGGTGCCGCCTGAAGCATAACGCCCGCGACACCCCGATCCAAACAGCCTAAACCATCATTTTTTACGCTTGTCTTCCACTTGCCACTGTTTGCCATCATGGGTGGCACGCCAGCCGGAAGGCTTGCCGTCGATTTCAGTCTGTACGTACTGCTCCTTGCTCTTGCGGCTATAACGCACTACAGCCGGACGACCGTCCGGATCGTGGGTTGGCGCACTGAACAGAAAGCTGTACTTCGGATCGATTTCGTCCTTGTGTGGCAGCAGCTCGACAATCAGCGGAGCACGGGTCTCGCGTTTTTTCGGAAACTGGCTGGCCGCCAGGAACAGGCCAGCAGCACCGTCACGCAACACATAGGTGTCGTCAACTTTTTCACAACGCAACTCCGGCATGGGCACCACATCCATCTTGGGCGGTGCCGGTTCGCCATTGGCCAGCAGCTTTCTTGTGTTCTTGCACTCGCTGCCAGTGCAGTCGAAGTATTTGCCGAAACGGCCGGTCTTCAACTGCATTTCGCTGCCACACTTGTCACATTCCAGCACCGGCCCGTCGTACCCCTTGATACGAAATTCGCCCTGCTCGACCTCGAAGCCGGAACAGTCAGGGTTGTTGCCGCACACATGCAGCTTGCGGGTCTCATCCAGCAGATAGGCATCCATGGCAGTACCGCACTTGGCGCAGCGCTTTTTCTGGCGCAGCAGCAGCGATTCGGACTCGCCTTCGTCATCGGCGGCAATCTCGTTGCCCGGCACCAGGTTCATGGTCGCCTTGCAGCGCTCCTTGGGTGGCAGTTCGTAGCCCGAGCAACCCAGGAACACTCCGGTACTGGCGGTGCGGATCATCATCGGCCGGCCACATTCCTTACAGGGAATGTCGGTCAGGGTCGGCGCATTGCGGCGCATGCCGCCTTCGGCCTCATCGGCCTGCTCCAGCTTCTTGCGGAAGTCGCCATAGAATTCGTCCAGCAGTTGTTTCCAGTCCAGCTGGCCATGGGCCACGTTGTCCAGACGCTCTTCCATCTGCGCGGTGAAACCGTAGTCCATCAGGTCGGCAAAGCTTTCACTGAGGCGCTCGGTAACGATGTCGCCCATTTTCTCGGCATGGAAGCGGCGGTTCTTGATGGTGACGTAGCCACGATCCTGAATGGTCGAGATGATGGCGGCATAGGTGGACGGACGACCAATGCCCTGCTTCTCCAGTTCCTTGACCAGGCTGGCCTCGCTGTAGCGCGCCGGCGGCTTGGTGAAATGCTGGGACGGATCCAGTTTTTGCAGATCGAGGGCTTCGCCTTCTTTCAGGTCCGGCAGCACCTCGTCCTCGGCATTCTTGCCCTGCGGCGGCAACACTTTGGTGTAGCCATCAAACTTGAGAATGCGGCCACGGGCACGCAACTCAAATCCGGCTGCAGCAACCGTCAGACTGGTCGACAGATATTGTGCCGGCGGCATCTGGCAGGCAACAAACTGTCGCCAGATCAGCTCATACAGACGCTCCGCATCACGCTCCATACCCTTGAGCATGCCTGGCCGCAGCCTGACATCAGACGGACGAATCGCCTCGTGAGCCTCCTGCGCGCCTTCCTTGCTGCTGTAGAAATTCGGCTTCTCCGGAAGATAGCTGTCGCCATATTCTTCGCCAATAAAACCCCGCACCATGTCGATGGCGTCGGCAGACAGGTTGGTCGAGTCGGTACGCATATAGGTGATGTAACCGGCCTCGTACAGGCGCTGCGCCATTGTCATGGTCTTTTTCACACCAAAACCCAGGCGCGTACTGGCAGCCTGTTGCAAGGTGGAGGTGATAAAGGGGGCGTTCGGACGACTGGAGGTCGGCTTGTCTTCACGCTTGCTGACCTGATAGGCAGCCGGCTTCAGTCTGGCCAGCGCTGCATCACACTGTTCCTTGTTGGCCGGCCGAAAATTCTTGCCATCTTCACGTACCACCTCGAAGCGGGCTCCGAGCTGTTTCTGGTTGAGCAGGTCGGCATGCACTTGCCAGAACTCTTCCGGCACAAAGGCGCGAATTTCCTTCTCACGCTCAACCACCAACTTTACCGCCACCGACTGCACCCGGCCGGCCGACAGGCCCCGGGCAATTTTTTTCCACAGCAGCGGCGAGACCATGAAACCCACCACACGATCAAGAAAGCGTCGTGCCTGCTGGGCATTGACCTGATCCATGCTCAACTCACCCGGCTCGGCAAAAGCACTCTGGATGGCTTTTTTGGTGATTTCGTTGAACACCACACGCTTGAAGCGGCTATCGTCGCCCCCGATGGCTTCGCGCAGATGCCAGGCGATGGCCTCCCCTTCACGGTCCAAGTCCGTTGCCAGATAGATTTCATCAGCATCCCTGGCCAAGCGCTTGAGCTCATCGACGACCTTTTCCTTGCCGGGCAAAATCTCGTAGCGGGCCTGCCAGCCATTTTCCGGATCAACCCCCATACGGCCGACCAGCTGGCGACGTGCCTTTTCTTGCGGGCTGAGGCTGTCATCCGCTTTGCCCCGCCGGGTTGCCGTACCACCACCGGTCGGCAGGTCACGAATATGCCCCACGCTGGATTTGACCACAAACTGGCTGCCCAGATATTTATTGATGGTCTTGGCCTTGGCCGGGGATTCCACGATAACCAGCGATTTACCCATAATTCAAACAGTCCTGGCTTTAAAAGCAGAAATTAAACCCGGCCAGACGGCAAAACGCGACCGGCAAGGCATTAAATCAGTAATTAGAGTGGCTATATATAGTGCTGCAAGGTCTTGGTCAACCCCGCCCTTTGCACACGGTCCAGCCATAAAGATGCTGACACCTTAAAGGACAGCCCGTGCATTTGTCCAATACAGGGCTTTGCCATCCAAAAAACGCAGGCGGGAATTCACCACCCGGAACGTGACTGGCGTAGCCACAGCAGTCACAAAATGGTTTCGTTTCCCTGCCCAAGCCTATAGACTCCTGAACAGGTAATCCGCAGTTACCTCACAATAAAAACAATCCGGGAGCATCCGCCAGCAGCATGCACCACGCATCGGCATGCAAGGCGGGTTTGCAGCCATCCCTTATGACTGATTCTCGCAGCAGGAGATCACCCATGTACAAACTTGCTTTCGCATGCTTTCTGGCCGGCATGACCCTGAATGTCCAAGCCAAAGTTGATCCATCACAGGCAGCCCGCCTGGGTAACGACCTGACCCCACAGGGAGGCGAGCGCGCTGGCAGTCCCGACGGACTGATTCCGCCCTGGAATGGCGGCATTACCCGACCCCCTGCCGGCTACCAGAAAGGAATGCATCACCCTGACCCGTTCTCCAACGACCAGCCCCGACTGGTGATCGACAAGAACAACCTGGCCGAGCATGCAGACAGCCTGCCGGCAGGCCTGCAAGAGCTGGTCAGAAACAACCCCGAGTATTCGATCCGGGTATTCCCGACCCGCCGCTCCGCTTCGGCACCCCAGCGGGTTTACGACGCAACCCGCACCAATGCCACACAAACAGAACTGATTTCTCGGGGTAATGGTGTGGAGGGCGCAACCGCAGGCATCCCGTTTCCCCTGCCCCAATCCGGGCTGGAAGTGATCTGGAACCACATCATGCGTTACCGTGGCGACCAGGTCCGCACCTACACCAACCACGCGGCAGTGTTGCAGGGCGGCAAGTACAGTCTGCTCAAACGCGAACGCGACATCCTGTTTACCTATGGCCAGCCAGGGCTGAGCGAAAAAGACCTGAACAACACCCTGCTCTATTATAAATACCGGGTGCTTTCACCGGCGGCTCTGGCCGGTACCTCCCTGCTAGTGCAGGAAACCCTGGACCAGATCCTGGCAATGCGCAAAGCCTGGCGCTACGACCGTGGCGAGCGGCGTGTCCGTCGCCTGCCCAGCCTGGCCTACGATGCGCTACAGCCCGATACCAGCGGCATGGCCACTGCCGACGTGGTGGATGCCTACAATGGTGCGCCCGACCGCTACGAGTGGAACCTGTTGACCAAGCAGCCGATGGTTGTCCCGTACAACAGCTATGCCCTGCACCAAAAGGGGGTTCCATACGACGAGATCCTGCAGCCAGCCTTTGTCAATCCGCAGCTGCTGCGTTATGAGTTGCACCGGGTCTGGATTGTTGAGGCCAACCTGCGCACCGGCTTCAGTCACCCCTACCACAAACGCCGCTTTTATATTGACGAGGACAGCTGGCAAATCCTTGCTGTCGACCTGTATGACAAGAAGGGCGAGCTGATCGGGTTACAGGAAAGCCACTCGATCAACTACTACGAATTGCCGGCATTTTTCAGCACGCTTGAAACCGTCTACGATTTCAAGCGCAAACGCTATTTCGTAGACGGTCTGGATAACAACGAGCCGATGTATGACTTTGATGTAGAGCTGCATCCGCGCGACTTCACGCCCAGCGCACTGCGCCGCGAAGGCAACTAAAACCATGGCTCCGGGACGGGATTGCTTCCGAATGATGCTGCGCCCTCTGCACGCATGACGGACAAACCGTTCCCGGACAACCGGTTTCACTCATGCCCGCAAAGAGCTCCTGCAGCAGCGGCCTTCAGGCACACAACAGCCGTGGGTGCATATCTGTCTGCTCCTGGAGCTGATACAGAAAAGCAAGGCCCTGCTCCCAGCAGGTATGACCTGAGTCGATATTGATGTGTCCGGCCTGTTCGAGGATATGGGCACTGCTTCCCCAGTTTACCGCAAACTCCAGTGCCCGCTCGCAACTGGCGGCATGATCATTGGTGGAGCCAACCAGCACACTGGGAAATGGCAACACGGTTGCCGGAACCGGTGCAAAACCGGTCAGTGCCTGCGGGCAGCCCGGGCGCTCGACATCGGCCGGGGCTACCAACAGCGCACCACTGATCTTTGCCAGATCCTCTGCTGCTGCCTGCCGGCTCCAGTGCGCCACCGTGATGCAACCCAAACTGTGTGCGATTAACACCACCGGGCCGTTCAGGCCGCGAATTTTTCGCGCCAGCGTCGCCACCCACTGCTCCAGCCCGGGCCGTTGCCAATCCTGCTGCTCAACCCGTGTCGCATTGGGCAGCACCTGTTGCCAGTACGACTGCCAGTGCCCGGCAGGCGATCCGTTCCAGCCCGGAACAATCAGATAGGTGATCGGTGTATCGCTCATGACGCTCTCCCATGTCGCCAGTCGGGCTGGCATATAAAATTCATGACGAGACTATGCCTGACAATCAAGAAGCACAAAAGGAATATAAATTTATTTTTCGATAACTGTATGGAATAAACAAGGCTAGCCGCCATACTTTTGCCACAAAAAAACCGGAGCACCAGGCTCCGGCTTTCGTACCACACGAATCGAGGCTGTCTTACACCCGCTCAAACACGGTGGTAATGCCCTGGCCCAAGCCGATACACATGGTGGCAATACCCAAGCGGCCGTTGTTCTGCTTCATCACGTTCAGCAGGGTGCCGGAAATACGCGCACCGGAACAGCCAAACGGGTGACCCAGGGCAATGGCACCGCCATGCAGGTTGACCTTCTCGTTCATCTTGTCGAGCAGCTTGAGGTCTTTCAGCACCGGCAGAGACTGCGCGGCAAAGGCTTCGTTCAGCTCGACAAAATCGATGTCGTCCATGGTCAGGCCGGCACGCTTGAGCGCCTTCTGGGTGGAAGGCACGGGACCGTAGCCCATGATTGCAGGGTCAACACCGGCAACAGCCATGGCGCGTACCACCGCCAGCGGCTCCAGACCCAGGTCCTTGGCACGCTGGGCGGACATGACGATCATGCAGGAAGCGCCGTCGGTGATCTGTGAAGAGGTACCGGCAGTGACGGTACCATTCTTCGGATCAAAGGCAGGACGCAAGGCGGCCAGACCTTCAATGGTGGTTTCCGGACGGATGGTTTCGTCATAGTCGAATACCTTGAGGAAACCGTTCTCGTCATAGCCCTCCATCGGGATGATCTCGTCCTTGAACTTGCCCTCGACCGTGGCCTTGTGCGCCAGACGGTGCGAGCGCTCGCCAAAGGCGTCCTGCGCTTCACGGGTGATGCCATGCATCTTGCCCAGCATTTCGGCGGTCAGGCCCATCATGCCGGACGCCTTGGCGGCGTACAGGGATTGCTGCGGGTTGGGGTCAACACCGTGCATCATGCCGACGTGGCCCATGTGCTCCACACCACCAACAACAAACACATCACCGTTGTTGGTCTGGATCGCCTGCACTGCAGTGTGCAGTGCACTCATGGAAGAACCACACAGGCGGCTGACGGTCTGGCCGGCGCTGGTGTGCGGGATCTGCGTCAGCAGGGAGGCCATGCGGGCAATGTTCCAGCCCTGCTCCAGGGTCTGGTTGACACAGCCCCAGATCACGTCTTCCACTTCAGCAGGATTGATTGCCGTGTTGCGGTCCAGCAGGCTGCGGATCAGGTGTGCCGACATATTCTCGGCACGGGTGTTACGGTGCATGCCACCCTTGGAACGACCCATGGGGGTACGGCCAAAATCAACGATGACGGCGTCTCTTGGATTCAAGCTCATTGTTATATTCTCCTGTTAGCCGAAGAAAGATTGGCCGTTTTTCGCCATCTCACGCAGTTTCTCTGTGGGCTGATACATGGCGCCCTGGTCCGCATACCTGTCGGCCAGCGCGACAAACTCGGCCACGCCGATGCTGTCGATGTAACGCAGTGCACCACCACGGAACGGAGGGAAACCTATACCGTAGATCAGGCCCATGTCGGCCTCGGCCGCAGTTTCGACGATACCGTCTTCCAGGCAGCGTACGGTCTCCAGGCACAGCGGGATCATCATGTAGTTGATGATGTCCTCGTCGGTCAGCTCGCGCTTGTCATAGACGATGGGCGCCAGCAGTTCGGTGATGCTTTCGTCAAACACCTTCTTCTGCTTGCCCTTTTTATCCAGTTCGTAAGCGTAGAAGCCCTTGCCGTTCTTCTGGCCAAGGCGGTCGGCCTTGTACAGCACGTCGACACAGGTCTCGCGCTCTTCCTTCATGCGGTCGGGGAAACCCTCGGCCATCACGTCACGGGCGTGATAGGCGGTATCCATGCCAACGACGTCCATCAGGTAGGCAGGGCCCATCGGCCAGCCGAAACGCTCCATCAGCTTGTCGATGCGGGTGAAGTCGACACCGGCGCTGACCAGCTTGGCGAAACCGCCAAAGTAAGGGAACAGCACACGGTTGACCAGGAAGCCCGGGCAGTCGTTGACCACGATCGGGTTCTTGCCCATTTTCTGTGCGTAGGCAACAGTGGTGGCAACGGCCTCGTCGGAGCTGTGCTCGCCACGGATCACCTCGACCAGCGGCATCATGTGCACCGGGTTGAAAAAGTGCATGCCGACGAAGTTTTCCGGACGCTTCAGCGCCTTGGCCAGGTAGTTGATGGAAATGGTGGAGGTGTTAGAGGCGATGATGGTGTTCTCGCCCACCTGACCCTCGACCTCGGCCAGCACCGCGTGCTTGACCTTGGGGTTCTCGACCACGGCCTCGACCACGATGTCGACATTGCCGAAATCACCGTAGGACAGGGTCGGGCGGATCGCGTTCAGGGTCTTGGCCATGCCGGCCACGTCCATGCGCTTGCGCTCGACACGCTTGGTCAACAGCTTGGCTGCCTCGTTCAGGCCCAGCTCGATGCCTTCTTCGCGCACGTCCTTCATCAGGATCGGCGTGCCCTTGAAAGCGGACTGGTAGGCAATGCCGCCGCCCATGATGCCGGCACCCAGTACGGCTGCCTGCTTCACCGGCTTGGCGATTTTTTCATAGCCCTTGGCCTTGCGCTTGAGCGCCTGGTCGTTCAGGAACAGGCCAACCAGGCTGGCGGCTACCGGGGTCTTGGCCATTTTGGCAAAGCCTTTGGCTTCCACTTCCAGTGCCTTGTCACGGCCCATGTTGGCCGCTTTCTGCATGGACTTGATGGCTTCAACCGGTGCGGGATAGTTCGGGCCCGCCTTACCGGCGACAAAGCCCTTGGCGCTCTCGAAGCACATCATCTGTTCAAGCGGGTTGAGCTGAAGCTTGTCCAGTTTGGGCTGACGCTTGGCCTTGTAATCCAGTTCGCCACTGACGGCACGCTTAAGCAGGTCCAGCGCGGCATCGCGCAATTTGTCAGCAGGCACCACCGCGTCCACTGCGCCCACTTTCAGGGCTTCTTCGGCACGGGCTTCCTTGCCGGCGGCAATCCACTCAATGGCATTGTCGGCACCAATCAGGCGCGGCAGACGCACGGTTCCACCCCAGCCCGGGTAGATGCCAAGCTTGACTTCCGGCAGGCCGATCTTGGCCTTTTCCGCCATGACGCGGTAATCCGCGGCCAGGGAAATTTCCAGACCGCCACCCAGAGCGATGCCGTTGATGGCCACCACGGTCGGTACGTTCAGGTCTTCAAATGCACAGAACGTCCGGTTGACTTCCATCACTCCTGCAACCAGCTCATCGTCGGGCAGCTCGAACATTTTGGTGAATTCGGTGATGTCGGCACCGACAACGAACACATCCTTGCCACTGGTCAGCAGCACGCCACGTACACTGCTGTCAGCAGCAATGGCATCCACTGCTTCACGCAGTTCGGTAAGGGCAAGGCGGTTGAATTTGTTTACGGATTCGCCCTGAAGATCGAATTTCAATTCGACAATGCCATCTTCAAGGGCCGATACCGTGAAGGCTTTACCTGCGTAAATCATTCACTGTTCTCCACTGGGTAGAAAAGCTTGGGGCGGCAAGGACTGCCCACGTCACAGCCTGCAAGGCAGGTAAGAATCGGCATGGCAACCCGTGCAGCCGGAACGCTGCTTTATAGTTATTGGGTCCCTGACAAACAATTCATACGCTCGTTTGATTCGGGTCTGCACACATTCAGCCAAAAAGGGCGGTTTGTCAAATCCTTTGATGTTTTTAATCGCCAGACACCGGACCGGCCGCTGTGCCGTCTCCCGCCAAGCTAGCAAGAGAGCGGCTGCGGCCAAACCGGAAGAGCACCTCCGTTTCAGGAAAAACACGCATGAACCTTGCACCGCAATGCTGCACGCACCAACATTTTCAGGCTACACTTCCTGTCAACCTGATTCCGAGGAGCACACCCATGACCTACCAGCACATTCTGATCGCCACCGACCTCAGCCCCGAGTGCCACCTGGTGCTGGATCCCGCTACGCAGCTGCAGAAACTGCTTGGTTGCACGCTGTCCCTGGTGCATGTCATCGAGCCGTTAAGCATGAGTTTTGGTGCAGACGTCCCCATGGACCTGGGCATTTTGCAAGAACAGCAAACCCGCCAGGCAGGCGAGCGCCTGAATGAAGTGCTACCGGGCTGGCCCGGCCTGCAACGTGAGAATTGCCACCTGAGATATGGTCAGCCCAAGGCCGAGATCCACCAGCTGGCAGAAGAGATCAGCTGCGACCTGATTCTGGTAGGCAGCCATGGGCGTCACGGCCTGGCCCTGTTACTGGGTTCAACCGCCAGCGACCTGCTCTCGGCAGCCCCCTGCGATGTGCTGGCGGTCAACCTGCAAAAACACAAGCTCTGAAGCCCCGGAGCAACACACGACCCGTAGCCGGTGTCATAAAGGCAGAAAGCTACCCTCGTCCATGATCAGCGGACGCACCTTTTCCAGCTGCGCATCCAGCGAATAGGTCATGCTTGACGCCATCGAGAAGAAGCCCAGGAATGCCTTAAGGTTGGTATCGCCGGCGCAGACGTCATGAATGCGATGCCACAGCGCCTGGTTCACCAGCTGCAACTGGGCAAAATCCCGGGTCAGCGCGGTCAGCTCCCAGTCCGCACTGCGGCCTTCACGGTACTTGAACAGCTCGCGCAGCACATACATGGATACCGTACGCAGCACGAACTCGCTGTCGCTGGCAAAAGGCAGATGGCTGCGCGCCATCGGCTTGAGCCGGTTCAGGATCGGGCAACCGGACGTTGCCATGATCACACCCAGCAACGAGCGCAGAGCCACCTCCAGGTTGACCAGCTTGCTGTACTCACGTTCCTCGGTACGCACATGCGTCCACGCCTTGCGGAAGGCCGGCAAACCCTTGAAATCCTCCACCACGACCTTCAGGTCGACCGCTGCCGGGCAGGCGGGATGCTCGCCGGAGTTAAGCGGACAGTTAGTGCACTTGTGGTAGTCCAGCCGCGTCCAGTCATCACTGGCGCCGACCCGGTCGCTGGCCAGCACACCGCGCTCGATCTGCACCTTGTAGTTGAACGCATGCTCGTCATCGAGCGTGATCCGGTATTCTACGGCCATCTGATTCCCCCTGCGTGCCTGCGTCTAGTCACTCTCAAGCTCGGCCCAGCGTTCCAGTAAAGTATCCAGCTCCTGCTCTGCCGTTTGCAGGCGCAACAGGACCTGTTCAGTGTGTTCGTGGGGCTGCTGATAAAAGCCCGGATCGGAAACCTGCTCCTGCAGCCGCTCCAGCTCGGCTTCCAGTGCATCAATCTGCCCGGGAATCGCCTCCAGTTCGCGCTGCTGGTTATAGCTCAGTTTTTTCCTGGCAGGCACTATGCCATCATCACGCACGCCCTGCAGCTGTTGAGCGCTTTTTTTCCCTGTAGATTGCTGCAAGTCATCCTTTTCAACAGTCCCTGCACCAGTTACCGATTTTTCAGTCATGCCCAGCAGCTGCACCGATCCGCCCTGGCGCAGCCAGTCCTCATAACCGCCAACAAACTCGTTGACACGCCCGCTGCCATCAAACACCAGCAAACTGGTAACCACGTTATCCAGAAAGGACCGGTCGTGGCTGACAATCAGCACCGTGCCGGCAAACTCCAGCAAGACTTCTTCCAGCAGCTCCAGCGTTTCAGTATCCAGATCGTTGGTCGGCTCATCCAGCACCAGTACGTTGGCCGGCCGGGTGAACAGTTTGGCCAACAGCAGCCGCGCCCGTTCGCCGCCGGACAAGGCCTTGACCGGAGTGCGTGCCCGTTGCGGGCTGAACAGGAAATCACCCAGATAACTCAGTACGTGACGGGATTTGCCATTGATCGTGATCTGGTCGCTGGATTCGGCAACGTTGTCGGCAACCGTCTTTTCCAGATCCAGCTGGCCACGCAGCTGGTCGAAATAGGCCACTTCCAGTTTCGAGCCGCGCTCGATGTGCCCTGATGTCGGTTCCAGGTCGCCCAGCAGCAGCTTGAGCAGCGTGGTCTTGCCGCTGCCGTTGGCGCCGAGCAAACCGATACGGTCACCGCGCTGCAGCACCATGGAGAAATCCCTGACCAGCGTGCGTCCGCCCGGATGGGCAAAAGAAACCTTCTCGGCAACGATCACCTGCTTGCCGGAACGCTCGGCCCCCACCAGCTGCATGCTGGCCGTACCCTGTCGTTCACGGCGCTGGCTGCGTTCGACACGCAATGCCTTCAGTGCCCGTACCCGGCCCTCGTTGCGGGTCCGGCGGGCCTTGATGCCCTGCCGGATCCAGACTTCCTCTTGCGCCAGCTTCTTGTCGAACAGGGCATTAGCCGTTTCCTCGGCTGCCAGCTGCTGTTCCTTGTGTTCCAGAAAGCTCTGGTAATCACCGTTCCAGTCCAGCAGGTGACCACGGTCCAGCTCCAGGATGCGCGTGGCCAGGTGTTGCAGAAACGTCCGGTCGTGGGTAATGAACAGCACTGCGCCATTGAATTCCAGCAGCGCCTCTTCCAGCCAGGCGATGGCACCAATGTCCAGGTGGTTGGTCGGCTCGTCCAGCAACAGCAGGTCCGGCTCGGCCACCAGCGCCTGCGCCAGCAGGACACGGCGACGCCAGCCGCCGGACAGTTCGTCCAGGCGCTTGTCGGCCGGCAACTGCAAACGACTCAGGGTGCTGTCCACCAGCTGCTGCAAGCGCCAGCCGTCGCGGGCCTCCAGCTCACTCTGCACCCGTGTCAACTGCTGCAGGTCCTCGTCCGTCTCAATCGACAGGCTCAACTGCTTGAAGCGCGCCAGCAGCTCGCCCACACCGGCCAGCCCGTCGGCCACCACTTCAAATACCGTACGCTGCTCACCCAACGGCAGCTCTTGCGGCAACTCACCGATTTTCAGGCCGGGGGCCCGCCAGATTTCACCCGAATCGGGCAGCTGCCCGCCCTGCACCAGTTTCAGCATGCTCGACTTGCCGCTGCCATTGCGGCCAATCAGACAAACGCGCTCGCCTTTGGCAATCTGCCACGACACGGAATCAAGCAACGGATTCATACCGTACGCGAGGGAAATCTGGTTCATTTTCAGCAAGGTCATGCTGTTCTCCTGTTTTAGATGGCGCATAGTTTACCTGTTGCCGGGCCGGGATGCTGCATGGCACATCAACACCCTGTTCTACCAGCCGGCAAACAGGTAGGCTATGCACGAATTTCAGGCATGAAAGAGCCACGACAGCCTTGCACAGGTTGGTTTTGGCAGGCGTTTGCGCCTCATGCCCGGGACGGCACCGCCACAAATACCGACAGGATTCTCCGGATGAGCATGCACATGCGTCTTTTGTCCCTTGTTGCCACCAGCTTGCTGCTGACAGCCATGCAGCCGGCTCAGGCCGACAACCGCCTGCAACAACAACGCAGCCTATACCAGAAGGCCAAAGCCGAACTGGATACCGGCCGCAGCGAAACCTGGCTGGCCAACCGCAGCTTTTTGCAGAGTTATCCGCTTGCCTCCTATCTGGCCTATGAAGAACTGACCCAGCGCCTGAAAGATGCCAGCAATGCGGAAGTCGAGCACTTCCTGCAGGAACACTCCGACTTGCCCCAGCTGCGCTGGATGAAACTGCGCTGGCTGCGGCTGCTTGCCGAACGCGGTGACTGGGCTCTGTTTTTCAAGCACTACCGCCCCGAGCTGAACTTCAGCGAACTGGACTGCCTGGAAGGCCAGGGTTTGCTGGCCCTGGGCAAACCGGCTGAAGCCCATGCCCGCGCCGAAAAACTCTGGCTGAGCAGCCAGTCGCAACCCAATGCCTGTGACCCGCTGTTCGCACAATGGAAAGAAGCCGGCCTGCGCACCCCTGAACAGGTATGGGCCCGCCTGTTTCTCGCCGTCCAGGCACGCAACGCAGGCCTGGCCAAATACCTGGGTGGCGAATACAGCAAGCCCGATAGCGCCCGCCTGTTGAGCGAAGTGGCCGCCAAACCGGAAAAGCTGCAACAGACCGCCCTGTTTGTCCATGACAGCATGGAAAACCGAGACATCGTCAGCCTTGGATTGCGCCGCCTGATCCGCAACAACACCGACCTGACCCTGCAGCTGCTCAACCATTACAAAACCCGTCTGAGCTTCAGTGACGAGCAGAAGCGCATGCTGGCCCGTGATATCGGGACACTGCTGGCCAAGCGTTTTGACGCCCGCGGACTTGGCGTAATGCAGGAGTTCGATCCGCAACACAGCGATCCGCTGGTCGGCGAATGGCATGCCCGCCTTCTATTGCGACTGGGCCGCTGGAGCGAGGCGCAAAAACTGATCAGCGCCCTGCCGGCGGAAACGGCCAGCAGCCTGCGCTGGCAATACTGGAACGCCCGCAGCACCCAGTTTGCCGACCCCAACAGCCGTCAACCACTGGAGCAATACCAGAAAATCGCCGGCGAACGGGACTTTTACGCCTATATGGCCGCAGATCACAGCCAGCTGCCCTATCAGCTCAACCACCGGGCCGCACCGGTAGACAGCAAGACCCTGGAGCAGGTGCGCCAAGCCCCGGTCATCCAGCGCGCCCTGGAACTGCATGCCATTGGTGACGAGCTGGCCGCCCAGCGCGAATGGAACCATGCCAGCCAGCTGTTCACTCATGAGCAACTGCTGGCACAGGCCCGCCTCGCCTATGAAATGAACTGGTTCAACCCGGCCATTCGCAACCTGGGCCAGGCACGCTACTGGGACGATCTGGATATCCGTTTTCCGATGGCATACCGTGACGGTCTGGTACGCGAGGCGCGGGCACAAGGGCTGCATTCCAGCTGGGTCTACGCCATCACCCGCCAGGAAAGCGCCTTCATGCCTACCATCCGCTCCCATGCGGGCGCGATGGGCCTGATGCAGCTGATGCCGGCCACAGCAAAGGAAACCGCCCAGCGCTACAACATTCCGCTGGCATCTCCCCAGGCCGCACTCAACCCGGACACCAACATCAAGCTGGGAACGGCCTATCTGAACCAGGTCATGCAGCAATTCCGCGGCAACCGCATTCTCGCCTCGGCCGCCTACAATGCCGGCCCCGGCCGTGTGCGCCAGTGGCTGCGTGACGCCGATCACCTGCCCTACGATGTCTGGATCGAAACCATTCCCTTTGACGAAACCCGCCAATACGTACAGAACGTACTGACCTACTCGGTCATCTACGGGCAAAAGCTGGAAACCCCGGCCCCACTGGTGGAATGGCACGAGCGCGAACTGACACCAAACAACTGATTCTCTTGCCGACAAAAAAGCCCGCAACCGTGAAGGTGGCAGGCTTTTTTGTCATGGCCAAATCAGTCTTCACGCTCCAGCCGGTCAACGATCACGTCGACCAGCTTCTCCGGCTGGAACTTGGACAGGAAATTGTCACAACCCACTTTTTCAACCATCGCCTGGTTGAAGCTACCAGACAGCGAAGTATGCATCACCACATACAGGTCTTGCAGACGCGGGTCCCTGCGAATTTCAGTGGTCAGCCGGTAGCCGTCCATCTCCGGCATTTCGGCATCGGTAAACACCATCAGCAACTTGTCGGTCAGTACTATTCCCTCATCGGCCCAGGCCTGCAGCTGTCGCAGCCCCTTCAAGCCGTCGGTGCACTGATGCACCTGCAGCCCGAGCTGTATCAGGGTTTCGGTCAACTGGCGCAAAGCCACCTGGGAATCATCAATGATCAGCACTTCCCGCCCGACCGCCTTGGCCAGCAATGGATTATCCAGCTTCCCCTCGGGAATTTTGGTATCCATGGGAACGATTTCTGCCAGCACCTTTTCGACATCGATGATTTCGACAATCTGCTCATCCATCCGGGTAATGGCGGTCAGATAATGCTGACGCCCGGCGCTGGAAGGCGGCGGCTGGATGTCTTCCCAGTTCAGGTTGAGGATACGCTCCACCCCGCTAACCAGAAACGCCTGCACCGAGCGGTTGTACTCGGTGACGATGATGGTGCTGTGCTCGTTCGTGACCTGTGGGCGCATGCCGATCGCCTGGGCCAGATCCACCACCGGGATAGTCTGACCACGCAGGTTGACCACGCCGATAACATGCGGATGACGCTGCGGAATTCGCGTCAGGCCCGGCAAGCGCACCACCTCCTGAACCTTGAACACGTTGATGGCAAACAGCTGGCGACCACTAAGGCGGAACATCAGGATTTCCAGCCGGTTCTCGCCCACCAGCTGGGTACGCTGATCAACCGTATCCAGGATACTGCCTGCAAACTTGCTCATAACATCTCCCGGTATTCAATGGAATAATGATGCTGTATCGGCATCAGCCCAGCGAACTTGAAAACCTGCCCGCGTTACCGGCAGGTTTTGTGCCGTTACAGGCTCAGCTTGCGGCTGGAAGCCTTGATGAACTCCTTTTTCAGCTCCTCGAAGGTATGTACCGCCGGAAACTGCGGGAACTCGGCAATCACATTGTCCGGTGCGTGGAACAGGATGCCGGCATGGGCCTCGGACAGCATGGTGGTGTCGTTGTAGGAGTCGCCGGCAGCAATCACGCGGTAATACAGGCTCTTGAAGGCCAGCACCGACTGACGCTTGGGGTCTTTCTGGCGCAGCTGGTAATCAACCACACGATCGGTTTCATCCACCACCAGCTTGTGACACAGCAGCGTCGGAAAACCAAGCTGGCGCATCAACGGCTGGGAAAACTCGTAAAAGGTATCGGACAGAATCACCACCTGGAAACGCTCGCGCAGCCAGTTGACGAACTCCACCGCGCCATCTAGCGGCTTGAGGGTGGCAATGACTTCCTGGATGTCGTTCAGTTTCAGGCCATGCTCGTCCAGAATGCGCAGGCGCTGCTTCATCAACACGTCGTAATCGGGAATATCGCGGGTAGTCGCCTTCAAGGCATCAATACCGGTTTTCTCGGCAAACGCAATCCAGATTTCAGGTACCAATACCCCTTCAAGGTCCAGGCAAGCAATTTCCACAGAGTCATCCTCAATTCAAGAGTCGGGAGCAGGCCGGCAAACAGCCGTGCAGCGATTGTATGAATATAGCCAACCTTTCTAAAAAGCAGGCCACATTCAAGATATTTTGCATATGGATTTTGTTAGAATGGCCATTCTAACCGATCTATACAAGACAGTGTTATGCCGCTTACCCCCAACATTCAAGCCCTGCAGCTTGCCTGCAATGAAAAAAGCCCGCAGCAGATCCTGAAAACCGCCATCGACACCTTTGGCGACCAGCTGTGGCTTTCCTTCAGTGGTGCCGAAGACGTCGTTCTGCTCGACATGGCCCGCAAGATCAATCCGGCGGTTCAGGTGTTCAGCCTGGATACCGGTCGCCTGCATCCCGAAACCTACCGTTTCATCGAGCAGGTGCGCGAGCACTACAACATCCCGGTCGAAGTGCTGATGCCCGATGCCGATGCCGTCAACGCCATGGTACGCGACAAGGGACTGTTCAGCTTCTATCGTGACGGCCACCAGGAGTGCTGTGGCGTGCGCAAAACAGCCCCGCTGCGCAAAAAACTGGCAACCGTCGGCGCATGGGTCACTGGCCAGCGCCGCGACCAGAGCCCCGGCACCCGCAGCCAGGTAGCCGAAGTTGAGCTGGATACCACTTTTGCGTCCAGCGAGCGGCCGCTATACAAATTCAACCCGCTGGCCAACATGACCAGTGAGGAAATCTGGGCCTATATCCGCATGCTCGAACTGCCCTACAACAAGCTGCACGAGCAGGGCTATATCAGCATCGGCTGCGAACCCTGCACCCGCCCGGTGCTGCCCAACCAGCACGAACGTGAAGGTCGCTGGTGGTGGGAAGAAGCCACGCACAAGGAGTGCGGGCTGCATGCCGGCAACCTTGAAAGCGATCGCTGAAAGCATTTTCAGTCAGGGGCTTGACAGCCCGAAAACGCATCATTAGAATGCGCGTCCATTGATTGGCTACATAGCTCAGTTGGTTAGAGCGCAGCATTCATAATGCTGATGTCCCAGGTTCAAGTCCCGGTGTAGCCACCATATATTTAAAAGGGCCAGCATTAATTTGCTGGCCCTTTTTTTATGGTTTGAATTCTGAGTCGCCCCGAGCCAATGAGATCCATAAGCAGCACTGTACGCCCCTGGCTGGATGCCTGCCGTCCGAAAACCCTTCCTCTGGCCTGCATGTCGATACTGGTCGGCAGCGCCCTGGCGTTGTCTGCCGGTTCGTTTTCCTGGCCGGTGCTGGCACTTTCATTCTGGACTGCCGGCCTGTTGCAGGTTCTGTCGAACCTTGCCAATGACTATGGTGACGGCTTACGCGGAGTGGATGACAGTAATCGTCTGGGGCCGGTACGCGCCCTGCAAAGCGGTATGCTGACCCCGGCCCAGCTCCGGCTGTCGCTGTTTGTCGTAGCGGTTCTGGCCGTGGCCAGCGGGTTGTGGCTGATCCGTGTTGCCGGTCTGGATACTGCCGACCTGCTGGTTTTCACCCTGCTGGGCGTACTGTCCATCATCGCCGCGCTCACCTATACCCTGGGCCGCAAGCCTTATGGCTATGCCGGGCTGGGTGATGTCTCGGTGTGGCTGTTTTTTGGCTGCCTGGGCGTGCTGGGCAGTTACTACCTGCATGGAGCCCCGTTGCATGCCGGGCTACTTTTGCCCGCCAGTGCCTGCGGCTTTCTCGCCGTAGCGGTGTTGAACGTGAACAACATGCGTGACATCGACAACGACCGGCGTCATGGCAAGTACACACTGGCCGTACGTCTGGGGCTGCCAAAAGCCCGCCTGTACCACCAGGCCCTGCTGCTGTCAGCCGTTGCGCTGTTTTTGGGTTACCTGGCCAACAACCGCATGGCGGCTTTCTATCCGCTTATGTTTCTGCTGATATCGGTTCCGGCTTACCGGCATGCCCGGGCCGTCCGCCGTGCCCCCACGCCCGGCCACATGGCCCCCCTGTTGCCAGCGATGGTGGGCTGCAGCGTGCTGGTCAACAGCGGCTTCAGCCTGATCCTGCTGGTACAGGCCCTGCTGGCCGCATAAGGAAAAACAATGCCGATCAATACCATTCTGCTGCCGCTGTGCCTTGCGCTGATGATGCTGGTGGTCGGCAGTGGCCTGGAGCCGGGGCATTTCAGGCCGCTCTGGCACAAACCCAAAGCCGCGCTCAGCGGCCTGCTGGCCCAGTTGCTGCTATTGCCGGCGCTGGCCTGGTTGCTGATCGTCCTGTTTAAGCTGCACGGTGCTCTGGCAATCGGCCTGCTGCTGGTGGCGGCAGCACCCGGCGGAGCCACCTCCAACCTGTTCAGCCATCTGGCACGTGGTGACGTGGCGCTGTCAGTCGCCCTGACTGCCTGCATGGGTCTGCTGGCCCCGTTCTGGATGCCATGGGCGGTACAGCTGCAACTGGGCTGGTTGGGCAGCAGTGCGGCATTCAAACTGTCTCTGCAGCAATCGGTGATGCAGCTGTTGCTGGTGACTGCCCTGCCCCTGTTGCTGGGCATGCTGTGGCGGCACATGGCCAAAAGCTGGGTCAGCCGTCACGAGCAACACCTCAAGAGGTTTGCCCTGCTGGTGTTATTGCTGATGATTTCCGCACTGGTGGCCGGCAACCTTCCAGCCCTGTCGACTGGCGCAACCCTGCAGGCAGCCATGCTGGTGACCCTGCTGGCAATGATGGCCCTGCTGATGGGCTTTTTGTTTGCCCGGTTACTGCGGCTTGATACGACGCAGGCCCGCACGCTGAGTTTTGAAACCGGCGTACAGAACGCCGGCATTGCCATGCTGGTGGCCTTCTCCCAGCTGCAACTGCCCGAAGCAGGGATGGTCGCCCTGCTCTACGGCTTGCTGATGAATATTCCTGCATTGCTGGCGCTGCTGGCGTTCAGCCGCAGCACCAGCCAATAACAGTCAGCCTCTCCGCGGCCACATGCTTTCAAACACACCATCATGGTCAAGCCACTTGTGCTTGAGCGCCATCAGGATGTGGCCGGCAATCATGGCACCACAAAACCAGGCCAGGCCAACGTGCAGCCATTTGGCTGCGTCATACAAGTCCGGCGCAGGCGCAACCAGCGGCGGCATCTGGAACAACCACAGGAACATCACAGGCTTGTCTGCCACCGAGCTCCACAACCAACCCGACAGGGGCAGGGCTACCAGCGCCACCACATAGATGGCCAGATGTCCCAGCTTGGCGGCCTGCTGCATTGCCGGGCTAATGCTGTCTGGCAATCCGGGAGAACCATGCAACAATCGCCAGACAATGCGCAGCGGCACCAGAACCACCAGCGTGATGGCCAGCGCCTTGTGTGTGATCGTCAAACCATGCTCCGGATTGATCCAGTCCCTGGCATATACCGCCAGCATGCCCGCCGACCACACCGCCAGCCAGATGGCAGCTGTCAGCCAGTGCAGAACCCGTGCCGGCTTGTTGTAGCTGTGATGCATTGTGTATTCTCCCGCTATCAAAATGTGCGGCCAGTCTACACAGCGCATCAATGAATGATTATCCGGGCAAAAAGGAATCAATGGTGCATCAGGACAACAATAGACATTAAGCCGGGCATGGCAACTCAGTCAGCCGTTGCCGACTCTGCCAGGCCTTTCCTGCGCTCAAAGCGCCGGCCCAGCCGGTCAAAGAACAGATAAACCGCAGGCGTGCTGTACAGCGTCAACAACTGGCTGAGCAGCAAACCGCCGACAATGGCCAGCCCCAGCGGCTGGCGCGTTTCACTGCCCTCGGCACCGCCGATCAGCAAGGGCAAGGCTCCCAGGATGGCAGCCAGAGTGGTCATCATGATCGGCCGGAAGCGCTGCACCGCCGCCAGCACAATCGCCTCCCGCGGTGCCTTGCCATCATCGCGTTGCAGATGCAGGGCAAAGTCGATCATCAGGATGGCGTTTTTCTTGACGATACCGATCAGCAGGAACAACCCCAGCAACGAAATCAGGCTGAACTGCCCGCCGGTCAGCTGGATGGCCAGCAATGCCCCCACGCCGGCCGACGGCAGGGTCGAGAGAATCGTCAGCGGATGCACATAGCTTTCATAGAGCACCCCCAGCACCAGGTACACAATGACGATGGCGATCAGCAACATGTAGCCCTGGCTGTTCTGCGACTGACTGAAAAAACCGGCGGTGCCGCCCAGCTTGCCCTGCACTTCGGTCGGCAGGGCTATCCGCGCCATGGCCTGCTCAATCGCCGCACTGGCCTGATCCAGACTGACACCTTCAGCCAGGGCAAAGCCGATGCTTTCCACCGCAAACTGGCCGTCATGCTGGACACTGTCGTTTTGCAAGCTGGCCTCCCAGCGGGTAAAGGCCGACAGTGGGATACGCTCCCCGTCGCTGCCAATGACCATGATCTGTTCCAGCACCTTGGGCGAGCCGGCAAACTCGGGATCGATCTCCAGCACCACGCTGTACTGGTTCAGCGTTTCATAAATGGTCGAAACCTGCCGCTGGCTGAAGGCGTTGTTGAGCAACGCGGTCACCGTGGCCATATCCACGCCCAGACGGGCCGCCTGCGCACGGTCAATATCCAGGGTCAGCTGCTGGGCTCCGCGCCCTTCGCGGCTGTCAATGTCGGTCAGTTCCGGCAGGGCACGCAAGGCATCGCGCACTTTTGGCTGCCACTCGCGCAGGTCCTCCAGCTCGCTGGCCAGCAGTACGTATTCGTGCTGGGTATTGCCGCCCTCACGCCCGCCCAGCCACAGGTCCTGCTCGGGTGACAGGAACAGTCGCGAGCCGGGAATTTTCGGTATCTGATTGCGCAGGCGGTTGACCACGGCCTGCGCATCCGCCCGCTCGGCCACCGGGTTCAGGCGTACGATCAGGAAGGCATTGCTGCCGCCACTGATGAAACCGGCCACGCTTTGCACGTCCTTGTCCCTGAGTAACGCCTGGCGGTATTGCTCCATTTTCGGACGCATGGTGTGGTAGGACAGGCCATCATCGCCACGGATATGGCCACGCAGCTGGCCGGTATCCTGTTGCGGCATGAAGGTTTTCGGCACCGCCACAAACAGCCAGACATTGGCCGCCAGCGTCAGCAGCAGGCCCAGCAGCATCCAGCGCTGATAGTTCAGCGTCCACTCCAGGCTGCGCCGATAAGCTGCCAGCACGCGCGTACCCCAGCGCTGCAGGGCATTGGGTGCTGGCTGCTGCTCTTCCTCCCGCAGCCAGCGGGCACACATCATGGGTGTCAGGGTCACCGACACCAATAGCGAGATCAGGATGGCAGCCGTCAGGGTGATGGAAAACTCGCGAAACAGCCGCTCGACAATGCCGCCCATGAACAGGATGGATACAAATACCACCACCAGCGACAGGTTCATCGACAGCAGGGTAAAGCCGACCTCTTTGGCACCCAGCAATGCCGCCTGCATGGGTTTGAGGCCCAGCCGGATGTGCCGGGCGATATTCTCCAGCACCACAATCGCGTCATCCACCACCAGCCCGGTGGCGATGATCAGCGCCATCAGCGACAGGTTGTTGAGGGAAAAGCCCAACAGGTACATCACGGAAAAGCTGCCGATCAGCGATACCGGCACGGCAAAGGCCGGAATCACCGCTGCACGCCAGTGTCCCAAAAACAGCAGCACCACCACAATCACCAGCGCCGTGGCGATCAGCAACGAGCGTTCGGCCTCATGCAGGGTCGCGGTAATCACCGGCGAGCGGTCCATTGCCACCTGCAACTGCGCCGCAGCCGGCAGCACCGCCTGCAAGCCGGGAAGCTCGGCCTTGATGTCATCAATGGTGGCAATGATGTTGGCATTGGCCTGACGGTTGATCACCAGCAGCACCGCACTCTGATCATTGAAAAAACCGTTGTTGTAGCGGTTTTCGACATCATCGGAAATTCGCGCCACATCACTCAGACGCAGAATGGCACCATCACGCTCACGGATGATCAGTGGCGCATAGTCGGCGGCCTGATACAACTGGTCATTGGCCTGGATCTGCCAGTGCCTGCTGCCCTGCTCCACCTGGCCCTTGGGGCGCTGCTGGTTGGCGCTGGCAATGGCATCACGCACTTCGTCCAGCGCCACGCCATAATGTTCCAGCAGGCGCGGCTCCAGCTCGACACGCACCGCCGGCAGTGACGCACCACCAATCTGCACATCGCCCACGCCCTGCACCTGCAACAGTTTCTGCCCAACGATCGACTCGGCCAGGTCATACAGCTCGCCGCGCCCCAGCACGTCACTGGTCAGCGCCAGCACCATGATCGGCGACTGGGTCGGGTTGACCTTGCGGTAGGTCGGCATGCTGCGCATGCCGCTGGGCAACAGCTCGCGGGCGGCATTGATCGCTGCCTGTACCTCGCGGGCGGCAGCATTGATGTCACGGTCCAGATCGAACTGGATCATCACCCGGGTGCTGCCCTGGGAGCTGCGGCTGCTCATCTGGGTGATGCCGGCAATGCTGCCCAGCGCCCGCTCCAACGGCGTCGCCACGGTGGCCGCCATCACCTGCGGGCTGGCACCCGGCAAGCTGGCCTGCACGGTGATCACAGGAAAGTCCATGTCCGGCAGCGGCGCGACCGGCAATAGTCGAAAACCGAGAATGCCCGCCAACACGATTGCCACACTGAGCAGCATGGTCGCTACCGGGCGGCGGATGAAAGGCGCGGACAGGTTCACGCCAGCTGCTCCTGCACCTGCTTGTTGGCCGGGCTGATACGGTCAAAGAACAGGTAAATGACTGGCGTGGTATAGAGCGTCAGCACCTGGCTCAGCAGCAAACCACCGACCATCACCAGCCCCAGCGGCTGGCGCAGCTCGGCACCAGAGCCGGTGGCCAGCATCAGCGGCACGGCGGCAAACAGCGCCGCCAGGGTGGTCATCAAAATCGGCCGGAAACGCAACATGGCCGCCTGATAGATCGCCTCTTCGGCACTCATGCCCTGATGCCGCTCGGCCTCCAGCGCAAAGTCGATCATCATGATGGCGTTTTTCTTGACGATGCCGATCAGCAAGATGATGCCGATCACCGCGATCATGCTCAGGTCATTGCCGGTCAGCACCAGCGCCAGCAAGGCACCGATCGCCGCTGACGGCAAGGTCGAGAGAATGGTCACCGGGTGGATGTAGCTCTCATAGAGCACGCCCAGCACCAGATACATGGTCACCACCGCCGCCAGAATCAACCACAGCGTACTGGACAGCGAGGCGCGAAAGGCAGCCGCCGCCCCCTGAAAATGGCTCTGGATGGCCTCGGGCATTTCCAGTTGCTGCTGGGCCTGCTCGATCACCGTGACAGCGTCACCCAATGACACACCGGGCGCCAGGTTGAACGACACGGTAATCGCCGGAAACTGTCCAATGTGGTTGAGCACCAGCGGCGCGGACTTTTCTTCAATGCGCACCAGGCTGGCCAGTCGCACTGCCTGTCCGGCGCTGCCACGCACATGCACGTCCTGCAGGCGCGCCTGCGCATCGGCCGGGTCACCCATTGCTTCCAGCACCACACGGTACTGGCTGGTCTGCGTGAAGATGGTGGATATCTGCCGCTGCCCGAACGCATCGTACAGAGCATCGGTAATGGTACTGACGCTGATGCCCAGACGTCCGGCCTGGTCGCGATCAATGTCCAGATAATATTGCAACCCGTCGGCCAGCTGGTCGCTGGCTACGTCACGCAATTGCGGTTGCTGCTGCAGATGCTCGACCAATTGCGGCGTCCAGCTTTCCAGCAACTGCGGATCGGCCGACTCCAGGCTGAACTGGAACTGGGTACGGCTGACCCGGTCTTCGATGCTCAGGTCCTGCACCGGCTGCAGATACAGCTGGATGCCCATCACCCGGTCCAGCTGCGGGCGCAGGCGTTCGATGATCTGGCCGGCGCTCTCGCTACGTTCGGCAAAAGGCACCAGATTGATCAGCAAACGACCGGTATTCAGCGTCGGATTGTTGCCGTCCACGCCGATCTGGGTCGAAACGGACTGCACCGCCGGGTCCTGCAACAGCACTTCAGTCAGGCGCTGCTGGCGCTCGCTCATGGCGGCAAAGGAAATGCTCTGCGGCGCTTCGGAAATGCCCTGAATCACACCGGTGTCCTGCTCGGGGAAAAACCCCTTGGGCACGGCAATCCACAGCAGCGCGGTCACGATAAAAGTCGCTACCGCCACCAGCAGCGTCAACGCCTGATGCCGCAACACCCAGCCAAGGCTTTTGCCATAAGCGGCAATGATGCGGGTCAACCAGTCTTCCTGCGCTTGCTCCTGTTTGCCAGGCTTGAGCAGACGGGCACACATCATTGGCGTCAGCGTCAGGGAAATGACCAGCGAAATCAGGATCGCCACCGCCAGTGTGATGGCGAATTCGCGAAACAGCCGCCCGACCACATCCTGCATGAACAACAGGGGAATCAGTACCGCAATCAGCGAAAACGTCAGCGAAATCAGGGTAAAGGTGATCTGCTTGGCGCCCTTGAGCGCAGCATTCAGCGGCGTCTCGCCTTCTTCGATATGGCGGGCGATGTTTTCCAACATGACGATGGCGTCATCGACAACAAAACCGGTGGCGATGGTCAGCGCCATCAGTGTCAGGTTGTTCAGCGAAAAGCCGGCCAGATACATCACGCCAAAGGTGCCGATCAGCGACAGCGGCACGACAATCGACGGGATCAGCGTGGCGCTGAGTTTTTTCAGGAACAGGAAGGTCACCAACACCACCAGCACGATCGCCAGCACCAGCTCGAACTGCACATCTTTCACTGCCGCACGGATGGTTTGCGTGCGGTCGGTCAGTACGCTCACTTCGATGCCGGTCGGCATGCTGGCGACAATCGCCGGCAACAGGGCCTCAATACGTTCGACCACCTCGATCACATTGGCACCGGGCTGGCGCTGGATGTTGAGCAACACCGCCTGCTGCCGGTTGGCCCAGGCTGCCAGGCGCTCGTTTTCCGCGCCTTCGATGATGTTCGCCACATCGGCCAGACGCAGCACGCGGCCATCCTCATGTTTGAGGATCAGGCTGGCGTAATCCTCGGCACTGCGCAGCTGGTCATTGGCATCCAGCTGGGTAATGCGCGAAGGCCCGTCAATGCTGCCCTTGGGCTGGTTGACGTTGGCCCGGGTGATCAGGCTGCGCACTTCCGCCAGCGTCAGCCCGGCTGCAGCCAGCGCCTGCGGGTTGGCGCGGATACGCACGGCCGGGCGCTGGCCGCCGCCCAGACTGACCAGCCCCACCCCGCTGATCTGGGCGATTTTTTGCGCCATGCGCGTATCCACCAGGTCATTCACCTCCGGCAGCGGAATGCTGTCCGAGGTGATGGCCAGCGTCAGGATCGGGCTGTCTGCCGGGTTCACCTTGTTATACACCGGCGGTGCCGGCAGGTCGCCGGGCAGCAGGTTGGTGGCAGCATTGATCGCCGCCTGCACTTCCTGCTCGGCCACATCCAGCGACACCTCCAGGCTGAAGCGCAAGCTGATCACCGAAGCACCGCCCGAGCTGTTTGACGACATCTGTTCCAGCCCCGGCATCTGGCCGAACTGGCGTTCCAGTGGCGCGGTCACCGCGCTGTTCATGACCTGCGGGCTGGCACCCGGATACAGCGTCATCACCCGGATGGTCGGATAGTCCACCTGCGGCAACGCCGCCACCGGCAGTAATTGATAGGCAAGCACGCCCAACAGGAACAGCGCCACCATCGTCAATGTGGTGGCCACCGGACGCAGGATGAAAATACGGGAAAAATTCATGATGTGTTACTGCGGGCTGCGGCCGGCAGGATTATCCCGCCGGGCTGCCCCGTCCGGGCCATCTACGATTGGTGCCTGCGCTGCCGGTTCGCTGCTGCCATCGGCACGGATCACCTCGACCTTGCCGCCATCCTTGAGACGGTCAACCCCCTCAAGCACCACCCGCTCCCCCGCCTGCAAACCGCTGGTGACCAGGGTAAACTCGGCACCCCCCAGTCCCGTCTGCACCGGACGCATCCGCGCCTTGAGCTCCTCATCGACCACCCAGACAAAGCGTCCCTGGTTGCCAAACTGCAGCGCGTCATTGGGCACTTTCAGCACATTGTCATGCACCGCCAGTTGCAGGCGCACATTGACAAACTGCTGTGGAAACAGGCTGTTGTCTTCATTGGTGAAGCGGGCCTTGAGTCGCACGGTACCAGTATTGGCATCAACCTGGTTGTCCATGCTGTCAAACACGCCGGCAGCCAGCAGGCGCTGTTCGTCACGGCTCCAGGCCTCGACCGGTAACGGCTCTTCACTGCTGTCCAGAGCCTGCAACAGCTCCGGCAGGTATTGCTCGGCCAGGGTAAAACTGACCGCTATCGGCTGCTGCTGGGTGATGGTCGCCAGTACCGTGCTGCCCGCAGCCACGTTGTTGCCCACATCGACCGCGCGCAAGCCCAGACGGCCGGCAATCGGTGCGGTAATGCGACTGTATTCAACGTCCAGCCTGGCAGCATCACGCTGGGCTTCGCGCACCTTGAGCGTACCGCGCAACTGGCTGACCTGGGCCTGTTGCTGCTCAAGGGTCTGCTTGGCGATCGACTCATCCCTGATCAGGTTCTGATAGCGGCGCAGGTCCTGTTCGGCCTGCTGCAACTGGGCAGCGGTTTCCTGCAACGCCCCCTCCGCCTGCAACAATGCCGCCTGATAACTGCGGTCATCCAGCCGCGCCAGCACATCGCCCTGCTGCACCTGTTGCCCCTCGGCAAACAGCACCTCACGCAAAATACCGCTAACCTGGCTGGTGAGCTCGGTGCTGTTCCAGGCCGTCACCGTGCCCAGCGCCTTGATGGTACGGGCAAATTCGCCCTGCTCCAGCTGGTGTACGCTGACAGGCACCGCCTCCATCATGAAACCGCCACGCATGCCCATGGCCGGACGCCCTGCCGGCTGGGCCTGTTGACCCGGGCCAAACTGCTGCCAGCCCCAGTACCCCCCGGCCGCAAGCATAATGAGCACCAGCCAGAAACCGAATTTACGCAACAAAGATGAAGAGGAAGCAGAAGTTCGAGACACAACAGTCCAGCCCGTCAAATGAAATGCTGTAGAAGATAGCAGGCCATTGAAAAATATTCAGTGTGTTTACACTGCATTTACCCGCCTGTCCGCCCGATATTTCCTGCAAACCCACGGCAGTTGCAAAGATCAC
>WPCI01139289.1_pt1 | contig 27449 bp, 23 predicted proteins | sample 5399871 | NCBI WGS metagenome assembly WPCI01 (sample SAMN12869469, study PRJNA574797) | sludge metagenome | isolation source: wastewater treatment of pH7 | place: China:Beijing | collected 2019-05-20 | reverse complement strand
CGAGAATCTAGGGATTCCTGAAAACCTGCTCGAAAAAGGAAGGATCCCGGCTGTCCTCAAAGCAACTGAAATTCTGGTAGATATGATTGAAAACAAAAAAGGAAGGAAAATTCCCCTGATTGCAGGCATGGAAGGTCCTCTGACAGTTTTTACTCACATTGCCGAAATTAAAAACTGCCTTATCTGGGCACTAAAAAAGCCAGACTATTTTAATACATTTATGGAAACTTGCACCGAACTCTGTATTGAGTATGCAAGCACACTTTTCGACCACGGAGCAGATGCCCTCTGTATGCCCGACGGCGGAATAGTGGGATCAAGAATGATGCCACCTTCAGTCCTTGAAGATTCGGTAAAACCTTTCTACAAACGCCTTTGCAGAAAAGTAAATGGTCCCGTGATACTGCACATCTGCGGCGATGCTGGAGATTCCCTGAGAACTCTTTCGGAATGCGGTTTCGAAGCTATCAGCATAGAAGAAAAAGTGAGCTTGAAAGCTGCAAAAGAGGCTATTGGCGACAGGGCAAGGTTAATCGGAAATGTTTCTCCCTCAAGAACTCTGCTTTTCGGAACCCCGGATGCCGTGAAGGCAGAAGCAAAACAATGCCTTTCAGCAGGTGTGGATATTCTTGCGCCGGGATGCGGGATCGCACCAGGGACTCCGCTTTCTAATATAAGGGCGCTTGTGGAGGCAAGGGACGAGTGGTATGTGGAGAAAGGTTGAAAATTACGATGGACAGGTGTAAAAATGACAAAAGAAGAAAACCACTGATCATTTCATCAATTCCGTATCCTCATGCGAATACGCCGGCGCACAGCAGCAGAGAATTTTCAGTTCTTTTTCACCGGTGTTCATTATCCTGTGCGGAGTTCCGGGTAGAATACAGACGGTATCTCCTTTACGGATTTCAAACTCCTGCCCGCCGAGGGTCATTATCCCGCAGCCTTCCGTGATGTGATAGATTTCCTCAGCCACTGCATGTTTGTGGAGCATTGTTTGTCCTCCGGCAGGCACGGTAGCTTCGGCAAGGCTCTGTCCGGAATTTCCGTGGATTGCGGGGTGCATGAGTTCACGGATTATTGAACCGTCTTTTGTAATATAGGGATCTATCTTTCCATATTCGGTTTTTAGCTGCATTCAAAATTACTGGGGCTGGCAACTATATATTTATTTTTACTATTTTTTTCAAAGGGGAGGCGAGGGTTCTTCTTGCCATAATTCGGAAAAAATAAGGGAGCATTCAGGGATTTTCTCGGCACTTACTAAAATCATATTAAGGTAGAAAGGCCCCCCGCGTTTAATTTCTAAAGGGGCAGGGTCTACGAATTCCAGGATGTCAGCCGGATGTTTGAGATAGAATTTCTCGCGCTCCGGACGGTTCATGTTTTCTTTACAGGGAAGGCCAATTGCAAAAATTCTGGAATCAGGAAGGTTTCTGGCTCCTGCGTCAAGAACAAGCGCAAAAAAGTAGTAAAGCCCATGAGGCAGGTCAAGCATGCACCTGATGTCTGCTTCAAGCTCGGCTAATAAAAGACTCCGGGTTTCTTTCCTGTATACCATTAAAAACAGCACTTTATCTCCGGAAAAGAGTTCCTGGACAGTGTCCGGCAGGAATATGTTTCCGAAGACAAATTCGCATTCTTCGTAAGCCGAAGATGTAAAATCGTTCCTGACAAACAGAAGGCCTTCCTGGTCAGAAAGCGAATAACCCATATTACCTTCAAGGTCAATTATCGGATATTTGCCTGCAGAAGTATCCTTCCAGAATCTGTCAAGAGCCTTAGCCTCAATTCGGGACAATATGCCTATACATTTTCCAGCAGCCATGCCTTCCAATACTGAGCCCCCAGTACCCTGGCTCATTTTCAGCAGCCAGGCATTCCCGGTTTCGGAAAAAATGATTTTTAAATCAGAGGTTACAGAAGATTAATCCCTGAGTAATATATAAAAAGCATTGTATAAATTTATAGTCATGAAAAGGAACTGAATAATCTGGACTTCAAGAAAACAAATCAAGAAAATAGATTCGGATAAAAAGTCCGAAAAATAAATCCGAAAAATCGGAAAAAATCCAGAAAAATCCAGAAAAATCTAGAAAAAACAGATAAGGGTAAAAATAAAGGAAAATCAGGCAATATTAGAACAGTTAATACTATCTAAAAAATTAATAGTTCCAGTCGTTTTTTAAGATTTTCCGAATAACTTTCTCTTTATTTTCCTTTTTGCGCTTCCTGACATCTGTTCAAGGATAATTGAAGTTGGAGTGTTTTTCCCTGCAGGGGCGACTTTCCCTTCCCTGATAGCCTTCAGTACTGCTTTAACAGTATTCTCTTCAGCGTCGATTTCAGTATATGCCTGCCCCACCATCTCGGGAATATGGGAATCACTCCCGGCCACTCCGGGTATTCCGAGCCTTTTTGCTTCTTCCAGGGCTTTCCTGTTGGCCGAGTTAAAAAGGCAGCGAGAATTGAAAACCTCAACCGCATCAATATCAAGCCCTTCGAAACTTCCTATCCCATGGGAACTGCGTTTGAATGGGTGGGGGATAATAACTGTGCCGCCAAGTTTCCTTGCCTTCAGGATTGTTTCTTCCGGGCTAAGCAGGGGCTCGATATTTTCCTTTACTCCCAGAACCAGAATATGCCCTTTTGAAGAACTCACTTCCACCCCAGGGAGTACTGTAATTTCAAGGCCGAGTTCAAGGGCTTTTTCCGCGCAGGCGAGGCCGCCTTCCACAGTGTCGTGGTCACAGATAGCAAACCCGTCGAGCCCCCGTCTGCGGGCAACCTCAATAATGTCCCTGTGGCTTGAATTGCTATCCTTTGAATGCTCGGAATGTACGTGAAGATCGAATTTCATGATAATATAAAATTGCAAGTAGAATTTATATAAATTTTGAAGGGGAAAAGAAAAAAGAAACCAGACGTCTGTAAAATCTCCTGCTTATACGTTTGTAAATCTCCTGCTTATAATAGAACAGGAAAAAAGTGTTAAAATATAGGAAAATAGTATGAAAAAAATACTTTGAAAAAATACTTTGAAAAAATAGTATGAAAAAAGTCAACTAACTGCGGCAGGATTTCAGGATACTGGGTTCACACTTTAAAGAAAAGAGGCGCTACCTCCAGAAAGAGAAATCTTCCCGCATTTTATAGTGACGGCAGGATAAAATAAAAGCATTTCGATTGAATACGAATAAATTAAGATTTAAGCAAAAATCAGATAAGAGGCAAAAGGAGGAATCACGAACGGGCACACTTATTTTAAAAAATCTGGTGTAGGGGTAGTTTAGGATATTAGGAGGGTCTGATATCTTCAGTAGACACCCGTTCGCAAATAAACAAACGACTTTTGGGTATAAATGTCTTTCGTAGACATACGAACAATATTCAAATTATGCAAAAAACTTTCTGAGAAGAAAAATATTGGCAAACATAAGTTTAATATGCCAATGATTTTTATATAATTGGAAAAGTTTATCATAATTCCGTGCTGCCTGAAAGGGCATTAAAAACAAATTTAACCCTGCTCATAAGGATTAAGTTCCAGAGATTTTATCCTGTTAATTATGTCTTCTCTGGCTTCATAATCCACTGAAATCCTTTCTCCGTACTCGACCCTGTGCACAATGCCTTCATCGTAGAGCCAGGAGAGGACTGACATCCCTTTTTCCGAATTGGGGAGAGAAAAAGAATAGAAAGACCAGGCAGGCAGATGTTTGATTATTTCATCTTTTAACTCCTGCATTCCGATCTTCTTTTTTGCGGAAACAAATACAGGATTGGGAGCCATATAGCCAATTTCTTCCATAAGAGCTTCAAGCTGGGCTTCTTCAAGCAGGTCGATTTTGTTAAGCACTGTGATTATCGGAACTCCCTGTATGCGGTCCCAGAGAGTGTCGTGGGACGTGGAGAGCTTTTGCAGGATTGTTTCGGGTTTTTCACCTGCATCAACCACCAGCAAGATGAGGTCGGAAAGAAAGATTTCATCAAGGGTCGACTTGAATGCATCGACAAGCCAGTGAGGAAGCTCCTCTATAAACCCCACGGTATCCGTCAAAAGTGCTTTTCTTCCTCCCAGGTCAAGCGCCCTGGTTGTAGGAACAAGGGTTGTAAAAAGCATGTTCCTGGCTTCAACGCTTTCATTAACAATCGCATTGAAAAGTGTGCTTTTTCCGGCATTGGTGTAACCTGCAAGAGCGACAAGGGAAAAGCCTTTCCTGTGCCGAAAAGCCCGGAGAGACTCGTCATCTTTTCCTGCAGACTCGAGTTCATCTTCGATCCTGGCTATCCTTTTCTTCAGGTCCTGCTCGTAGGCGTCTTCATAGTCCCCAAGCCCCATAAAACCTGCTCTTTCCTCTTTTTTCACAAGGGAAACAATAGCTCGCGCTCTTGGAATTTCATATTTCAGCCTGGCAAGTTCAACCTGGAGTTTGGAACGGCGTGTAGTAGCTCTTTTTGCAAAAATCTCCAGGATAAGCTGGAATTTGTCCATTACCTGGCACCCGCAGATTTCCGAGATGTTGAAAAGCTGAATTGTGGAAAGCCTGTTATAGAAAATTACCTTTCCGGCCCTCTTCTGCCTCACAAGTTCGGCAAGTTCCTCTATCTTTCCTTTCCCGAGCTGGTACCTTGAGTCAGGAAACCTTGTCTGGGTAAGCTCACCGACAGGGATATAGCCTGCGGCTCTTGCAAGCTCTTTCAGTTCCTCAAAGAGGTATTCACTGCGTTCTGGGTCAGCCCGCGGGTTTGTCCTTTTTACCAGAATTACCCGGCTTTCAGCCTCTGTTTTCTTATCTGCTGGAATTTTTACGCCTCGATGTTGAGTTCTTTAATAAGTAAATTTCGCGCACTCAGAGAGATGTGGTGGGCAAGCTCGATAGCTCTCCTCTCAGCCATGGACTCCTGGTACTTAAATGCCTGCGAAAACATGCTTTCAGGCACCCAGAGGGGCTGGTTATACATATCCCCTTTTTCTGCCACAATCGTGCCCTCAAAGGAAAGCTGGTCAGCCGTATCCTCAATTAACTGGACAATATCAAGGAGACCTGGAGCTTTTTTAAGCCAGACTGGAAGAATTTTTACCTGTTTTACCTTTTCTATGTGGTCAGCAGAAACAGTGAGAGCTGCTGCTGCACAGACCATGTAGTAGCCGCCTTTTATCCTGTGCCTTCCTGAAATGTCCACTGCAATAATATCCCACATTTTTATACTTCACCCTCTTTACGGGATGAAAACGTAACAAGCCAGAAGTAAAGTCAATAAAACACATTCGTTCTTTAAGAAACAATACAGAAGCAATATGAGATCAATAGAATCAAACGGAATTACATTTTGACCCTGCCTATATCAAGGTACTCGACTTCTTCCCCTTTCTCGACCGCAAAGAGCATTCTTTTTCTTACGCTGTTTGCGAGCCTTACAGCCCCGGACATGACCGGAAGCCTGAACTCATAATCTGCAGGGATAACGTTCACAAGGTATTCTGAGTGGGGAATTTTTTCTATTGATTCGACTTTCCTGTAGACTCTGAAATGTGTCCCGAACTTAAATCCTGTCTTGACCACATGCCCTGAGTCCCTGAGGGCTTTATATGCGCTGTATTTGCGCAGGAAAGAGCCTTCGATTTCCGAAGCTTTTTCAACAAACTCATCGAATGAGAAGATTTTTCCTTTCCTGTCCCGGACGACTATAACCCCTCTCGAAAAAAGGTAGAGGGACTCGACCAGCGAAAGCTGCAGCCTTTCAGGATCAAGCATTTTCCCGTAAAAGCCCCTGGAATAAAGTGCCCCGGAGGCTTCTGCATCCCAGGCTATTACCCTGTCTTCAAGGAAAGTTGCATCGGCTTTGACTGCAGGGAAGGGCTCAGGCATTTCCCCTTTGGGAGAAGCGGATTTGATTTCGTAAAAGGTGAGGTCACTTTCTTCGTCCACAACAGCCAGGATGAACTGCTTGTGGACATTTTCTGCAGAAGCGACGGATTCCTGCAAAAGTTTTACAGAAAGGGGCTGCCTTTCGGAAAGGACGTGAACAAAAATTTTTGCTGCGCTTTTTCCCGGGTGGCTGCCTCGAGGGTACACCCTGAAATCCGCGGATGAGGGCTGGACATAATATCCTCTTTCTTTGAGGTCCTTGTAAACGATGTACTTAAGCTCGAAATTCTGCTGCCTCAGAGAAGCCTGTTCAAAAAATGCCCTGAAACCTAGCAGTTTTCCTTCAAGCTCGATGTCGAGTTTTCCTCGGGACTGAAGGTACGCAGCCTCCACAAGTGAAAGTTCAAGCCCGTCGTCTTTTGGACGCCCGAAATAACCTGTTTTGTAAAGTTCGGCTACAGCTTCCTTTCCTGCGAGGACCCTGTCCCCTTTAAGTTGTGTTTTCAATAGATTCACCTGAAAAGAAAATGGGATGAAAATAAGTTACATAAAAATTTATTTCGTAAGATCCCGGTTTTTAACAGTCTGATTTGCACCGGACCGGATTTTTATCCTGGCATTTAAAAATCCGGCTCTTATTAATAACTGGTGTATAATAATCTGGCTTAATATAATATTGTTTTTTCTACCTGCAGAGGAGGCAAGTTGCTCACAACTCTTTAGCTGGAAACCCTGGAATCCCTGAACTTTCTTGCAGCTTCGACTAGAGAGCCGGCAAGCTCCCTGTATGCAACTCCGTGAAGGTGGGCATAAGAGCCAATGGTATTGTTAACTATAAGCCCGTCCCTGTCGCCTCTTATCCCCGTGCCCCTTGTGAGTGCTATTGCAAATTCCGCATCATCCGGAATTTCAAGGATTTCAGAGTGGTGGAACTCGTGCCCCTTGAAGCTGTTGCCTTTTTTCCCTATAGGGCAGTCCCTTGCAAGGGTCCCGATATTGTAACTGACAACCCTTGTCTGTCCCATAATTGTGTGGCCCGGAAGAGCCCCGACCATTGAATAGGTGGACTCTGGCATGGAAGCATCGTGATAAGTGCCTTTCCCGGGGACACCGGTGCTGATTTTTTCCGTAAGGTACATGAGCCCTCCGCATTCGGCATATATGGGCATACCTGCAGCGGAAGCTTCTTTGATGGATTTCCGCATGGTTTCGTTGGCTTCAAGTTCGGCTGCAAAAAGTTCGGGGTAGCCGCCTCCTATGTAAAGCCCGTCAACCTCAGGAAGCCCGGGGTCATTTACAGGGCTGAAGTAAACAATCTCAGCACCTGCAATTTCCAGGAGGTCGATATTGTCGCGGTAGTAGAAATTAAAAGCTTCATCAAGAGCAACCCCTATCTTCGGTTTTTGAGAATTTTCATTTACGGCAGGGGAAAAGATGCTGTTTTCCAGGGCTGTCAGAGGTTTTGCACTTTCTGCAATTCCCAGAAAACGGTCCACATCAATTCCTTTATTGATAATCTCTTCAATGCCCTGTAGCCTGTTCTCAAACCCTCCGTCTCCGAGCCTCCGCCTTCCTTCCAGAGCCGGCATAAGCCCGAGGTGCCGCATGGAAATCTGCATCGAAGGGTCCCTTGGAATGATCCCTAAAACAGGCACGCCGGTATAATGTTCTATTGCCTCTTTTGCCTTCTGTGCGTGGCGGCGGCCTCCGATATTATTGAGGATTACTCCCGCGATCTCAACATCGGGGTCGAAGTTCTTATACCCGCCTATGAGAGCAGCAGCTGAGCGTGTAATGCTGCGAGCATTGATTACGAAAACCACAGGGCATTTAAGGATCTTTGCAATCTGGGCAGTGCTCCCGACGTCGCTTAGACTTTCAAAACCCTCAAAAAGCCCGCGAACACCTTCAATAATTGCAATATCGGCCCCACCACCGGTTTCACAGGCATGGGTGTAAACATCAAGAATTCCGTGCTCATCCATAAGGTATCCGTCAAGGTTCCTGCAGAACCTGCCCGTGATCTCGGTATGGTAACTGGGGTCGATATAGTCAAGGGCGACCTTGAAAGGCTGGACTTTATACCCTCGTGAGACAAGGGCAGCCATGAGCCCCATGGAAATTGTGGTCTTGCCTGAAGAAGAGCGGTCTGCGGAAATCAGGACTCTGGGAATACTCCCGGCATCTTTTCCGCCCGGATGGTTGCTTTGGGACATGTTTTCACTACCCCTGATGTGGTTTTTCTATTTACTGCGGCACAGGTAGTTTTTACGGATAGTTTTGCAGTTATGATGCTTTTAAGAATTTATTTTTTCATGTTTCGCTTATTTTCAATTATTTCCAGTTCGCGTTCCAGAACTTCCGGTTTACTTTGTCATTTCCCTCAGCCGCTCATCGCTCAGGTGGTCTGCCATAACCTTTTTTTCATTTTCCAGGATTGCTTTTCCAAGCTGGCGGTAGACTTCGGCAATATCGGAGTCAGGAGCTTTCTCCATAACGGAATAGCCTTCCCTCTCCCAGTCCTGTACTGCCTGCCTCTTTGGAATGAAAGCCATTAACTGGCTGCCGATTTCTTCGGAAAACTTTCTGACAATTTCCTCTTCCCTGCTTGCGTTTCTTGAGTTGCAGATAACTCCGCTGAGAGGCATCCCGATTTTGGAAAGCCCTTTACAGATATTGTTTGCTGCATAAAGGGGCATGTACTCTCCCGAGGTCAGGACATAAGCCTCGTTTACAAAGCCTTTCCTGACAGGGGCAACAAACCCGCCGCAGACGATATCCCCGGGTACATCGTAGATTATGAGGTCCTGTTCTTTCAGAAGGTCTCCGGTGACGCTCTTTAATTTCTGGATTGCGACTATAATTCCGCGTCCTGCACAGCCTATTCCAGGCTCCGGGCCTCCGGCTTCCACGCATTTGACGCCTGCATACCCTTCAAAGACAATGTCTTTTTCCTTAACATCCACGCCTTCGCGGAGGAGGTCAAGAATTGTCGGAATTCTCCGCCCTCTGAGAAGGGTTATCGAAGAATCGCTTTTGGGGTCACAGCCTATGATCATAACTTTCTTGCCTTCTTCCGCACAGGCGGCTGCAACATTTGAAGCTGTGCTCGACTTGCCTATGCCGCCTTTTCCGTAAATTGCAATGATCTTTTGTTTTTTCAAAGGATCTTCCTCCCGCTATTGAATATTTTCCGGCTTTATCCTGATTTATCATGGACTCTGGTTTTTTATCCGGTCTTTCTTTCCCATTTCAGGCTTCCTTTGCAACTTCCCTTAATGTGGCTCCGAATTCGGACTCCACGATCTGGCTTACTCCAAGGGTCTTTGGGTGGAGGTCAATCTCAACCATAACATGCTCATGCCCCATTTCTTTTAATGGGAGAACCTGCCTTGGACCATTTGTGATCGAGATCAATTCCATATGCCCTATGTTTTCCATGGGAACTGCATGTGGGACACCTGTGATAACGGCAAAATCATAATCACTGTATTTTTCTTTTATCAGCTCGCTGACCTTTTCCCCTGCAACAGGGTATTCGTCCATGCCACCGATTATCTCGTGAATCTCGACCCCGTGGGCTTTGAAGTCCCGCATAATATATTCTGCATGCTGCCTGACACGGGGAAGCCCGAGCTCAGGGTCAATGTTTGCCATGTTTACCAGGTTTTCCTTTTTCCCGAGAGCCTCTGCAACCTCATTGACTGCAAGGGTAATATCTGCAAACATATAGCCGGTTTCTTTTTTGGCGTTCATTATGACCAGGCCTTTCTTGCCTTCCTTCAGGAGTTCAACAAGCCTCTTTGCAACTTTATATTTGACGTCGCCCCTGGAGGGAGCAAGGTACTCTTTGCTTGCAGCCCCGAATTTCTTTTCAACCTCTGTGGCTTTCTGGAGGAGGTATTCCTGGCGCTCGAACTCTTTATGGTCAATTATCCCGGCATCGAGTGCGGATTCCAGAGCAAAAATCACGCCTTTTGTGTTGTTGTGATAGCCTGCGTGAACTTCGACTTCAATTACAGGGATGTCCGGGTTTGCTTCAAGCACGGCTTCGTGCATTTCCTCTCCTATGATCATGCTGGCGCAGGTCCCGACAACGCCCAGGATTTTCGGGTTGAATAACTCGATTGACTTGTTGATGACCTGCACAAGCTTATCGTGCCCACCGAACACAAAACCGTTTTCGTCAAGCCCTGTGGTTACCACATGGATCCCGTCTTCTTCAAGCAGCCTTGCATGTTTGAAAGAACAGCCTGGAGGCCCGTGCAGGATTGCAACATCTACGTTTAAGTCCCTGAGAGTATAAAGAGCCGCAACGATTGAACTCGGGCGGGGATGGATAATTGAAATCTCTTTTTGAGTCATGACAAATCCTCTTTCTGATTATACGAATACCGGTATGGGTTCCATCCGGAAAATTTCGGAGTCCCGCAGGACAATTACCCCTGCATTAACGGGAAAGGTGCCCGAAAACATGATTATTTGAATTTTAATACAGTTAGACAGGTGAAATAGCCATATAAATTAAACAGGTGACGGTCGGCTAAGGGTTAATGAATGATAGTTAAATCAGTGATGAAATCAGACAGGCAACGGAAACGAATACAGATTGGAAGACCCTGTATAAAATTGTATCATAAAAATTCTGCAAAAAGCCTGCTGCCCGAAACGAATCCTGAAACGTAGACAACCACACATGTGTTCCCTGTTTTCCAGATTGGAGAGGAAAAGTTTCGAAAAAACAGCACACATTTGAAGCCACCTCAAAACATTTCTCAGCGGAAACATTTCACAGAGGAAAGGATAATATCTTCAGTTCCCGCAAGTTCCACAGCTTTTGAAAGCCCTTCCTGGATGCTGCCTGCATAGGAAGCGTTTTTAGCAGTTACTTCCTGCATCCTTTCTCCTACCAGTATAATTTGCCCGCATTTTGTACCTGATTTTTCTACAAACTTCTGCACTGAGGCAGGAGGCAGCCCTTCACAGACCTGGGAAGCTTCTTCTCCGAGGACGAGGATTACACTCCTCTTTTTTTCGTCTTTTTTCTTAAGAAGGGCATACTCAAGGGCTTTTTCTGCAGAAAGGATGTCCATCCCGGAATTTGAGTTGTCAATCAGGGCAATCCCGTTAAGTTCTTTTTCCTGCATCCTGCCTGAAAGCCCTCTGAACTCCTCAAGCACGGAAACTACATCTTTTACCTCAACCCCGAGTTCGAGGGCTGCGGCAGAGGCTGCAACAAAAGCAGTCCTGTATGCAGAGCTGCTGTATCCCGGGCTCAGGGAAGCTGAAAAGATTTCTTTTCCCCGGCTGAGAAAACGCAGGGTAGAGCCCGAAACTTCTGAAATGCCTGAAGCTTTTTCGGTTTCCAGGACAAAGTCCGGAGTCCTGCCAGTTTCAGAAATGTTTGCATGAGCCTCTGCAAGAAAAGGGTCTTTAAAGGTGAGAACCTCTGCCTGGGTTTTTTTTGCAGCTTCAAGGGCTTTTTCCGCCCCCGAATTGATGAGAAGGACACTTCCGGGTTTTGCATTAAGGATAAGCTGGAGTTTTGCGTCGCTTGCAAGGGCTGTGTTGTTTGCGATCCCGTAATCAGGGGAAAGAGTTGTAAGAATCCCGAAATCTGCTGTCCCGGTGCCTCCGATAGAAATCTCAAATATGAAGAATTCAGGCTTTAAATCAGGCTCTACTCCCGCCTCAAGGCTTTTTTCAACGGCTGTAAGGATGCTTCCAGGAGTGATGCTCAGGCCCCTGTAAATTGAAGAGTGAAAACCGTTATCCCAGACTTCCAGTCCCCGGGAGGTGTGGAGCACAACTTTGAACCTGCGGGAGAGCATGTCAGCGAGAAGGGAGGCAGTACTTGTTTTTGCTTTTACGCCCGTTACCTCTACTATTTTTGTGCCCGAAAGCCACGGGTTTTTTTTAAGGATCTTTCCCACGATTTCGTGGTGAGAAAGAATGGTTTTTCCTGCTGCTCTGGCTTCCTCCAGCATGGAGTAAGCAGAATCAAGGTGTACGGGTGCTACCAGGAGGTCAAATTCGGAAACGGGGAGGGGAGCTTTTGAACAGCGGATGCCGTATTTTTCTTCAAGCTCCCCGAGAAGCGCAGGGTCCACGGTCCCGTAAACGTCCACCCCGGACACATCATTTCCCAGGGCTGCAAGCTTTTTTGCGATTGGAATGCCACCGTGAGTAAGGTCAAGCACGGCGAGCTTCTTCCGCAGCAGGCCCATAATAAAACCGGACTCGAATATTATTCCTACAGGGACTCCTGGACCCTCTTGAAGACGAGTTCTGCGATCAGTTCGTCAGCACCGAGAGGCTTTGCGTAGCAAAGGGGGACTTCCTTCCCATCGATTTCAAGGATTCCGCACCCTTCTTTGTCAAGGCTCAGGATTTCAGGGATGTCCTTTGTGATGTGGACGCCTGAAGCCAGAAAAACAGGCACTGCTGAAATCTTTGTTACTCCTGTACCGGAGAAGCCTGCAATTGCCTCTTCAAGGGTCGGCTCGCTGTTTTCCATAAATCCTGCTCTAACAACAACATCAGAGTGCTTTTGTGCGATGTAATTTGCGATCTGGGTTACTACTTCCTTGTTGTAAGGCAGTTTGCTCCCGTGGCCGATGGCCAGAATTCCAAGTTTCTCGGTCATTTTTAAAACCTCTTATATATAAGCTAAACATTGTTCAGAATCTGCTTAACACAATTATTCTGATTTGTAACATCACAGAGTTTAACATAGTTAGAATTTATCCAATATATTCTCTTCGTTTCTAAAAAATTATATATATTAATTAATTTATGAAGTGACCGAAACTGTTTCATATGATAAAAATAAGAGAATTTAAAGACAGTTTAAGAGATGAACCTGAAAAAGTAGTTACCATCTATATCCATTTGGCATCGGTTAACGAATTTTACGCACAACTTCGAATACCAAGTATAACTATTTTCCAACAAAATTCATAGATATATGGCATAAAAAATAACACTTTTTGACGTTTTAATCCTCAACCGAATCCAAGTGTATATATATCTTTTTCGATAATAGCTGCTATCTAATTTTCGATAGACCATTGAGTTACAGTTTGTCCTGAATTAGTCGGGAGCCGCAATTATCGTACGAGAATTCGATTTTACTTTATATATATAATTTATATTCATTTGGATTCGGTTAAGATACGAAGTGCCAATAAATTATTACCTTTTATGTAACTATCTCTAAATTATACCGGAAAATCGCTATGCATGGTATTCGAAGTTGTGCATAAAATTCGTTAACCGATGACAAAAGAATTTATATTTGTACTGTAAATCTTATAGTAAATTCAGTTCCGGAATCTCTATTTAACTCAATCTGGCCTTCTAACTGGTCAACCAGGATTTTTACTAACTGTAAGCCAAGAGAGCTGGAATCTTCCAGATTAAAGTCCTCAGGAATACCAATTCCATTGTCCGAAACTATTAAAATAACATTAGTGCCACCATAACTTTCTTTTATGACTCTCTGCTCTTTGTTTTCGTGTTCTGCAGAGTCTTCCCTGTAAAGTTTGATTTGAATTTCCCCATAATCTCTACCTGAAAATGCGTACTTCAGGGAGTTGGAAACAAGTTCGTTAACGATAATTCCCAATGGGATAGCAGTATCCATATCGAAGAAAATGTTTTCTTCCAGCTTGATGTCCAGGCTCGTATTTACATTTTCAAGTATATAAGTCTGGAAAAGATTTTCAACAAGTTTTTCGAGGTAAGGCGAGAAGTTTAATGTATCCGTTCCCCTGCCTTCGTGCAGCTCTTCATGTATAAGAGCGATTGACATTACTCTGTTCTGACTTTCTATGAAAGCGTTAAGAACTTCCATATCCTCAGCAGATTCTCTGCTTCTGAACTTTTCAGCCTGAAGGTCCAGAAGGGAGCAGATTACCTGAAGATTATTCTTTATCCTGTGATGGATTTCCTTTTTACGGGCAATTTCGAAATTCCTGAGGGCTTCTTCGGCTTCTTTTCGTTTTGTAATGTCAGTATGAAGGTTCATAGTTCCAAAAAACTTACCATCCTTATCAAAAAGAGATTTGGAGTTTGTATATGTCCAAACTGGATAGCCGTCTTTATGTATAAATTTAATTTCAAAGCTCTCATTGACATTTTTCCAACCTTTTTCTAACATCTGTTTGATAATAGTCTTACTTTCATCACTGAGAAGATCCCACATCGATCCGCCAATGAGTTCTTCCGAACTGTAACCAAACATATCTTCAATCTTCTTATTGACGAAAGTAATTCTTTCTTCAGCATCAACTATGCTTATGCCTTCATTTGCAGTCTCCACGATGTTGCGGTACTTCTCTTCGCTTTCACGAAGTTTTTCTTCTATTTTTTTTCTTTCTGTTATATCTCTGGAAATGAAAGAGATAGCAATCAGCTTTCCATAGGAATCAAAAACAGGAGAAAGAGTTATCGAGACGTATATTGTCGTACCGTCCTTCCTTAACCTTAAGGTCTCATAATGCTGGACCTTTTTCCCATGCATTATCTCTTCAATTAGTTTTATGGTTTCTTTATCTAAATGAGGTGGAGTAACGATAGATACAGGCTTTCCCAGAACCTCTCCCACCGAATAACCATAAACATTCTCAGCTTCTTGATTCCAGCCTGTAATGTTGCCATCCAGGGATATAGTTCCAATAGCATCGTTTGATGATTCCACAATATTTGCCAGGATCTTGAGCTGTTCTTCTACTTTTTTTATCTCAGTGATATCCTGAACCGTTCCTTTCACCTGAACAGGGTTATTTTTCTCATCAAAAACAACTTCAGCCTCTGTACGGACTATGCGCTCTTCTCCGTCACCTAAAATTATCCTGTAGTTACCTGCAACAGATTCTCCATTTAAACCCTTTTTTAGGGCATTATCTACACGGTCCCTGTCATCTGGATGCACATAACTCAGGAACTCGTCATAAGTTGCGCCCGATTCTTGAGGGGAACGTCCAAAAATGTGATATAGCTCGTCAGACCAGCATACTTCACCAGTTATAAGATTCCAGTCCCAGCTTCCAATATGAGCCATTCTTTGAGCTTCAGCAAGCCTACTTTCACTTTCCTTTAACGAAATATAAGATTTCTCAAGCTCTGATGTACGTTCTTTAACTGTTTCTTCTAAACTGTCGTGTGCCTCTTTCAGGGCTTCTTCTGCTTTTTTGCGTTCGATTACCTGTGCAATTAAAAAAGCTACCGAACTGAGAAAATAGGTATCATCTGAAGTAAACTTCCTTTTTTTCCTGGAATGGACACCAAGTACTCCGAATATTTTCCCGATACTGCCGATTGTAACACTTACTCCGCTATTAACCTCGTGCATTCTCAGTATTTCAGGTTTCTTAAAGCGGCTTTCTCCTGCAAAATCTTCCACAACCACAGGCATACCTGAAAATAAGGTATATCCCGCCTGTGATTCCTTTTCTCCCCCAATAATAGCTTTCCCTACAAGCCCATGTTTCCATCCAGACCCAGCCCTTAACAGGAAGTTTCCGTCGGGCATAAGTTCCAAAATTTTACAATATTCTACTTCAAGTATATTTGCAATCAGCTTTACGCTCTCATCCAGAAAGTTTTGCAGGCTTTCGAATTCAAGAGCGACTTTTCCTATTCTGTAGAGAATGTCGTTCTGCTTTTCCTTGATACGGAGCCTTTCTTCAAGCTCTTTCTGGTCAGTTATGTCGAACCCATAAATGTTTACGCATTTTTCTTCAGATGAAGGATGAAACGCGACCAGGTATACTTTTTTCTCTATTTTTAATTCCATTTTTTCAGGTCTATTTAAAGTAATTACACTCTTCACGAGGTCTCTTAAATAGAACGGCATTTTTTCCCCTACCACCACACCCCATTCGTGTAATAAGGGCTCACCTGCTTTGTTTGAGTAAAGAACAGTACAATTATTTGCCACACTCAGCGCAGGATTCGGATTCTTTGCCGGAAATTGCTCCAGGTCTGTTTTCATAATTCCCATCAGACTCCTATCTTTGACGGCAGTATACCTGACTTTATCTTATTGTTGCGACCACTCACACGCGAGAATATAAAAGTTAATCTATAAAAAGAGCAAATGCATTAATTTAAATTTTTCTCATTTAACAATTATTGCTAAAATTCTCTCTCTGTAATTTGACCGTTATAGAATTTAACTACTGATAGATATACATTTGGAATTATTCCATACCACGAAGCAAGCCTGTCTACAGGAGAATCTGCTTCATGTAATGTGAAATCCCTTAGAAAACCCTGATTCATTCCAATCAAAAAATATTCAGGACCCTTTATTTTATTTATTTTATTTTAGAATCGGTTCTCTGAACCCAAAATCAAGCTAAAACAAAATCCAGCTTTCTTGTCAGGCAGCAAACGAATTCCCAGTCAAATATGTAACACTAAATACAATTAAAAATTTAGTCCAGATTTGTGCATTGCAGGAATTGATTTGTATAGACTGTCATAGGTTACATTTGCGCATTTTGCAAGCAACTAAAAAAGAATTGGAAGAGTAGAGATATAGATACTCTTACTGATTTAAAACTATGAAAGATCAACTTCCCCAATTATTCCCTCAACCCCTTTATCAGTTCCGTAATATTGCCCACGAATTCCAGTCCGGCATTTCTTCCTGTCCCCGAATAGATAAGCTCGGTGCCAGAACCTTTTTTCTTTAACAAGTCCACATTGATGCTGGAATTTAGCGACTCGTTTACCTTAGCCGTCATTTCTCCCAGTTTTGGAGCAGGAAGATCGACGCCTTTCGACCTGTCCGCATCGATATCGAGCCGATATGTTTTATTTTCCAGCCGGATCCGAGTATTATCTGCGGTCACATCGAGTAAAGTGACTTTTGCCCCGGAATAAGCCGTAAATTTGTACAGCTTTTTATCGTACAAAAAACCGAAGATATAACCCGTAAAATAACTGCCAAACCATGGTATTTTCGCTATTGAGCCTGAGAGTGATACACCTTCCCGGTCGAAGTGGTTGGTCTGCATCCATATCCAGGAGGAAGGCATTGAGACGCCCCAGTCCTTTTCAATATAGCCCTTGCCGCCAGTGAAATCTGTCCTTATGCCGTCAACCTCGATGAACCCCTCGATAGAGTGGTCCATGCTCAATATGCCGTGATAGCATTCCATTCCAGGCACAAACGCATACCAGCCCATCACCCCTGGGGATAACAGTTTCACAGGCCAGGGGTAAGTGCCTTTAAAACTGATTCGGGCAGTGATCAGGCCTCTACCCTGCCCGAGGGTGAGATTCATTCTCTCGGAGCTGAAAAAGGACCCGCCAATAGAGAGTTCAAACTTTTTGTCACTCGCTTTAAGCTCATCGAGAGGATACCTGAAATAGCGCATTCGCTGCGCCCTGGCATCCAGGAACATTACAAATGCGTGGGACTTCGAAGGGTCGCCAGTTATGGAGACACCGGGTATGACTGCACAGGCATTCTTTTCGCTGTGGTCCACCACCTTAAAATACCAGCCTTCGAAAAAATTCTTCTCTTTTCTCCGGCCATGAAATATTTCCGGCTTCCAGATATCAAACATAAGTAAGCTTCCTTAACTCTGCCTTCAAACCGTCTATTTCGTACTCAAGCTCCATTATTTGAGATTCGCAGGCCCTTAGTTCGTTATCCAGAGTTTGAAGGTCAGAACTGAAATATTTCTGTGAGATTTTTCGGAAAGATTTCCCCAAAGATAAAAATAGTGTTGAAAGTTCCTGTTTACTCATCAGGGCTTTTTCAGTAAGCTCTTTTTCCAGCTCCAGCCAGGGGTAGGAATGTTCACTCCTACCTGACATATTTATCTCATTTTTATCCGACATACTTTTTATATTTTCTTTAATCCGGCCCTGGACTTTTATTTCCTTGAAATGTTTATCGTTCAGAATTTCTTTTTCATTTTTGATTTTTTCAATAGTTTTAATAATCTTTCCTGATGAACTCAAATGTGCTGCGGAAGACGAGGAATTTACGACCTTTTCTCCCATTTCAACCCATCTTTTATCCTTATTCCAGTCATCAACCTGATTAAGTCCTTTTAAATATATTATTTTTGTTTCGGTTTTTACCCTGTCGGCAAATCCGGTTTTTTTGTTTTGCAGTTCCGAAATTTTCCTGTTTCTGTTATTGATTTCAGACAGTGTTTGAAGCATGTCAGCAAATATTCTTTTTAAATCAGGATCATTTTTGACGGCTTCCATCTCCTGTTCGAACAGTGTTTTCGTGAGCTGGTAACAGGAGTTTTTATATTCCCGGTCCAGTATTTTAAATTCCCCGTGTAATTCTCTTACTCTAGTCAGGGATTCTTCCCATTCGAACCTCATTTTTTTAATGAGAGATATGTTTTCCTCAATTGAATCAAGATATTTCTGTTTCTTCAGTACAAACTCAATCTCTTTATCAAAGCCATCAAAAGAAAGGCTATCTATGAAGGAATTCTCTTTTGAAAAGTTTTCTATAGGAAAGCTTTCTTTAGGAGAACCTTCTTTGGAAAATCTGTCTTCAGAAAAGCCCTGTCTGGAAATATCTTCTTTATATCTCGAGTTTTTATACCTTGAAAGTACTGCCTGTCCTGTTTTTCGTTCGTATTCCTCTTTTTTAGTTTCAATTTTCTGGATCTGCTTCTTACATGAGAGTATTTTCAGGTTGATGCATTCAGGTCTGAACCTTTCAACCCAGCATTCCGGTACCCTGACTTTACCTTCCCGGATTCTGGAATCGAATTCCCTGACGTACTGGATAAAAGAAGAAGGCTTTGTCAATGCATCCGGAGACAAACTGGCTCCGTTTAAGTTTGAAGCCCTATTTTTTTTCAAAAGCTCGTCAGCATTTTCTGTTATGGTCTGACCTGCTTTTCTGAGAATGCCCGTGCCCTGAATAATTTCCAGAGAATTCAAATCTATGAGCCACGTCTCAACAAATGTTCTTTTGAATAAATGCATATCATGCCCGTTATGCTCTACAAATTTTTTAGCTGTTTCAAGGCTTTCAGCATCTCTGAACCCGAAACAAAGTGTCATTACACATTGCCCTGTCTGAAGCAGTGCTAAAGAGTGCTTATCTGCAAAGTATAAAAAAGACTTATGGATATTTTCATACAGGAATTCAAAATCATTTTCATTCATAAAATCGGTTACCTTTGCACAAAAAATAAACGGCCTGCCATTTGAATAGAGTATTCCTGCCACAGGAAAATTTTTCCTGAACATTTTCCAGTGCCTCTTTAAAAGGCTGAACTCTTCTTTATTCAAATTGTTCCGTTCAATAAAAAATAGAGGCAATGGGCTGGTTCCGGGGAAATAGTTTGCAATCACGGGCTTTGCTTTCAGGTTTCTCTTTTTCTCATAATTTTCATCTTTTGTGGCGGAACATTCAATTTCTGACATGCACCCGATTCGATCAATAAAATTCTGGGCACAGCAGTAAAAAGCAGGCTCGTCTATCTTTTCACTCCCATCTTCTCGCTTTAAATTACACAAAAATAACGAATTTTATGCAGTCTGCTGAGTCTCAACGAAACCGACTCTGACCTCGAAATTTCTATTTATAGCCTCAGTGAGGCGTCTGTCTATTTGAATTGCAATATCCTCCGGGACTTCCTGTGCTGCAGGATGGGCCACAACAATATCAACCCTTACAGGTTCTTCTAAAAGGATATTGCCAGAGTCGTAACCTATAGAGACTTCGACAGGTGTCAGCCCAATTCCACTGTACATGGGCTCTTCAAACATGTAATTGACTTCCTCGTTCACCTTCTGTTCAATTACATAGGTCTGGTAGGATGAAAAACTGACAAGGATCAGAACTACAGAAAGAATGGTGATTGCAATAAGGAGAAGAGCACTGCGGGAGATCACGGCATAACGTGCATGGTTGATTGCAGAGAATTCAGGCGGCCTGAACCCGGAAAGCCAGAACAGGACAAGTGTAGAGACATTGACTGCAAGCATGTTGATGACCACAAGCAAAGCAGAAGCAAGAGCCACCCCAGGTAGTCCCCATGCAATTCCAAGCCCTGATGTTGCGGCAGGAGGGATAAGAGCAATGGCGATGGCAACTCCTACAAGAGCAGACCCTACGTTTCGAATTACGCTGATAGCGCCTGCAAGGCCGGACCCCAGGGCAAGCAGCACATAAAGGAAATTGGGGCTTATGCGTTCAGCAATCTGGGTCACATCCCGAATATCGAGGCCAGGAGGCAGGAAGAAAGATTCCTTAATAAAGAAACCTACGAGTGCAGAAACTGCAATTGCCATCACGAGACCTGTGACCTGAAGCACTACTCCGCGAGAGGCAAGCTTCCTGTCATCCACAACTGTCCCGACACTGGCAGTTATTGCAGGTCCCATCAACGGAGCCACTACCATTGCCCCTATAATCGTCGCAACCGAATCTAGCAAAAGCCCGGCAGTTGCAATGATCGTGCTCAGGATCAGAAAAGCAAAATAGGTTGAAGCTGCAGGTGCAAGGCTCCGTGCACGCGCAATCAGTTCTTCCCTTGAAATACGTTCCCCTGCATACCGGCTCTTCAGCATATCTATATGCTCGGAAATTACCGTTTCAGGAGACAATACTATGGTGTAAACTCCCCTAATTACCCCGGCTTCGCGGAGTTTGTCAAGTATGGGCTCGACGCCTATGGAGGGAATAGGGAACTGAACAAGAGCTTCGAAATCCCCTCTTCCTGTTTCATCCCAGACAGCATAGTCGATCTGTTCATTATCAAGAACGCTCAAGACAGACTCGCGTTTCCCTTCAGGTATAAGCACCTGGACCAGACGCATGATATAATATAAAGCTGTCTGGATATATGAATTGTGAAGAATAATCGGTATTAACCCGCGCGGAGTAAGAATTGTTCCGGAAAAAACACCCGGGAGCCATTATAAAATCGGAAACAATAAACGCTAAAAATAAATGACCGGTAATTTAACCGGAATCTTAAATGCCTCCACTGCTGCTCACGGCTTCTTTTTCGCTGTCCCTTCCACTTTCCTGGAAGGAAACGACATCAAAGTCTCCTCGAAGGGCTTTCAGGGCGTATTTTTCAGCTTCTATTTCTTTTCTGGTCCGGATAAAAAGCCGTCTGAATAAAGATACAGGAGGACACCAGCCCTGTATGGCATGTTGAAGCAGGAAAGTTGAAACCACAACAGGCAGGATTAACCATTTTCGGTCCTCTTTTAAGCCAAGCACCGCTCCAGTAAAAGAAAGCATAGCTGCATTGGCTTCAATATATCGTTCAATATCCCATTCATGATCAAGTTCTTCAATTCTTTCAGAAATCTCGTAGGCGGTCCTGTCCGAATAAAAACGGACAGTTGCTGCAATTTCAGCATCGATAGCTTCATTAATTTCGTGGGGAGTGTTGGCTCTTACCCTGTCTCCCCTCACAAGTTCTCCAAATTCAACCACCGGCATATTCCCCCTGGCAAAAAATACGTTCCAGATAAATTTAAAAATTAATAAACAACAAAAATTTATCTTTGAAGTTTCTGCCCCTTAAACATCATTAATTTCAGAAAAATTCTCTGCGTTTTCTGTCCTGTTTTCCTGGGAAAAAAGATCATCGAAATCGCCGCGCAAAACCCTCAAGGCATATTTTTCGACATCAATTTCCTGCCTGGTACGAATACCGGCTTTTCTGAGAAAAGGTACAGGAGGAGCCCATCCCAGTACAGCATAAAGAAGCAGGAAAGTTGTGGCTATTAAAGGCAGGACAAACCATTTTCTGCCCCTTTTAAAACCAAGCACCAGCCCGACAATGGAAATCACAGCCGCACGAGTTTCAACATGGCGCCCTATATCCCATTCACTGCAAAGCTCTTCTATCCTCCTGGAAATCTCATAGTCGGTCTTGCCCGCATAGAACCGTACGCTTGCAGCGATTTCACGGTCAATTGCTTCATTAATTTCAGGAGGCGTATTAGCCCTCACCCTGTCTCCCTTTATAATCTCCCTAAAATCAGCAATCATAAAAATCCCCCTATTAATCAAACAGATCTTCAGGCTTTACTTTCCCCTGATGCCCTGAACCGGAATACCCTTCACTAAAATAGGGTGGAGATATGATCATATAAAGTTAATCATAAAAATTTAGTTTCAATACTTACACCCATAACGAAAAAAAGATTAAGCCAGTATCAATTTCTTCAGGCAGGAGCACATAAAATAGATCTGAACTCCAGAACCAGCCGGTATTGACAGGGGCCGGGCATAAAAAGGGAGTACAGCCTCCCTGTAAACGTTAATACTCTACAAGGCCATTCGGGTAATATATAACACTCTTACCATCAAAATACACGCCTCCGGGGTGCATATATCCATTTGACCCGCTCCAGTCGAAGTTGAGCCAGTACTGTTTCATCCCATCGTCCAGTTCTCTTTCGCAATACCAGACGCTTTCAGCAAAAGGATACCTTTCTGCTATATAGTCCGTTATTCTGTAAACAGTATCAAGGTCATCCCCGATATAGATTTCGGGAAAAGCATGCCCGTATGACCCGTTATATGTGGTAACCACCCTTGTGTTAAACCCCATATTCTTCAAAAGGGCAGAGATAACAATGGAATAGTCGTCGCAGTCCCCTACATATCCGCTGTCTATAGTCTGTGAAGCCCTGAAGAAAAACTCGGCATTTTTGTCATACCTGTACTTCCATTGCCTGTTTACATGGTTATACACAGCACATGCATCTTCCATATTATATCCCGAAGACTTTCCTGTGATATTGAAAATTTCTTCCTTTATCCTTTCTTCATCTGAGTTAATGGCTCTCTGGAAACTCAGAGACATCCTCCTGCGTTCTGCAGAATAAGAGTAAGCTGGACCCTCTTCAATATATGTCGGGACTTCAGGAATCTCAGGGAGGGTAAAACTTTCATCACTTTCATTTTTTTCAGCAACATTATTCTCCTGAGTTTCGGAATTTTCTTCCCGGACAGGATCTTCAGTAAGCTGCGTATTTAAATATTCAGTAACGAGGCCCTTATTAAGGCTGCCAGTGTTTATACAACCGGAAGTTACGGATATAAAAAAAATGAGAAATATAAATGTTAAAGCCTTTTTATGGGCCACAAAATCAGCTCCGGAAATAATTTATGGGTAAGAGAAGTAAATAAACTTCTCTAAAAGAACAAAAATGGTTTCAAATTCGGGGGCCGAATATTAGATTCAATAGGCCGAATATTAAATTCAATAGGCTGAATATTAAATTCAATAGGCTGAATATTAGATTCAATAGGCCGAATATTAAATTCAATATCAAGATTTACTTTTCTCTTTTACGTTTTAAAAAGATTCCGCACTTGGGATAGTCCAGGCCTTCGCAATATTTACTGTCAGGAACGTAATGAGGACATGAGGAACAATATTTACATTTAGTATGGAAAATACTGGATAGTATCCCTATAGATATACCCCCATATCCGTATATAATTTAACGTTCCCAGGTATGAAACATTGCATCGGCCTTCACGCCTTGACCTGCTCTGCTTTCATGCCGGAAATACTTAAGTTTCCTGAATTGATCTCGGTGATTTTAAAGTACGGTAACCCTTTAACTGCCAGAAGGGCCATTGAATATTCCATATCCGGGGTATATCCCTTAACCTTTACAGGACTGGCTATGGCATTGAGCAGTTCTTCAAGATTAGGGCTATTTGATTTCCACGTCCCGTCACTCTGTGTTTCAGCAGTAAAAATTTTCCATTCTATTTTTACAGACATTAGTATCCTCCCCATGAGAAAACTTATTCTTTTACGCAACATACCAAAAAAATAAATCACTGATAATCAGACTTAATTATTTTTATATGTTTCTGTCTATAACTTTTTATTATCCTTATAATTATATATCTCCCATACAGAATCTGAAATCCTTTTCAGGGAAAACAGGAGGGGAAAACTACAAAATGGTCAGGAAAACACGACCATTACCTTTTAAAATTACAGAAGAATTATTAGGAGATTATAAAAATAGTAGATAAATACTAGATAAACATTAAATAAATAATAGACAAGTATTGTAAAAATTATTATAAAAAATTATAAAAATAATATAGAAGTATTGTAAAAGTATTAAAAAAATGTTGATCTGGAGAAATCCACCGCTTTCTATTATAAATCTCTGTGTTTTATGACCTTATAAATTTCTAAGAAAATTAAGTACATTCCGGTTGAATTCTTCAGGTTTTTCCATATTTGGCACATGAGCACAATCTGGCATTATAACTTTTTTTGCATTTTCGATTTTATTTTCAAGCAGATCAGCAGCCCTGAGGATTTCAGGATTATCAAGAGACCCGACAATAATAAGCACAGGAACTTTTATCTCATCCAGCCTCCCGGCAGCCGGTGGACTGAGCGGGTTAAGAGGGCTGGCATCGGCAATTGCCCATGTGCCGTTTTTAACCGCAACCCTGTTCATTTCAGCTGCATGCTTACGAACTGAAGGGCTGACCTGTTCAGGCTGCCGGAAAGTGCCATCAACCCAGAGGCGGATTTGCAGGTCACTCACAAGGTCCAGATCCCCCTTTTCGAGAGCTTGAAGCATCTCCAGAATCTCAGATGGGGGCTCCCCTGTCATTTCAAAACTTCCCGGAATCCCGCTTACAACGGTTAGAGACAGAACCATTTCAGGGTGTTCGAGCGTAAAATCAATAACTGTTTCTCCGCCCATGGAACAGCCCAGTAAATGTGCATGTTTAATTCCCAGGCCCTGAAGCAGGTGGTACAGGTCATGTCGGTGGGAAACGGGTCCTGTTACAGGATCGGATTTTCCAAACCCGCGCATATCAAAGCGAAGAACCCTGTAATTTCGGGTAAAAGACTCCCACTGCTCTTCCCACATGCCACTGTCAACAAACCCGGCATGGATGAGCACAAGAACCTCGCCCTTTCCCTCGATTTCATAGTAAAGCTTTCCGTCTCCAGAGTCTGCGTACCCGGTGGTCATTTCCTGTTGTCTCCTGTGTAATTAAGCCCGATCATCTTCCTGATTAGTACCTGTTCAGTCCCTGCCTTTTTCCTTCCTGAACTTTGCATATGCTTTCCGGGCATATTTTTTCAGAAGATAATTCAGGCTTTCTTTTGAGATTGGCTTTGATTTTTTAACTATCATTACCGGCTTTCTCGCGTGCCTGGCAATCCTCTGAGATAGTGTTCCAAGTAAAGAGATCTTGAATCTCTCACTGGAATCCCCAATAATTGTCAGGTCGTAACCGTTTGAGACTTCAAGTATTGCGTCCTCGATAGAATATCTTTCAAGAAGTTTAAAGCTTGCAGGTGTGGAAGGGATCTTTTTAACCAGCCCTTCAAGTTCTTCAGCTATTTTTGCCTTCTTTTCCGGATCTTCATCAGGGCTGACAATGCTTATTATTCTTATTGAAGCCCCTGTATTTTCAGCAATCTTTTTTGCCAGAGAAAGACCGTGTACGGAGTTTTCTCTTCCGTTATAGGCTACAAGGACCTTTTTGATGCTGTCAGGCAGGTGCCCTTTTAAAAGTGCAATCTGGCTTTTCGAGGAAAGGAGAACATCGTTTGTTACGTCTCCAAAAGAGTACTTGAACCTCTTAGAATCGTGCCAGCCCATTATAATTATGTCAGCGTTCTCTATTTCAGCCTGCTCTATAATCGAATTGGAGATTGTGTGGTCAAAGGCAACAATATAGTCTCTTTTATTACCGAATTTTGCAGGATACTGCTCAAAATAATCCCGAAAACGGCTGTCTATTTCTATCTGTTTCTCATGGTAGAGTTCCTGACCCACTGTAAGGGAGATCTGGCTTGGAACCTCAACAACATGAAGACAGATTATCTCATTTCCAAGAAGGTCTGCCAGTTTAAGGAGGTCCCTTTCATGCCCGGGATTGGAAACAGGCACAAGTACCCTTCCAACAGGTTCCGGTTCAGCGCTCACCCTCTCTACATTGTTTTCCAGAAGGTCAAACAGGTTATATGCAGGCATAGCTTTGTCTTTTCCATAGAACATGTACCAGCCGGCTCCGGCAAATATCATCAATACGGAAAAAAGTAAAGGCAAACCACCAAGTAGAGGGAGCAGAAGCATACTCCCGACCACCCCGAAGATCTGCGTGAAAGGGAAAAAAGGGTCCCGAAATGTCGGTTCATAGCCAGGCAGGGTCCGTTTCCTGAGGATAATCACTGCCATATTCAGCAGGATAAATATCAAAATGTTGAAAGCCCCCCCAAGTCTTGCCAGCTGTTCTATGTCAAACAAAAACAGGAGCAAAACCATTACTGACCCGGTGACCAGAATAGCATTATGAGGAGTCTCATATTTTTTATGGATACTGACAAACCATTTCGGCATCAATGCGTCCCTGCTCATTGCGAAAGGGAACCTTGAAGATGACAGTATGGCGCCATTAGCTGTTGAAAGCGTTGCAAGAAGGGCGGAAAAAGCAATAAAGAATTTCCCGGAATCACCTGCAATAAAGCCTGCAATGTCTGCCAGGGGGGTCACTGTTGACGCACCCCCTTCAGGGCCTGAAAAACCTGCAACCACAGCCATAATGCCTGCGTAGAAAAGTGTTACCACAACTGCTGAAGCGATAAATGCCCTGGGAAGGTTCTTTGACGGATTTTTCACTTCTTCAGCAACAGCAGCGGCTTCCGCCAGCCCGAGATAGGAGATAAAAATCATACCTGCCGTGGTGAATATGGATACTACCCCATGCGGAGCTACCGGGAGAAGGTTCTCAGGCCTGACCTCGAAGGACACTTTTCCAATGAATACAAACAGTATTAGCAGCAAAATAACAACAATAAAGTTCTGGAGGGAACCACTGCTTTTTGCCCCACGGAAATTGATTATTAAGAGGAGCACTCCCGTAACAGCCGCCACCAGATATATTGGCATGGGATGAAAGATCTGAGCGTATTCTGCCAGACCTATGAGGGCAAATGTGCCTTTAAATATCAGTGCCAGCCAGGAGCCGAGACCTATCACCGCACCGAATGCAGCTCCCATTGTCCTGCTGATATAGTAATAGCTGCCTCCCGCAAGAGGCATGCCTGTTGCCAGTTCTGCCATGCTTATGGATGTGGCTATGGTAATAAGCCCGCCCAGCAGGAATGAGATTATTGCTCCTGAACCTGCGTTTGCCATGGCAATTCCGGGAAGAAGAAATATGCCTGCTCCTATCATCGTCCCGGTGCCTATTGCAAAAGTTGAGAAAAAACCCAGGCTGCGCCCCAGCCTTTCCGTTGTTTCAACTGGCGCCATTTACATCCCCATCTTGTCGGAACTCCCAGTCAGATAAACCGGGCTCCGTATAACCATGATCTTACTCTTATCTTTATTATTCAGATCACACATTTCCGCACTATGCATCCGGAAAGGCAACAAAAGCTTAAACCCCTTAATTGGGCCTGCTTTCGAATAAAAATCTCCAAAAAACGTCATTTTCCTCCAGCAGTACAGTTTAATTTCTGTTTTAGCGGATCATGCATTTGAACTAATGGATTATGCATTCAAACTAACCGATTATGCATTCAAACTAACCGATTATGCATT
>WPCI01099539.1_pt1 | contig 27501 bp, 25 predicted proteins | sample 5399871 | NCBI WGS metagenome assembly WPCI01 (sample SAMN12869469, study PRJNA574797) | sludge metagenome | isolation source: wastewater treatment of pH7 | place: China:Beijing | collected 2019-05-20 | reverse complement strand
ACTCGCGGCCCAGAGACGAACCAGCCCAAGGTTCCTAGCCGAGGGGGAGCACCGCTCGCAAGACGAATCCGCCGTGCTCACTAGGCCCGGCATGGACTGACCCGCCAAGCGCGGTGGCACGTTCGCGCACACCGGCAAGACCCAGGCCCGCGCCGGGGGCAGGCGGCTGCGGACGCGCTCGGTCAGGAGCGGTGTTGCTCACCTCGATACTCACTGCCTGCTCAGTCTCATCGACGCGCACATCAATGTTCGAGCCGGGGGAGTGCCGAATGGCGTTGCTCAGCGCTTCTTGCACGATGCGATACGCGGTGAGACCGGTCGCCGCTGGAAGGTGCGAGCGTGCCTCAGGGTCGAGCGGATCGCTCCCGTCGGCCCACACCTCGCCATCGCGGGTCATCGCGAGCGAAACACTGACGCCAGATCGCCGGGTCGTGTCAATGAGCGCGGGAATATCGCCAGCAGTGGGCTGCGGCGCGAGTTGGAGTTCGCGATCCTCGTTGCCCGAGCGGAGCAACGCGAGCAGGCCGCGCATCTCGGTGAGTGCTTGGCGCGACGACGCAGCGATCGACTCAAACTCTTGCGCCGATTCATCATTGATCTCTGGCAAGCGGTATTTCGCGGTGGTCGCTTGCACACTGATGACTGACATGCTGTGAGCCACCACATCGTGCAACTCTTGCGCGATCCGGTTTCGTTCGGTGAGCTCTCGACTGTGTGCGCTGAGGTCGGCGCTCACTTGCCGCTCTGCCTGAAGGTCGCCTCGGCTGGTGAAAAGCTGACGCAGGATCAGGCTCACGAAGAGCACGCCAAGCGACACCGACGCCGAGACAATGATGCTCACCCGATTCGTGGCGGAGATGCCAAAAGGTGCGGCACCGATCAGTGCGACGGCCAGAGGCACGGCCCAGGCTGCGATCGCCCAGGGGAGTCGGTTTCGCAGCGCAACGAGCATTGTGAAGAGTGCTTGTACGATCAGGGTCGTGACGGGCCACGGCCAGGGCAGCGGATCGTGAGGGTCAAGCAATTGTGCACTCGCCACGAGTGTCGCCACGACGGATCCCGATTGCAGCAGGATCGCCAGGAGTGGCAGGCGCGAGGTGAGGCAGAGCGCGGTGGCACTCGCCACTACGATCAGCATTGCGACGACGACGGGCACCCCATAGAGGGCCGAGAGAATTGGCCAGCCGACAGCGATCGAGATCACCGCGACGGTGCCGGTGGTGATCCGCCCCCACCCTCGCCGTTCATTGCCAGCGCCGAGTCCAGCCTTGGTGAGAGCAATCTCGAGCGTCGCCAGACCGCGCAATACCGCGGGGAGCGTGAGCAGCAGGATGCAGCCTGTCACGAGGTTGAATGCGGCTTCGAGCCAGAACGGGCTTGAAGTGTCAAGCGAGTATGCGCCGCCGGAGAGCCAATCCAGAGTGAGCGCCCCCAGCGAAACATTGTCGCTTGGCAGGAATCCGCCCCACAGCGGAAAAGTGATCTCTCCGACCGCGGCGATTCCCCAGCACAGCGCGACACAAAAGGTCAGCGTGCGCATTGGGAATGCGAGGAGCGTTTCAAACACCAGATCGAGCCAGCGGCGGCCTTCTTTCATGCGGCTGAGCATGCCACCGAGCCCGGGCGTGACGGCCGCATACTGGACTGGCGCAAGATCCGCTCCCCACGCCCGCGCTCGTGCCCGGGAGCGTTCGGCGAAGAAGCTTGCTGTCAGCAGAGTCAGGGGCAGCAGCAGCGCCCCCACCCAAATTACGAGGGTGCCAATTGAGAGTGCGAACATCGGTACGAGCACGGTGAATGTGAGCAGCGACCAGGGAAACCCCGCAAGAAGAAGCGCATAGTCACGTCCGATCGCGCGGAGATCAAAAAGCCGCGCTCGGCGAGTGTCGCTGGAGGGTTCGTGCACCATGTCAGCTTCTCCTATTCTTCGGCACCGCGCTACTTCGCGGCACCGTACGGTGAGGTGTGCTGGTGCGAGCTCACCTGAGGTGACGACGCCTCAGCAGCGAACGGCCACGCTCCAGCACCCTCTACGTTAGGAGCGAGCAGAGCTGTGAGCATCACCCGGTGGATGGAACCGGTGGAACCCGGAGTGCTACTTGGGAGTGACTCTCGCCGGACGCTGGATCGCTAGGATCGAAGCCATGGAGCAAAGCGACGTGCGTGCAAATGTCATCAGAGTCGCGATTGTCGATGATCAGGCGATGGTGCGGCAGGGCTTTGGTGCTCTGCTGGATGCGCAAGAGGATCTCGCTGTGGTGGGGAGCGCCGCAGACGGGAGCGAAGCGGTGCAACTGGTTCGAAGATCCCGGCCTGATGTGGTGCTGATGGATATCAGGATGCCGCAGATGAACGGACTTGAAGCGACGCGGGCGATCCTTGACATGCCAGGTCTTGCGCACCCCCGGGTGATCATGCTGACAACCTTTGATGCAGATGAGTATGTGTTTTCTGCGTTGCAGGCCGGGGCAAGTGGGTTTTTGCTGAAAGATGCGACCGCTGAGGATCTCATCGCGGCAGTGCGCATCGTCGCCGACGGTGAGGCGCTCCTTGCGCCCTCGATCACGAGCAAGCTCATTGCCGACTATGCCGCTCGCCCGGTGCGCAAAGACAACTCGGCGATGCTGTCGCCGCTGACCGAACGCGAGCTTGAGGTGATGCGACTCGTTGCCACTGGGCAGTCGAACGCTGAGATTGCGCAGACGCTTTTTCTTTCGGAACAGACGGTCAAAACGCATGTGTCTCGTGTGCTGGGCAAGCTTGCCCTGCGTGACCGCACGCAGCTTGTGATTGCTGCGTATGAGTCCGGGCTGGTGAGCCCAGGAAGCTAGGGCGTAGAGGCGCGCGGGCAAGCGGGCGCGCCACCCGTACCACCGCGCGGGTAAGCGGGCGCGCCGCCGTCTCGGTCAGTGCGGGCCAGCTCATCTGGCTGCTCTCACTCGCGAGTATCGGCACGGATCACCCTGATGGGCGACGCGGCAGCAGTGATGCGCTTCATATCGTCCCCTTGTAGCCGATACAAGGAGATCCGATGCCACTCGTTCGAAGCGGGCAGAGCGCCCAGCCGCCCGCCGCCACAATTTCCGCCGCCGAGAGTGGTTCACCCCGCCGGGATGCGACGATTGACGCCGTTCGTGCGTGCTGTTTGCTTGTGGTCGTGCTGCTGCATGCCCTCATGGTGGGGGTGCAGCTTGGTTCCGAGAACGAGTTGCAGACGAGTGTGGCGCTTTCGGGTGAATCCTGGTTTGCCCCGATCACGTGGATCTTGCAGATCATGCCCCTCTTTTTCATCGCGGGAGGCTTCGCTTCGCTCGCCCAATGGCGAGGGCTGCGTGCGCGGGGATGCTCTGCCGCGGGGTACGTGCTGGGTCGAGTGCGGCGACTCGCTGCGCCTGCGCTGATGATGATTGGGGTGATTGGCGCGATCCTGCTTGCCGCGAAAAGCATGGGAGCTGACGCCGTATTGATCGCCGAGGCGAGCTTGCGTATCGGCCAGCCGCTCTGGTTTTTGGCGGTCTATCTTGGTGTGACGGCGCTGGTGCCCGCGATGGTGTGGCTGCATGTGAGAGTTCCCTTGCTGACGCTTGGCATGCTGGGTGCCGGGGTGCTGGCGGTCGATCTCTTGCACTCGCGCGCTGGTGTGCCGATCGGATACGCGAATCTGCTGTTGGTGTGGCCGCTCATGCAGCAACTCGGTTTCTTTCTTGCCGACGGCGCGTGCGCGCGGTGGTCCCGTCGCGCGCTCGTCGTGGGGATGGTGCTGCCCGTGGGGCTGCTGCTGTGTCTGGTCGGGCTCGGCTGGTCACCCGACATGATTGCGAATTTGAATCCTCCGACAGTGGCCATTGCGCTGCTCGGTGTGGCGCACTTCTTCGGCTTGCACCTGTTGCGAGGGGCGCTGGATCGCGTAACGGGTGTGCCCCGTGTCGCGGGGGCGGCTCGACGTGCGGGGGCGCTGGCGATGACCGTCTACCTCTGGCACATGCCGTTGATTCTTGCGCTCGTAGTGATGATGTGGCTGGCCGGGGTGCCGATGCCTGAGCCGCACTCGCTTGTTTGGTGGGCGAGCAGAGTGCCTTGGCTGTTGTTGATTGGGTTGTGTGTGTTGCCGTTTGCGCAGTGGTGGTCGCGTGTGGAGAGCCGCGGGGTGCGTGCTCTTGGCAGCGGTGTGCGAGTGTCAACGCGCTCGCGGCGGGTGCATGCGCTGTGTGCGGTGCCGCTTGCCGCGCTGGGGGTGACGATTGCCCTGCTTGGTGGTGTTGCCACTCTGCCGAACTGGCTGATGTCGGTCGGCGCGCTTGGCGCCGGGTTGCTGTGTGCAGTCCCGGGGGTCGGGGCGAGGCTGTTCGCGCGCGGGGCTGAGCTGGGCGAGGTGCTAAGTCTGGAGGTGCGCCACCACCTGCCGGGTGTGTTGCCCGCGCATTTGTTCGAAGCGAGGTGGGTGAGTGGGGCGGTATAGGTTGTTCTGTGGTGGCACTGTGCGAGGCTCTGAGGTGAGCGAAAGAGGGATCCAGGATGACTGATTCGACAAAAGCCTGGCGGGTGGTGGTGAACCGGCTGCAGGACGACCTTGTCTCTGGAAAGCTCGCGCCTGGTGATCGGATTCTGCCTGAACGTGCCCTCGCTGCCGAACTGGGGGTGAGCCGATCGGCGCTGCGTGAGGGATTGCGCGTGCTTGAGTTTCTTGGACTGTTGCGCACGGGCACGGGATCTGGCCCGAACTCTGGAGCAATCATTACGGCGCGACCCTCTGACGCGATGGCCTCGCTGATGCGATTGCAAGTTGCTGCTCAGGGGTTTCGTGCGTCTGACACGGTGTCGGTGCGAATGGTCTTGGAGCAGGCAGTGGTGACGCAATTGGCGCAGGAGGAAGAGCCGGATCTTGCGCGTTCTTTGGAGTTGTTGCGGGTGATGAACGAGGGGGAACCCACCCCCGAAGAGTTCTTGATGCTTGACGCTCAGTTTCACCTTTCGCTGGCGCAGGCTTCAGGAAATGACGTGTTGCTGGCGATTATGACGGGGCTGCGCGAATCGATTGAGTGGTATTTTCTGCGGGCTGCTCGGACGTTCCCCGCATGGGAGGAGATTGTGCTTCGGCTACGCGAGGAGCATCAGGAGATTGTCGATGCGATTCTTGCGGGAGATGCGGAGTGGGCAAGGCGTGCGGTCGCGCTCAATATTGAGCAGATTCTGCCTTTTGTGAGCGACTGAGGTTTCGCGGGGTGCACATCTGATCTGCGAGGCTGATTGGGATGCAATGGGATTGCACAGGCCAATTTCAGGTAAATTTAGGCTAGCCTAATGAACATCTCATCAATCTAGTTTCGTTCTGAGGTTCGCATGCTTCTCCTGGCGCCACCGCTCCAGTCGTCTCCCATGCCGGATCTCGATGTCGACGGCATTCGCGCGGTTCCCTCGCCGTTCCTCCTCACGACGAGCACGCACGAATCCGAACGCGATCAAGTCTGGCCAGCCCATCAGCACCCCGAACATGAATTGCTGTGGTCGGAACGCGGTGTCGTGACGATGCGGATTGATGGGAGACGTTGGACCATCGCGCCAGGCACCGGGCTTTGGATCCCAGCAGGCGCTGAGCACTCGGGCTCTGCGCCAGAGGGCGCGGTCGTTCGCACGACGTTTTTCGATCCCGAGGGGCTTGCGAAGGCCTGGCACCAGCCCACCGGGCTGAGCCTGCACCCCGCGGTGCGAGAACTTCTCGTGCATCTGGGCAAGACCTCGATGAGTGCGGATCAGCGAATCCGAGCTCAGCAAGTGTGCATCGACATGCTGTTGCTGACAAGTCCCGTGCAACTCGACGTCCCGGTGCCACAAGACCCGAGACTGAGCGCACTCGTCGAGGCCGTGCTCGAAGATCCCGCCGACGACCGCTCCCTCGAACAGTGGGCGGCAATGCTGAACCTGTCATCGCGCACGCTCACCCGGCTGTTTGCCGCTGAACTCACCATGAGTTTTGCCCGCTGGCGGCGCATGGTTCGCATGCGCGCCGCGATCGCACAGCTCGCAGACGGCAACAGTGTGAAGGTTGTCGCTCGGCGCGTGGGATACAGCTCGACGAGTGCCTTCGTCGCGGCTTTTCATAAGACCGCTGGCTGCACCCCCGGCGATCTTGCCGAGCAATTGTGAGCGCAGAACGGCGACGCTCCGAACTGTCTGGTTCGAGATACAAGCTGTCTGCCGAGCGGTATCCCGCGCTCATACGCTCGAAAGAGGCGCTCGGCAGGTGAGCGCTGCCATCGACGTACACAACCGAGCCGGAGCATGACCCACACCACCAATGCCGCATCGAACACGGACAACGCGCCAGCTTCGCAGCACGACACACCGGGCACGATCGGCCTCGCGAAAAGCAATACGACGCGCTCGATTGGGATGCTCCTGTGTCTCATTGCGCTCGTGCTGGTCGTGGCGCTCAGCATCTCAATCGGCTCACGAAACATCAGTCTCGGAGTCGTGTGGCAAGCAGTGGTGGCGCCTCAAGACCTCGACGAGCACTATGTCATCTGGGATTTGCGGATCCCGCGCACCCTGGTGGCGGTAGTAGTCGGTTCAGCGCTAGGGCTCGCTGGTGCCCTCATCCAAGCGCTCACCCGAAACCCGCTTGCTGACCCTGGCATTCTCGGAGTCAGCTCCGGCGCTTCCTTCGCTGTCGCACTTGGCATCGGCGTATTCGGCGTGCAGACGATGACGGGTGAGATCTGGTTCGCATTTGCGGGAGCCTTGCTCGCCACACTCGCCGTCTACGCCATCGGTTCGGTGGGGCGCGGTGGGGGTGATCCGCTGCGGATGGTGCTCGCAGGTGTCGCGCTCGGCGCGGTACTCAGCGGACTGACTGGCGCAATGACTCTGCTCAACCCGCAGGCATTCGACAAGATGCGCGGTTGGGGCGCGGGGTCAGTGGTGGGCCGAAGCCTTGAGGTCGTGCTGCCCGTGCTGCCGTTCTTCGCTCTCGGAGTGCTGCTTGCGCTGCTTATGGCGCGCCCGCTCAACGCACTCGCGCTCGGCGAAGACCTCGCTCGCTCGCTCGGCGCTCAGGTGCTGCGCACTCGCATCCTCACGATTCTTGCGGTCACGTTGCTGGCGGGCGGAGCTACCGCGCTCGCGGGGCCGATCGGTTTTGTCGGGCTCATGGTGCCGCATGTCGCGCGCTGGATCGTCGGTCCTGACCAGCGCTGGATCTTCATCTACACGCTCGTGCTTGCGCCGATTCTGCTGCTTTCTGCCGATATTTTCGGCCGAATCATCATGCGGCCCGCCGAGATTCCTGTGGGAATTGTGACGGCATTTGTTGGTGCGCCAGTGCTTATCGCGCTGATTCGGCGCAAGAAAGCGAGTGGATTGTGAGCAAGCCTGTGCGGGCGGCACTGGTGTCTCGTCGCGCGAGCCGCATCGATGTGGGGCGAAGTGTGCTGCGTATTCGACTGTTCGGACTGTGGACTCGAATTGATCTTCGTGCCTTGGCTGCCGGGATCGTGCTGCTCGGAATCTGTCTGGTGGTCGGAGTTGCCGGGCTCGTCAGCGGTGACTACCCGCTTACACTCCCGCAGGTAGCTCAGGCGCTCTTTAGCGGCACCGAGGATTTCACGCGCACGGTGGTTGTTGAGTGGCGCGCTCCGCGAGTGCTCGCCTCTATTGTGTTTGGTGCGGCGCTCGGAGTCAGCGGCGCAATTTTTCAATCACTGACCCGCAATCCGCTGGCCAGCCCCGACATTGTGGGGTTCTCGGCTGGGGCCTATACGGGGGCACTGATCGTGATCATCGTGCTCAACGGGGTGTATCTCCAAGTCGCGGCTGGTGCGCTCATCGGAGGTGTGGTTACCGCGGCGCTCGTGTATGTGCTTGCCTTCAAGCGAGGGGTGCAAGGGTTTCGGCTGATCATTGTTGGCATCGCCGTTTCTGCCATGCTCAGCTCGGTCAACACCTGGCTCATGCTCACCGCGAACCTCGATACTGCGCTCATCGCTGCCGTATGGGGCGCAGGATCCCTCAACGGCATCACGTGGCAACAGGCAGGGATGGGAGCCGTGTTGGTGCTGGTGCTCTTGCTGCTCACGGTGCTGCTGTCTGGTCCACTTGCGCAGCTTGAGCTGGGAGACGACGCGGCCAAAGCGCTCGGTGTGCGAGTTGAGGGCGCACGGCTCGTCTTGATCTTGCTGTCCGTGGCGCTGATTGCTGTGGTGACTGCCGCGGCAGGGCCGATTTCGTTTGTGGCTCTCGCCGCACCCCAGCTTGCGCGGCGTCTCACTCGCAGTGCCGGGGTGACCCTCACGGCCTCTGCGCTGATGGGGGCGGCTGTGCTTGCCGCATCAGATTTCGTGGCGCTGCACGCGCTCCCTGCGATGCTGCCGGTTGGCACTGTGACCGTGATTATCGGTGGAGCGTATCTTGTCTGGCTGCTTATTCATGAAGCAAGGAGAACTCAATGACCCTGCACGAAGGTGCCGCTGCGCTGAGCGATGCAACGCAGACCGGTGTTGCGGCAGACGCTCGGCTGCGCGTGAGTGAGGCCACTATTGGCTACGACAAGCGGATCATCTCTGAGCAACTCTCAGTGTCGATCCCTGATGGATCATTCACTGTGATTGTCGGACCGAATGCGTGCGGCAAGTCGACGCTCCTGCGGGCGCTCTCGCGGCTGCTCCGACCGCAGCAGGGTACCGTGCTGCTCGACGGCAAAGATATTTTGAGCTACCGAGCGAAAGAAGTTGCCAAACGGCTCGGACTCCTACCGCAGACCTCAATCGCGCCCGATGGTATTACTGTGGCCGACCTGATCGCACGGGGGCGCTATCCACACCAGGGGTTCATGCGGCAGTGGACCGATGCCGACGAAACGGCAGTGGTGGAAGCAATGACTGCCACTGGGGTGACCGGACTCTCTTCGCGCCTCGTCGATGAACTCTCGGGCGGGCAACGACAGCGTGTCTGGGTGGCGATGGTGCTCGCACAGCACACCCCACTATTGCTTCTCGATGAACCCACCACCTTTCTTGATATCGCGCATCAAATCGAATTGCTCGAATTGTTTACCGACCTCCATCAAGCCGGAAACACGATGGTTGCCGTGCTGCATGACCTCAACCAGGCGGCCAGGTACGCGACTCATTTGATTGCCATGCGCGACGGGCGCGTCGTCGCAGAGGGGCCTCCCAACGAGATCGTCACCGCAGAGCTGGTGGAAGAGGTATTTGGGCTGCCCTGCATGGTGGTTGCTGATCCGGTGAGCGGCACCCCGATGGTGGTGCCGATTGGTCGGCAACGCGAACCGAGAGACGCGGAGGGGGCCGCTGTGTCCGAAATGCGACGCGACTCGTCTGCCTCGCGGCCCCCCTCGCGCCTACGTTGAAAGGTGGGGCAGCAATGCCTCGAACTCTGCACTGAATCGTGCGCACACGCACCCAAGGAAACCATGTCTCACACTCATTCACCTCGCGGCAGCTTCTTGCGCCGCTCACTTCTCACCGCCACCGCAGGACTTGCCGCGCTTGCGCTGCTCACCGGCTGCGCTGCCGCAGCGCCTGCCGATGGTGCACGCGATTCAGCTGGTGGTGAGACAATCGAGTTCTCCTATGAGGGCTATGAGGCGACGCTGCCTGCCGACCCGCAGCGGGTGGTAGTGCTCGACAGCCGAGCCGGACTCGAAATGGCGCTGCTCGCTGACTACCCGATCGTTGCGACCGCGTATGGCATGGACAGCCCTCTCTCGCCGCTCGTGTCAGAAGATTCAGCTCACCTCAAGAACAGCGCCTTCGACCTGAACCGTGAAGAAATCGCCTCGTATAACCCCGACCTGATCGTGGTCGGGATCGGCTGGTGGAACTACTACAAGGATGAGGGCTTCGCCCTCGACGAGATCGCACCCGTGCTTGCCGTGAATGACGGCATTGACGTTGAGGGAGCTTCCGCTGACGACCCCTTCGTCTCCATGACTGACCAGCTCACTCTGCTCGGACGTGCCGACAAAGCAGCAGCAGCGATCGAAGGCTATGAGCAGGCTGTCGCTGACGCGAACACCACTATTGGCGCATATACCGAAGGCAAGACCGCCTCAGTGATCCACGCTCCGGTCGACAATTTCACCGTGATTACCGAGGATTCGATTTACCGTGTGGTGCTGCCAGCACTCGGCTTCACGATCCTCGAAAACGAAGAGATCAGCTCGGCTCCGCGCAACCAGCAGAACCACGGCCACATGCTCAGCTACGAAAGCGCGGTCAGCGCACTCGGAGACGCTGATGTGCTCTTCGTCTACAAGGCTGAGCGCGACGCCGACCTCGATCCGCTGCTTGCCCGAGTGCCTTCGGTCGCTGCGGGGCACTGGATCGACGGCAACCTGGCTGAACGCTTCGGTTTCGCGCTGACCTACACGAGTTTCGTGAACGGCATCGTCGAGTCAGTCACCCAGTTCGACGACTTCTAAACGCACCCAGGAACGAGGAAGACTCATGTCTCGGATTTCCGCACCATCTCCATTCCCAGCGCACTACCGCGCCAGAATTCACCGCGCAGAGGTGACGGCGGTCGAACGACTGGGGGCCGGGATGGTGCGGATCCGCTTCGGGGGCGCCGACCTCGCCGACTACCCGACGACCGGGATCGGCGACGAATACGTGCGGGTATTCTTTCCTGACGCCCCGCACGAGGAGCCGCGCATTCCCGTCATCACCTCGATTCGAGGGTGGGAGTATCCCGAGGGTATGGCCCCCTCGGAGATGCGCGTCTACACGATTCGGCAGCACACCCAGGGTGAAGTCGTGATCGACTTCGTGTCGCATGAGGGCGGGGTCGCCGCTACGTGGGCCGAGGCGGCGCGCCCGGGCGATGCCGTCGGGATGAACCCGCCGTGTGGACTGTACGAGCGACCCGATGCGCTCCAATCGCAGATCCTGATCGCTGACGAGCCCGGCCTTCCCGCGGCGTTGCGTATCGCCGAAGAAACTTCTGCCACCGTGGGCACCATCGTGCTTGCCGAAGTTCGCAGCCCAGCACACCGGATTGGCACAGATCTTGCCGCGGTCGACTATCGCTGGATCGACCGCGCCGGAAACGGGCTGCACGAGAGCGGGGTGCTCGCGGCGCTGCGCGAGATTGACATTGACGACGACTGCTATGTGTGGGTATCAACCGAGGGGCGGGTGAACCGCGAGATTCGCCGCTACCTGCGGCACGAGCGCCAACTCCCGGCAGCGAACTACAAGTGCGTCGCCTACTGGCAAGAGCGAGCCGAGGCGCGGCGGGCACGCCTGGCAGAACTGGGCGCACAGTTCACCGCCGAGGTGCGTGCAATCCGCGAGCGCGGTGGCGACGAAGAAGCCATTGACGATGCGGTGGAAGCGCTCTACGAATCTGTCGGCTTGTAATGCGGGAGGGGTCAGGGGTGGCGCCCGAAACCGTTTCGATCCCCTCGCTGCTGCACACGGCGCTGCTTCGCGGGCGTCGCGGGTGGACACTCGCCGCATGCACACTCGGCATGATGACGCATCAGCTTGGCGAGGTGGCGGTGCCGGTGCTCATCGGCGTGATCGTTGACCAGGCGGTCGTGCGACAGGATCCGCATGCGCTCATGCTGTGGATCGCGGTGCTCGGTCTTGTCTTTTTGCTGCTCTCGCTCAGCTACCAGTGGGCAGCGCTCGGAATGGTGCGCACCTTCGGGCACGGCGAGAATGACCTGAGGCAGCTCGCGATCTCGCGAGTGCTGCATCAGCGAGGCCGCTCTGAGACGAGGGGCGTGGGTGAGGTGCTTGCCGTGAGCACGAGTGACACTTCTCGTGTCGCTGGGGTGGGCTGGAGTATTGCGCAGCAGGGGGCGACGGTTGCTGCGCTGGTGTCGGCGTGTGTCGCGCTTCTCGTCATTTCGGTGCCGCTGGGGATCGGGGTCGTGTGCGGGGCCGTGTGTGCGCTCGCGGCAATGCACTGGATCTCTCGGCCTCTCGAAGCGGCCGGGCAGTCAGAGCAGCACGCCGCAGCTTCGGCGAGCGAAGTGGCCACCGATACGATGCTGGGGCTGCGAGTATTGCGCGGGCTTGACGCTGAAACCGAGGCGGTTCGACGCTATCGTGAAGCGTCACGCGCCTCCCTCGGGTCATCGATTGCCGCCGCACGGCGGCTGCTCACGAATCAGACCGTGAGTTCGGCCGTTTCTGTGCTGTATCTTGCCGGGCTCACGCTCGCCGCGGCTTGGCTCGCGCTGACTGGTTCAATCACCGCCGGTCAGTTGGTGACGGTGGTTGCCCTTGCTCAGTTTTTGCAGGGATCGCTCGCGCATTTGGGCACTTTTGCGGGGAATTGGCTGCACAAGCGGGCATCTGCAAAGCGTGTGCAGCGATTAGTGACCGAACCGTATGCGCACGGGCATCGCGGCGCTCAAGTTGCCGGTGTGGACGGTTTGGCCGGTGTGGCCGATGTGGCCGATGTTGCCGATGTTGCCGGTGCTGCCGGTGCTGAATCTGCTGATTCTGCACCGCCACCACTGCTCGCCTGGCGGCACGTTGGGTCTGCCGGGTACGGCGGGCACACGACGCGCGGCGAGTTCGACGGGCAGACGCGGGATGCCGCGGCACGCCAGCGCATGGCTGAGGTGCGCGAGGGTGAAATGGTGGGGGTCCGCGTGCCAAATACGGCAGCCGCACGCGCAATCGCTGCCACACTGGGGCTTCGCTCTGTTCCGACGCCGGGTCAGCTCTTCGTGTGTGGTCGCGATGCAGCGCTGCTATCACCGGGCGAGTATCGCAGTCTCGTCGTGGCACCCCCGCACGGTGGCGCACTCTTCACCGGAAGTCTTCGCGAAAACATTTGCGGTCTTGCTGATGCGGTAGCCGAACCGCTTCACCTGCGTCGCGATCTGCTTACTGCGACCGCACTTGATGAAGTCGTTGATCGTCTCGGTTCGCTCGATGCGCCGATCGGCGAGCAAGGTGCGTATCTCTCGGGGGGTCAACGGCAGCGAGTCTTGCTGGCGCGCGCCTTGCACGCTCCGGCAAAGGTGATCGTGCTTGATGAGCCCACGACTGCGCTCGATCCGGTCACCGAGCAGCGCGTGGCAGAGGGGCTGCGGACGAGCGGGCGTGCCCTCGTGGTGTTGAGCACGAGCCCGATCTTGCTCGCCGCCTGTCACCGCATTGTCGAGCCGCCCGAAATTTCCCTGGGTCTCGCTCAGGAGCGTGCCGAGGGCGCAGCTCAGGAGCGTGCCGAGGGCGCAGCCCAGATCCGTGCTGAGGGCGCAATTCGAGAGTACGCCGAGGGCGCAGCCCAGATCCGCGCTGAGGGCGCAATCCGGGGGCACGCCGAGCATCCCGCCCAGCATCGCGCCCCGCACGCTGCCACGGTGCGCACTCATCGCGCCGCTGAGACCGAGCGGAGCGGGCGCTCGTGACCGCGACCCAGTTGCCTGTTGGCACTGCCGCGCAAAGCTGGCGTGCCCTTGCCGGTGCGCTGCGCACGGAGCGATGGGTGCTTGTGAGTGCGGCGCTGTTGATGCTGCTTGCGGCTGGCTGCGCAATGTTGATCCCGGCGCTACTCGGCCGCATCGTTGACGCGGTGCTTGCGGGGTCGCGTTTCACTGATGTGCTTGTGCTGGCCGCATTGATCGCTCTTTCGGGGGTGTCGGCAGCCGTCGTGATGCGTGTGGGCGGTGGCCTGCTTGTTGGCGGATTGCAGCGGGCGCTGGCGTCGCTGCGAGAGGAGGTGCTGTCTGCTGCGGTTCGGCTTGAACGCAGCGATCTTGAGGCGGCAGGGAGCGCCGATGTGGTGTCTCGGGTTACCGCAGATGTTGACGCGGTGAGTGCAGCCGTCTCTGGGGTGCTTCCGCGCACGGTGCAGGCGGGATTCGTGATCGCGTTGACGTTTGTCGGACTCGCTGCGCTTCATCCCTGGCTTGCGTGTGCCGCACTATTGGCGGTGCCCGTGCAGTGCGTATCGACGATCAGGTTCTTGCGGCGATCCAAGCCTCTCTACCATCGTTTGCGCGGCGAGGAGTCGGCTCGCGGCCAGTCTCTCATTGAATCTGTGCGCGGAGCCGACACGATTGTCGCTTATCGCGACGATGCCAGACATCTTCGTCGCATTTCGACGCGAAGTCTCACCGCGGTCGAGACGGGGCGAGTCGCAGCGAAGGCGCGCAATAGCTTCAACGCGGGGTTGAACGCGGCTGAGTTCGTGGGTCTTGCCGCCGTGCTGGTGACCGGGTATTTCTTGAGCGTCACGGTCGGCCTGTCTGTGGGGTCGGTGACGGCTGCGGCACTGTTCTTTCACCGGATCTTCGATCCCATTGGAGCGTTGCTGTCGAGCGTAGATGATTTGCAGCGGGCCGCAGCTGGACTGGGGCGACTCACGGGTGTGCTGCTTGCCCCTCGGCGGCAGCCCCAGCGTGAGGCTCCGAAAGATGCGAGCATCGCCGTGAACGGGGTGACGTATCGCTACGGAGCCGACGGCAAGGCGGTTGTGCGCGATGTGACGTTGCAATTGCCCGCTGGCAGCAGCACGGTGTTCGTAGGTGCATCAGGGTCGGGAAAATCCACACTCGCGCAGTTGATTGCTGGGGTGCTCGTGCCGAGCGATGGCTCGGTGTTGATCGGGGGTGTGCCCGCACAGAGCGCTGGATCGGCCTCTCGCCGTGCGGTCATGCTGGTGACGCAAGAGACGCATCGATTCGTGGGAACTCTGGCCGACAATCTGCGTCTGGTGGCACCCGATGCCGACGACGCCGCACTTCTTGCTGCGCTCGTCGCGGTCGGGGCTGAGTGGGTGGCGGAGTTGCCAGAGGGTCTTGCCACTTCGATGGAGCCTGCCGCGGCCTCGGTGATTGATGACGCGCGGTTGCAGCAGATCGCGCTTGCGAGGGTGCTGCTTGCTGATCCGCTTGTGGTGGTGCTGGATGAGGTGACTGCCTACAGCGGGATCGGAACGGTGTGTGAGGATGCGATTGCCGCGGTGGTGCGTGGCCGAACCTCGGTGGTGGTGGCGCATCGCTTCGTGCAGGCGGCACGCGCAGACCTGATTGCGGTGTTTGAGCAGGGCGAGTTGATCGAGTGCGGTTCGCACGCTGCGCTCTTGGGATCGGGCGGTTCCTATGCCAGCTTGTATGCTCTCGCGCCGCGCTGATTTGGTTTATTGGCCGATAGCTGCCGCCGGTCGTCGATGAGGCATGCAGACCGCGAAGCCTGCGCATAGGGCGACGGCGGCGCAGGCGACGAGGGCGACCCCGATCCCTGAGGCGCTGCCGTCGCGAGCGAGCACTGCGCAGACCGCAACGCCAAGCGCGAGGCCGAGCTGTCGGGCGGCATTGGGGGCACTTGATGCCGCTGCGGCGTAACCTTTGGGCGCCGCTTCGAGCGCAAGCTGGGGAAGCGCCGGTGAGATGATCCCGGCGCCAAAGCCGCTGAGCAGGAGAAACGGGAGCAATGACCACCACTGGCTCCAGCCGCTGGCAGCAATGCCGGTGGCGGCACCGATTCCGATCAAGATGAGGGGTGCGCCGAGGGTCCAACTCAGCGAGGCGCGACTGATCCGGTGGCTGAGCAAGGCGGAGGCGGCGACAAACACGAGGAGTTGAGAGACGAGGATCAGCGAGACGGTGCTCGGGGTGAGGTGGAGCCGGTCTTGCAGCCAGAGTGCGAGCACGGGGAGCGCTCCAAAGGCCGCGAAGTAGTAGGCGAAGGCAGCGAGCAGCACCTTTAAGAATGCCGCTGAACGCAAGAGGCTGCCGGGCAGAATGGGGGTGGTGGCTCGACGCTCAACCCGCACGAAGGCGAGCCACGCAAGCGCGCTGACGGCGAAGCCGATGAGGGTGCGTGGCGAGGTCCACGAGACTTCACTCGCAGAGAGTACGGCATACACGCAGGCCGCCATGGCGAGCGAGATTGTGATCATTCCGGTCCAGTCGAGTGTGCGGCGGGGTGTCTCGAGTTCGAGTGTGCGGCGGGGTGTCTCGGGTTCGAGTGCGCGGCGGGGTGTGCGCCCCGTGTGTGTCAGCGGTGCAGCATGCGTTCGTGCGGGGGCTGGCAAGCTGCGCAGGATCAGCAGCAGCGAGCAGACGCAGAGTGGAACTGCGCCGAGAAACAGCCATTGCCAGCCAAGCAGTTGCGTCAAGACGCCTCCTGCGACGGTTCCTACTGCGGAGGCGGCGCCTGCGACGGCGCCCCACACGGCGAATGCGAAGGCTCGTCGTTGCGCTTCTGGATACGCTTCGGCGATGAGCGCCGGGATGGTGGCGAACATTGCTGCTCCGGCGATGCCTTGGCCTGCGCGTGCGGCGATGAGCCAATGCGGGGTCAGTGCAAGTCCGGCGGCGAGGGTGGCGAAGGTGAATACGGTGATGCCGATCAGGTAGACCCGGCGTGCTCCGAAGGCGTCTCCGATGGATCCTGCGCCGAGCAACAGCCCGGCGAGAGCGAGCGTGTAGATGTCAACGACCCATTGCAGTTGGGCGTAGCTTGCGCCGAGGTCGGCGCCGATGTCGGGGAGTGCGACGGTGGCGATTGAGGTGTAGAGCAAGAGCAGAAAGGTGCCGAGTGAGCAGGCGATGAGTGGCCACCAAGAGTGTGCGGGGGTGCTCGCTTGCGCGAGTTCTTTGGGGGAGTGCTCGTTGACGCTCATGTGACCACTCTGTTGTAATGTTCTTGTGCGTGTAAACCCTTACGACCGAGAGCTGATTGAGTTGACGGTTGGATTGCTGAACCGGCCAATCCGACACGAGAGTGAACTTCATGAGCGTTGGATCGGGGCAGGCATGCCAATGGAGCATGCATCGCGAAGCTCTGACCGAGCATTGATTGCGGGCTATCTGGCCGATTGGGAGGGCCTTGTCAGCACCTCCATCGAGCCAGAGCGAATCGAGTTGCTCAATGCGATGTTGCAGCGTTACGCGAGTGCGCCCACAATCACGAACCACGACGGCAGCGGCTGGCATCTGCACTTTCGACCAGACACTGCCAGCCTCGCGGAAGCGCTATCGGCCGCGACCACGGTCGCGCTCGCGGTGCATCTGACCGCCCACGGAGTTCACCGGCTTGGCCGCTGCGCCCTCGCGGAGTGCGAGTCAATCTATGTCGATCACAGTCGCCCGGGCAGGCAGCGATACTGTTCGCAGCCGTGCGCGAACCGTGACGCAGTCCGGCGGCACCGGCACCGCAGCCGGGTGGGCGCGCCGGCGGTGAGGTGAGTGCGTCAGTGACCGGTTACCCGGCGGTGCAGGCGACCGTGTGCACAGACTTTCCGGGTCCCATCGTCGCCGTCTGTGCGGCGCGGTAGTCGCGCTCGCGCGGATGCGATGGATACCCATCGATTGAGTCGTAGCGCCCGATCGCGTTTCCTGCCTGCAATTGCAGAAGGCCGAGATCGCTGCCGTCACTGGTTTCTACATAGCGGATCAGCCGGCCGTAGTTGTCTTGTTCGTTTTGGCCCTCAGGTAAGAGCAGCGTGATCTGGTCGCCGCGCACGAGGTGTGCCCTGACGAGATCGGTGGCTGCCTCGTAGCCGCACTCTCCGGATTCGGGTGTGTCTATGCCGATCAGCCGCACTTTTCCCGCAGTAGTTCGAATGGTGTCGCCGTCAATGGCCGATTCAAAGATGGTGCTCGTGGCCGTGAGCGCTACGTCACCAGTTTCGTTTGTGTCGTGTGCCCCGTCGGTGTGGTGCTCGCTTTGGCTGCTTGTGCCGCCCCCGCTGCTGCCGCCGGTGCCGCCGCCTGAGCTGGGCGCAGCGGATTGGCGTTCAGAGGTGAGCACTCCGATCACGACGAGCAAGATGACGATCAAGAGTGAGACGAGCAGCGAGGGCTTCGCTCCCTTGCTGCGATATTTTGATCTACTGTGCACCGAATCAGCCTATCGATAGTGCATCTGCCGTGAGGGGCTCGCTGAGGTGAACGCGTGCGGCCCTCACCTCAGCGAGCGCTGGATCATGCCCGTGGAGTCGGCGCAGCCTCGTAGGTGAACCACTCGGTTTTTGTGGCGAGTGTGTTGTAGAGCGCCTGTGCCTGGTGATTGTCTGCCGCAGTCATCCATTGCACGCAGGCGCGGCCTTCAGCGGCGGCCATGTCGGTGAGCTCGTTGATAAGGGCGCGTCCGATGCCTTGGCCGCGTGATTCCGGGTGAGTGAACAGATCGTCAAGAAAGATGTTGCTGGTCCCGGTGTAGGGCGATGAGAATCGTCGGTGGTGTGCGAATCCGAGCACGGTGCCGTTGTGTTCGGCGACGAGCGCCTTGCATTCGTGCTGGGGGTCCATGAACCAGCCCCAAGCTCGCGAAACGATTTCTTCTGATGCTTCGAGCTTGTAGAACTCTCGGTAGGCGCGGAAGAGTTCGCGCCACTGCTGTTCGTCGGCGCTTTCGATGAATCGGACGGTCGGGGAAGTTGTCATTGTGTACTCCAGATGATTGGAAAAGCTGTTGTTGGGGGAGAGATCTCGCGCGTGGCGCTGAACGCGGCCGTGTCGCGAGTGGGATCGCGCAGGGCTGTCGCGCGAGGATCGCGCAGGGCTGTCGCGCGAGGATCGCGCAGGGCTGTCGCGCGAGGATCGCGCAGGGCTGCCGCGCGAGTGGGATCGCGCAGGTGTCTTCGCGAGCAGAAGGAGCGGGGCGGGTGGCCCGCGCGAGGAAGCGGCCTCGTGCAACTGGCGCACGGGCGCAGCAGCCAGTAACGGACTTGCAAAAAAGTGAGTAACGTTATCTACTGGCTTCATGTTCAACAATAACAGAGCGGCTGCAATTGCCGAATTGTTACAGCAGCGGATCGCCAATTCGCTCCCCGGCGAGAAACTTCCAGGCGTCCGTGAACTCTCCCGCGAGTTTCAAGCCAGTGCCGCAACAATCTCTGCCGCATTGGCAGAACTGAGTGCCCGCGGACTTGTGCGTGCCGAGCCTGGTAGGGGAACCTTCGTCGCCGAGCGACGGCGGGCAGCGGAGCCCGACTACACCTGGCAGTCGCAGGCGCTTGGTCCGGCCAGGGTTGACGCCGAACGCGCTTCACGCCTTGGTGGATATGGCACGGCCGAGCATGTGCCGCTGTCGTGGGGGTATCTCGCGCCTGAGCTGTTGCCGAGTGAAGAGCTGCAGCGAATTGGTGCGCGGGCGGCGAAGCGTGCTCGATCGTGGGCGATGGCTCCGGCTGCGGGTACGCCCGAGTTGCGTCGGGTGTTTGCTGCGGAGTACCGCGTCGATCCGAGTGATGTGCTGGTGGTCTCTGGCGGGCAGCAGGCGCTGGTGTTTGCGATGCGCACACTCGCCGAGCCCGGTGAGACTGTGATCACCGAGAGTCCGAGCTATCCGGGTGCGATTCTGGCCGCGCAGAGTGCGGGGCTTGCGATTTCATCGGTGCCTGCCGACCGTGACGGGATTGTGGTTGAGCGTTTGGAAGATGAGCTCGCGCGCACTCGCGCCCGGGTGATCTATCTGCAGCCGAGTTTCGCGAATCCCACGGGTGCGGTGTTGAGTGCTGAACGCAGAGTTCAAGTGCTCGCGCTCGCCGCGAAGTACGGTGCCTTCGTGATTGAAGATGACTGGGCGCACTATCTTGCTATTGATGGTGGCGCCCCTGCACCATTGCTCTCGGGGGATCAGCATGGGCATGTGGTCACGATCTTGACGCTCTCTAAATCCGCGTCTCCTGGGCTTCGCCTTGGAGCGCTTGTCGCGCGTGGTCCAGCGGGGGAGCGGATGCGCGCCTCGCGCACGGGCGATGAGCTGTGTGTGGCGCCGATGATGCAGGAGATCGCGCACGATCTGTTGACCTCATCGGTGTGGCCGAGACACATTGCGCGCTTACGTCGTGAACTCGCGCAGCGGCGCGACACCCTGATTGGCGAGCTTCGGCGGGTAGCACCTCAATTGCGGATCCCGGCGGTGCCCGGCGGTGGCTTGCATCTGTGGGCGCGCATGCCGCATGGAAGTGACACCTCGGCGGTGGTGGCTGCGGCTTACGCTGAGGGGATTCTGCTGGGGAACGGGCGGCACTTTTTTGTCGACGAGCCACCGGCGCCTTTCTTGCGGTTCTCGTTTGGGGCGGCGACGACGGCGCAGATTTCAGGCGGGGTGCGTAAGCTCGCGCACATCCTCGACACGGGGTCTGATCTCCCGTAGCTCGCAGCCTTTGCCCGCGAGCGACCACAGCCCGTGCGATCGCAACCCGAGCGACCACAGCCCGGGTAACTGCGACGTCTACACACCCGAGCGATCGCAACCCGAGCTCGCATCACCGCGCGCGGGTCGCGGCAGGCGACGCGCGGGCCGTGCCGGGCGACGCGCGGGCCGCGCGATTCAACGCTCGGCTTCCTCAGTTCCAGGCGATGTGGCTGCCGTCTGCTTGGGTGGCCTGCCAGACGTTGCCGCACTGTTCAACGTCTTCCAGGCCGACGTCTTGAAGTAGCAGCATCATTGAGGCCGAATTTGGGCTGGCTGTTGAGGCGGTGCATTCGCCAGAGATGCGGTCACCTTTCCATGCGATGGCAAAGGTGTCGCCGTCGATTTCGACTCGCAGGTCACTGGGGCGAGTGGGGAAGGTCTCGGGCAGTTGCCCGTTCTCGCGCAAGTCTTGCAATTGTGCGTGTGCGTCGTTGATCGGTTCTGGGGGTGCGGTGGTGGTGCATCCAGTGAGCGCGAGGGGGAGCGCGAGGGCGGCGGCAAAGACGGCGGTGATGCGCGGAGACATGGGTGTCCTTTCTTGGCACATGAGTCTGGCGCCGAAGGTGCGGAGCAAGAGTCTTGTGCCTCTTGTGTGTGAGCCTACGAATCTTTCCTGTTCAAGTGCCATATTTCAGCTGAGGATCGCCGCATCAGTGACGCGAGCTCGCATGGTTTAGGCAAACAAAACTTGCAACTACGTCATGCCGAACATTAAAGTTAGGTCTACCTTCACATGCGTGATTCGTATCTCTCAGCCACAGAAAAGGAACACTCTCGCCATGCATCGAACCTCCCGTATCTCAATGCGACCAGTGGTTGCGCTCGCGACGGCCGCGCTGTGCGCGATCGGGCTTGCTTCGTGCGCAAGCGCGCAGCAAGAGGGCGACCGTGATGATCGGCCAGTGGTGCTCACGACCTTCACGGTGCTCGCCGATATCGCCGAGAACGTGGCAGGTGAGCATCTTCGGGTCGAATCCATCACCAAAGTGGGGGCAGAGATCCACGGCTACGAACCAACCCCCGGCGATATTCGCCGTGCTTCTCAAGCTGACCTGATCCTCGACAACGGCATGAACCTTGAAGCCTGGTTCGAGCAGTTCGTCGCGGGGCTTGATGTTCCGCGAGTCGTCGTGAGCGAGGGGGTCGAAGCTATCGACATCTCTGAAGACGCCTACGCTGGCACGCCAAACCCCCACGCCTGGATGAGTCCGCTCAACGTCCAGAGCTATGTCGACAACATGGCAGACGCTTTCGTTGCGCTCGATCCTGCTCACGCGAGCGACTACCTCGCGAACGCGGCCGAATACAAGACGGAACTCCAAGAAGTGCAAGATGAGCTCAGTGACGCCCTGGCGACGCTGCCAGTTCATCAGCGAGCTCTCGTCACTTGCGAGGGAGCGTTTTCGTACCTTGCCAGAGATGCGGGACTCACCGAGAAATACATTTGGGCGGTGAACGCTGAGCAGCAGGCGCGTCCGCAGCAGATCGCCTCGGCAATCGAGTTCGTGCGAGCGAACGAGGTTCCCGCGGTGTTCTGTGAATCGACCGTGTCAGATGCCCCCATGCAGCAGGTGGTTGAAGCGACCGATGCGGTGTTCGGTGGCACGCTTTACGTTGATTCTCTCTCCGAGGCCGACGGTCCCGTGCCGACTTACCTCGACTTGATCCGTCACGACACCTCGACCATCATCGAGGCGCTCACCGGATCGAGCACACGATGACTCCCGCCATTCAGGTCGAGAACGTCACCGTGCACTATGGCGAAGTGCTCGCGCTGCATTCGGCATCGCTCACGCTGCAGCCCGGTCGAGTGTGCGGTCTTGTCGGCATGAACGGATCGGGAAAGTCGACTCTGTTCAAGGCGATCATGGGAATGGTTCGACCAGATGAAGGCCGCGTCGCGATTCACGGTGAGCCTCCAGCGAAGGCCAGAAAATCTGGGGCGGTCGGCTATGTGCCACAGAGCGAAGACGTCGATTGGGCGTTTCCGCTATCGGTGCGAGATGTGGTGATGACTGGCCGCTACGGCAAGATGGGTTTCACCAGGAGGCCGAGCCGAGCGGATCACCAGGCCGTCGAGCACGCCCTAGAGCGCGTCGAACTCACCGAGTTCGCGAACCGTCAGATCGGTCAGCTCTCTGGTGGTCAGAAGAAGCGTGCTTTTGTGGCGCGAGGGATCGCCCAGGGGGCGACTGTGCTCCTGCTTGATGAGCCTTTTGCCGGTGTCGACAAGCGTTCCGAAGCCACCATCACGCGGCTGTTGCGTGAACTCGCCGCAGACGGTGCCACGATCCTGGTGTCAACGCACGATCTGCATGCACTCCCTGAGCTTGCCGATGAGGCGATCCTGCTCATGCGAAGAGTGCTGATGCATGGTGACCCGGCTGAGGTGCTCAAGCCCGAGAATCTTGCTCGCGCGTTCGGGCTCGACGTGATGAATCGAAGTGAGGCATCGTGAACCTGATTGACTTCTTTGTTGACCCATTGAGCTACGACTTTATGGTGCGCGCACTGCTGACGACGATTGTGGCTTCAGTCGTGTGTGCGGTGCTGTCGTGCTGGCTGGTGCTGATCGGCTGGTCGCTCATGGGCGACGCGGTCTCGCACGCGGTGTTGCCAGGCGTGGTGCTCGCCTATATTGCCGGAGTGCCTTTTGCGATTGGTGCGGTGATCTTCGGTTTTCTTGCGGTGGCATTGATCGGTGCGGTGCGCAGCACGAGCCGTGTGAAAGAAGATGCCGCCATTGGCATTGTCTTTACCTCGCTGTTTGCGCTTGGGCTGGTGCTCATTTCTGTGACCCCGTCGCAGACTGACCTGAACCATATTATTTTCGGCAATCTGCTCGGGGTCTCTCAGGCTGATTTGGTGCAGATTGTCGTGCTCGGTGCGCTTACCTTTGCCGTGCTTGTTGCGAAACGGCGTGATTTCACGCTCTTCGCCTTTGACCCGACTCACGCTCACGCGATCGGCCTGAATCCGCGCATGCTTGGTGCAGTGTTGCTTGCCTTGCTCGCGCTTACCTCTGTCGTGGCGCTGCAGGCGGTAGGGGTGGTGCTCGTGGTGGCGATGCTCATCATTCCGGGCGCGACCGCCTATCTGCTGACGGATCGTTTCGGGCGAATGCTGGTTATCGCCCCGCTTCTTTCGGCCGCATGTGCTGTGGTCGGACTCTATCTGAGCTACTACCTTGACACCGCTTCTGGTGGCATGGTGGTGCTCACCCAAGGAACCGTTTTCGCGCTGGTGTATTTGGGAAGCCCTCGTCACGGGCTTATTGGCAAGCGGATCGCTGCCAAGCGCAGACGGGGGATGGTGCTGGTGGCAGAGCCAGCAACCACTGCCAACTGAGTTGGCTACTGGGGTGGTCGCGGTGTTCGTTTGCCTATGGCAGGCGACGCCGCGATCACCGCAGCCACGAGGCCCAGCACGAGCACGAGCGCGGTTCGCATCCCGGCATGTTCGCCAACGAATCCGAGCAATGGTGGCCCTACGAGCAGCGCAATGTAGCCGAGCACCGCGACGAGTTGCACACGCTGTGCCGCGTCTTGCTCGCTTTCTCCGGCGGCAGAGATTGCGAGAGGAAATGCGAGTGACGTGCCTATTCCCCAGAGCACCGCTGCGATCCCGGCGATGACCGGTCCGTGTCCGAACGCCGCGAGGGCGATGCCGAGGGCTGCCAGGAGCGCGCTGAGGCGCAGTGCCCAGCTTCGACCGATGCGGTCGACGAATGCGCCGCCGCCGAGTCTGCCGAGTGTCATGCAGGCGGCGAACACCAAGAAGGCGAAGGCTCCGAAGGTTTCAGAAGCGCCGTGTTCATCGACCATGATGATGGGAAGCCAGTCGTTGGCGGTGCCTTCGGTGAGGGCCATGCCGAAGGCGATGAACCCGATGAGCAGCAGCCGCGGATCGCGCCAGAGCGGTGGGCCGGTGCGCGTGGGGGTGCGTGTGGCGGCAGTGATTGAGATGCCGAAGCCGCCTGGAACGTCTCGGCTGAAGATGATGATTGCCGGTGAGACGAGTGCCGCGACTGCCAGGAGGTGGATGGCGATGGGCACGTGCAGTGCGTTGAGCGCGAGACCGATCAGTGCCCCGAGCAGTGTGCCGAGACTGTAGCTGCCGTGGAGCACGTGCATCACCGAGCGCCCGATCTGGCGTTCGAGCTCTGCCCCGTCGATGTTGATGGAGATCTCGCACATTCCTAGCCCGAGTCCGAAGAGCGCGAGTCCGGCGGCGACGGTGATTGCGCTGCCGAAGGCGCTGCCGAGTGTGATGGTGATGAGCGACATGACGGTGAGCCAGAGCCCTGTCACAGAGGTCGCGCGGGTGCCGATCCGTGAGACGACTCGCCCTGAGCCGAGCACGCCGATGAGTGAGCCAAGCGAGAGGCCGAGCAGCACGAGCCCCATTTCTGAGAGCGAGGCATGGATCGAGTCGCGTATTGCCGGGGTTCGTGTGACCCAGGACGCCATTGCGACGCCTGGTATGAGAAAGAACGCGGTGAGCGCGCGCTGGCGCCGCACGAGTTCGGGGAGCGTTCCGAGAGCCGGGGGGTGCGAGCCGGTTTCCGGTGCGGGGGAGGACGACATATGACTATCTAAGCAATTACCTGACAACTTCGTAAGTATGAACCATAATGTGTAGTACCTACAGTTTGGATAGTGTCATGCGAGATGCCACCCTTCACGCCCTCAACGTGAGTTCCGTCGAAGTTGCGATCAGTGTTGTTGGCGGCGGTTGGAAGCTCAGCATTGTTGAACATCTCGCTGACCAGACGCTTCGCTATAGCGAGCTTCGGCGCTCGCTCGGTGACATCACCGATCGCGTGCTGACGCGTCAATTGCGTGAGCTGGAGAGCGACGGTCTTGTGCAGCGAACTGTCTATCCAGAAGTTCCGCCGAAGGTTGAATACTCGCTGACCGAGCTTGGTGCGTCTCTTCGCCCCATCATCGTGCACCTTGGTGAGTGGGGTCGCAACTGGATCGCATCGCGGCCCGATTCGCCGAGCGCGGCTGCTGTCTCTTGAGCGAAGTCTGGTGCTCGAAGAAATATATCGTCAGTTCTGATGCAGCGATGACCGATTTTTTCTAGGCGCATCTCGCGCCGCCGTGTAGTGTTGATGGTACGCACCTACACACTCGTGCTGTTGTAATACGTTCGACCTTCGCGCTTTTTGAGGCTTTGCGCGACATCTCCGCCGATATCGGCTCCGCTGCAGGATCTGCGCACTGGCGCAGTCCACTGAGACCACCCACCGGCGTCGTCGATGGGTACATACGGGATTGTTCGCACGATCCTCAACACTATTAAGGAAAGACAATATGGCCACCGGCACTGTCAAATGGTTCGATTCTGGCAAGGGCTTTGGCTTCATTGCTCCCGATGACGGTTCGCGTGACGTATTCGCGCACTACAGCGCCATCGTGGGCTTTGGCCACCGCAACCTCGAAGAGAACCAGAAGGTTGAGTTCGAGATTGAAGAGGGACCAAAGGGTCCTCAGGCCGCAACTATTCGCGCGCTCTAAGACGAACACGAAGAAAGACCGATCGGGCGAGTGCCCGGTCGGTCTTTCTTGTTCTCCGGTGCCGAATCCTGCTCTGAACAGATAATCTATACATGTGTCATCGCTCCTTGCGTGGCATGTGAGTCACAGTACGCTGGGGGAGTTCGATGGCACAGTCACGCGAGATTGACGAGCTTCGCGCCAAGGTTGCAACACTTGAAGCAGAGAATCTTCAATTGCAGCAGGGGAGCGGCACCGTGTCGAAGCCCCGAAACGCTCGACGTGCCCGCGGGGTCACCGCCCTGATTCTTGTGCTCGTGAGCGTGCTCTTGGCTCCGGTTGCGCTGCTTGGCAGTTGGGCCCGCGCCGAGCTTGTAGACACCACTCGCTTCGTCGAAACCTTTGCCCCTCTTGCTCAAGACCCAGAGGTGCAGACATTCATTGCGGGTGAGGTGTCTACCGGCATCAAGCAGAACGTCGATATCGATGGAATCGTGGGTGACCTCTTTACCGGGATCTCCTCACTTGATTTGCCGCCGCAAACTGAAACGGTCTTGCCGCTCCTTGAGGGGGCCGCGGCGAACGGTGTGCGTTCGCTGATTGACACTGGCGTGCAACGACTTGTCGCCTCGCCTCAGTTTGCGAGCATCTGGGAGATGAGCTTGCGCGAGACGCATAGCCGCGCAATCGCCGTGATCCAGGGTGACCCAAATTCTGAGCTGCGACTTGATGATGGCACGCTGTCTCTTGACCTCAAGGTGATTACCGCCGAGGTGAAAGCGGCTCTTCTGGCGCAGGGCTTCAGTTTTGCTGAGGTGATTCCGGTGATTGATGAGAGTGTGCCGCTGCTCGAATCAGACTCGCTTATGCTTGTGCGCACGGTGTATCAGCTTGCGGTCGGGGCCGGCTATTGGATGCCGTGGGTGGTGCTTGGTTTGCTTGTTGCGGGTGTCATCGTGGCGCGCAACCGCATGCGTGCCCTCGCTTGGGGCGCGCTCGGTATCGCGGTCTCGCTGCTGCTGCTTGCGGGCGGTATCGGAGTGGGCAAGATGTTCTTTATTGGGGCAGTGAGCCCCTCGGTGATGCCTTCGGCTACAGCTGAGGTGCTGTTCACGCAATTGACTGCCCTGATCAGTGCCTCAACGCTTGCGCTTGTGACGCTTTCGCTCATCATTGCGTTTGCTGCCTGGTTTGCGGGCACTTCTCGGCTGGCCACCGCCGCTCGCTCGCTGTGTGACAGTGGGTGTCATGCGGTTCGCCGTGCTGCTGCTGCGCACGGTGTGCGCACTGGGGCTTTTGGTCGCTTTGTTGATCGCTGGCATTCAGCGCTCGTGCTGGTCACCGTCGTGGTCGGGGTGCTGCTGCTCTTTGTGAACCGGCCGATTCGTTTGGGCAACATTATCGTGACGCTCGTGTGCGTGCTGCTTGTGCTTCTCGTGATTGAGCTGGTGCGTCCGTTCACCGAGAAGCAGGAAGTCGCGAAGCAGGAAGTCGCAAATCCTGAGCTGGCGAACCCTGATGAGGCGGATCGGCTCGCACTCAGCTAGGGTTCGGCGACTTCGCTTTCTGAGAGCTGGTGTGAGTGGATCGCGCGCCGCCACACCGACTTTTGCGGGGTGATGTGGCGGCGCGAGCTTTGTGTGCCTACTGCCACCGCGATGGCCAGCGGAAGCGGTACGTCGGGTCAGCAAGCCCCGGCGCGTTCGTGTTCCAGTCTGACGGCTTGGTCGGGATCTTCGCCACGTTCCAAGCTGACAGACTCTGCGCGAACGCGGTCGCACCATAGAACATATTGGTCATGTCTGTCACGTTTGCGACATTCCAGATACCGATGGCCTGGTTGAACGACGACGCACCAACAAACA
>WPCI01138458.1_pt1 | contig 27563 bp, 28 predicted proteins | sample 5399871 | NCBI WGS metagenome assembly WPCI01 (sample SAMN12869469, study PRJNA574797) | sludge metagenome | isolation source: wastewater treatment of pH7 | place: China:Beijing | collected 2019-05-20 | reverse complement strand
CATGTCCATTACTTGTGTTTTCATAATTTCAGGCATAGAGCGTTCGTATTCGACGAATTTTAAGAAGTCTTCAAAGTAACGGGCGTGTGATGCTTGGTGAATCTTTAGCTCGCCCACTTCGACCATACCTTCTTCGGGCATGTACGGATATTGGATAGATTTCATATTTTTTGTTGTGATGGCCATTTCAACGTTACGAATTAGTGTGGATTCATCGGAAATGGAAGCGACTTTCGGCTCGAAGTCACATTTCATAACGAAAACGAATGGATCATCAAAGTATTTGCGTAGTTTAGCTTGCGCAATTAAAAATACACCACCGCGTACAGCACTTGTGTCAAGATATGTATAAACGAGAGGTTCGCTCATATCTTTGAAGTTTTCCTTCGTTTCTGCAAAGCGGATGCGATTAAATAAGTTGTAATGAGGATTTGAATCAAGTTCGTGCCCTTCTTCTACAATAAAGCGACCGATCTTTGTCGGAGCTTGCTCTGTTTTCGCATGACGTTCTACTTTTCTCTTTGAAATTTTTAATAATTCTCCATTCAAAAATTCTTTTAAGGAGCTATCTTCATACTCTTCAGCGTCTAATGTTTGAAAATGTTTGTAGCGTTTATCAACAGCTTCACCTTTTCCTTCTACTTGTACAACATAAAAGGAAAGATAATTTATTTCAAAATCCATATTTATCACCTTGTTTCATTTCATTAACTCTTATCAGTATAGAGATGGAAAAAACTTTCGTCAATTTATATAAGGAAGGGGAAGCCCCCTTCCTTCATATATTTTTTATTTCCGAAATTAAAATCCGTCTTCTAATGCTGAAAATGGAATGTTCAGTCTGTTTTCTACTGTACGTAAACGTTGGTTTAAGCGGTTTAATCTACGTGTATGACGTTCAACCGTGTTTTCTAATTGACGTACTCTTTGTTCAAGCTCATTTACTCGTCTTTCTAATTGACGGTTTCCAGCACCAGGAAAAGAGATTGGAAGTTGGAATTGTCGAGTTTGATCATATGGATTAACTTGTTCTACTGGATCTATATATTGTTGGTATTGTGCTTGTAAATCATATTGAGGTTGATAACCAGTTTGGTTATATGGATCGTATGGATTGTAGGGGTACATAAAAACATCCTCCATTTCTTTAAAATAGGTTAATTCACCATAATGTATGTGTAAAAGCGGAGTGTGGCACGGCAAATACCTATTTATGTTCACAGGATGTTTTTTATAAATACGAATATGGAGTTTTACATTTGTATTTCGTTCGTTTTATGGTATATACTGGATAATAGGGAGAGGTTACGTAAAGGTTACAATTCTATCAAACTCAAACTTTTATGTAAATATATATAGACATTTGGAAAAGAAAAGAGTAATTTATATAGAGTAAAAAATAACTTGTAACAATTTATAAATATATTGTAAAATGATTGTAACAAAACATACATAAAAATGAAATAATACATAAAAGTAGTATTGGGGAAAAGGGGAGAGTATATTGTTCCGTAAAGTAAAGGGTATATTAGTTGGGGTTTTATGTGTAGCTGTAGTGAGTGGCTGTGGTACAAAAGTAAGTGATGTTGCATTAGTAAGTGATATTGGTGGCCACACGGTAGAGGCTAAAGCAGAAGTACAGGATTCTATTAGTTTAGTAGATGGGCGTACAGGTACGGAAGTAAAAAAGTTAGATTTGTCGAGTCTAGGTTATTTTGAAGATGAAGCGAAATTTAAAAAATCAGTTGAGAAGGTTGCTAGGGAAGTTGGGAAAAATGTTGACAAAAAGATGGTCCCTTCACGTCTAGGATCTGATGGAAGTTGGCAAGAAGGGAAACCTTCTTATGAATTAATGGAAAAAGAATTAGTAGATAAATTATTAAACGTAGGTATGTGGGATTCTTCCTATCAATTACCTATTGTTGAGAAGAAGCCTACTGCAACATTAAGTGATGCGCAAGGAAGTGGTACGGTAATTGGTAGATATGAAACGAATTTAGGTGGCTCAACAGGTGGCCGTATTGAAAATATTCGTTTGTCAGCAGCGAGCATAAATGGAGTTGTATTAGCAAAAGGAGACCGTTTCTCTTTCAATGCATTAATTGGTGATACAACGCCAGATAAAGGATATCAATTAGGAAAAGAAATTGTAGATGGTAAATTAGTAGATGGATATGGCGGTGGTGTTTGTCAAACATCATCAACATTATACAATGCGGCAGATCAAGCTGGTTTGAAAATGGTAGAGAGAACAACACATTCTAAAACGGTAGGTTACGTTCCACAAGGAAGAGATGCTACAATTGCATATCCATACTTAGATTTAGTGTTTGAAAATACGAATGATGCACCTGTGAAGCTTTATATGGGCATTCAGGGCGGAAAGTTAGTTGCTGAAGTACATAAAATGCGATAAGAATCATAATCTAGAAAAAGCCATTATTTCTACTAACAATAGAAATAATGGCTTTTTCTGTGTAGTTTATCCAGTATTAGTGATACATTTCAAGACTAGGTGAATGTGAGGAACAAGATGTTTGGGAATTTATCCGGCTTTAATGGGCAGTAAAACCCCCCACCTCAAAATTCAGCGAAAGCAAAGAAGGTTAGGTGGGGGATGAAGAACCCCCCCACTGATTAAAGTTTCACTTTATCGAATTTAATTCTTAGTTTTCATATTGACATTATTAGTTATTAATTGTATTCTTCATAATAACAACTAAATAAATGGAAAAATTTATTAGTTTTCTTATCAAGAGAGATGGAGGGACTGGCCCGATGAAATCTCAGCAACAGGCTATAAAAGTACTGTGCTAAGTCCAGCAAACGTATGAAGCGTTTGGAAGATGAGGGGAAATGGATTAACATTCAACTCTTCTTATATGTGTAAGAAGAGTTTTTTATTTAGAGAGGGGGGATAGAGTGAAGTTTGATGTAACGTATTTTTTAGAAAGTTTTCCGCAATTATTTAAGTATGTATACATAACTTTAGGAATTACTGTAGTTTCAATGATTATTTCTTTTGTTATAGGGATAGGTTTGGCGATCATAACGAAAAACAAAACGAAATTTCTATATTCTATTGCAAGAGTATATATATCTTTCTTTAGAGGAACACCTTTATTAGTTCAATTGTTCGTGTTGTATTTCGGATTGCCGCAAATATTCCCAACCTTTACAGTACTTACAGCGATGCAAGCGACTTTAATTGGTCTCAGTTTAAATAATGCAGCGTATTTGTCAGAAATTATTCGAGGTTCATTAAATGCTGTCGAATCGGGACAAATGGATGCTTGTTTATCAGTTGGGATGACAAAGGCGCAAGCTATGCGACAGATTATCTTTCCGCAAGCTATTCGGGTTGCAGTACCGTCACTTGGAAATAATTTTGTTGGATTGTTAAAAGAATCTTCGTTATCTTTTGCACTTGGGGTGGCTGAAATTTTAGCGCAAGCGAAAATGTTAGCGGCACAATCGTATCGTTATATGGAAAGTTACTTAGCGGTAGCGATTGTATATTGGATTATTACAATCGTAATTAGCTGGGGACAGAAAAAGTTAGAAAAGAAACTTGATGCACCGTATTTGTAACAAGGATGAGGTGATATGTGTGATTGAGATAAGTGATTTGTATAAATCTTATAAGAGTAATGAAGTACTAAAAGGAATCTCACTTACTGTAAATAAAGGAGAAGTGGTAGTCATTATTGGACCTTCTGGTTCAGGTAAATCGACACTATTAAGATGTTTAAATTTATTAGAACAACCAGAGGGTGGAAGTATTAGAATTGAAGATTTAGAGATTCATGTGAAGAAGCTTTATAAAAAGGAAATAATAAAATTACGCCAAAAAACAGCAATGGTTTTTCAAAACTATAATTTATTTAAAAATAAAACAGCATTGCAAAATATTACAACGCCATTAACAGTTGTACAGAAAAAAAGTGAAGAAGAAGCAAAAAGAATAGCAAGAGAAATATTAAAACAAGTAGGTTTAGCTGAAAAAGAAAATTTCTACCCAACGATGTTATCAGGTGGGCAACAACAAAGAATAGGTATTGCTAGGGCAATGGCTTTAAATCCCGCTGTATTATTGTTTGATGAACCGACTTCTGCACTTGATCCAGAATTAGTGAACGAGGTATTGCAAGTCATTAAGGATTTGGCAAGGCAGCATATAACGATGGTTATTGTCACACATGAAATGAATTTCGCAAAAGAAGTAGCGGACCGTATTATATTTATGGCTGAAGGCATTATTGTAGAGCAGGGAACGCCAGAAGAAATTTTTCGGAATCCACAAAATGAGCGTACGAAAAAGTTTTTACGACAATTGAATGCTTCAGAAGAAGGCAATCATTTCGTTATTTAGGAGGAAAAATTATGAGGAAATCATCATTATTACTAACATTGGCATTAACAGTATCGGTTGGGCTTTTATCTGCTTGTGGTTCAGATACAGCGAGCAAAAAAACAGATGAAAAAGTAGTGAAAGTTGGGACGTCTGCAGGTCGTAGTCCATTTATTTTTAAAGAGGGTGAGAAAGTAAAAGGCTTTGATGCTGAAATTATTGAAGCGGCTGCTAAAAAAGCTGGATATAAAGTTGAATGGAACGTTTCTGATTTTGAAGGATTATTCGGTTTATTAGACTCGGGTCGTATTGATACAATTGCAAATGAATTATCGGTTTCTCCGGAAAGAAAAAAGAAATATGACTTTTCAATTCCATATGTTTATTCAGGATCTGTTTTCGCGGTGAAGAAAGATAATAATACAATTAAATCGATAGAAGATCTAAAAGGAAAGACTGTAGGTGTGGGGCTTGGTACAGCCGGGGAACAAGAATTAAAAGCTTTAAATAAAAATAATGCTTTTACAATTAAAACGTTCTCAGAAGATCCAACAGCAGAATTGAATGAAGTGGGACTTGGTCGTGTAGATGCTTACTATAATGATAAAGTGCAAGTAGAAACAACAATTAAAAAGGCAGATTTAGATAATGTGAAAGTAGGATTTGGTCCACTTAAATGGGGAGAGATTGCATTTCCATTTGCTAAAAAGAGCGAAAAGTTAGAAGATATAAATAAAGCATTGAAAGAATTAGAACAAGATGGGACATTAAGCGAAATATCAAAAAAATGGCTGAAAGTTGATGCTACAAAAAAACAAAATTAAAGTATGTTCGTTGAATGTGGCTATTGTCCATCAACTTATATAAAAATAAAAGGAAATTGGGGAGGAAGTTACTCATGGTACAAATTCATCCAAAAACACGTATTGGTCATGTTGAATTTAAGGTGTTAGATTTAGAACGTCAAATTGCCTTTTATGAGAATGTTGTAGGCTTAGAAGTAATTAAGCAAGAGGGGAATAAAGCATATTTATCTGGAAAAGGTGGAAAGAATACATTACTTGTTCTTGAAAAGTTAGAGGACGGGGTACTGCAAGAGCCGCGTACGACTGGTATATATCATGTAGCCTTTTTAGTTCCGACTCGTGAGGCTTTTGCGTCGGCATTATTTGGTGTGATTCGTAATAAGAATGTAATTGATAGTCCAGCTGAGCAAGAGGGACGTTATACATATTCAAATGAAATTTTACCAATTTCAAGGTTTAATAGTGCGAGTGATCATACGTATAGCGAAGCGTTTTATTTACAAGACTTAGAGGGAAATGGTATTGAAATATATGCGGATCGTCCGCGCGATCAGTGGGGAGAAGGGCCAGGAGGAAGTACGCCGCTAGATTTAAAAGAACTAGCAACACTTGTTGATTATGAATTTGATGGATTACCTGCTAATACTGTTGTGGGGCACGTACATTTACGAATAGCTGATGTAGAGAAGTCACACGAGTTTTATGTAGAGACAGTAGGGTTTGAAGTGCAACAACGCGAAGATGACTGCTTATTCATTTCTGCAGGAGGATATCATCACCATATCGGTGCAAATACGTGGAACGGAGTAAATAATCCGCACCCACCGGCATATGCAACTGGATTAAAAGTGTATACGATAGTACTGCCGCATAAAGAAGCGTTAGATGAAGTGAAAGAAAGATTAATAGAAAAACAACATAGAATAAATGAGATTTTAAATGGATTTACTGTAGTAGACCCGAGTGGTATTACAGTACAGTTTGAAATAGAAACAGCATAAAAGAAGTCGGAAGGTGTATAATTACCTTCCGATTTCTTTTTGATACGTAATCCAGGTAGCACAAGGATTGAAAGGGAAAGATTTTAATATCTCCATTGCATATATACTTGTTGAATCGAATTCACCTTGAAAGAAAGAATAACCGTGTGTATTTGCATACATAGCTTGTTTGAAAATGAGAAGTTTCAGTAAGGATACATTTTCTGTATTGTGAGTCCCGCACCATCCTAGTTCTACTGTATTATCCTTTTCTGATGTATGGAGGAAAGAGTATGCCATAATTTGATGCTCTTCATCTATAATGAGAAAGCTCCCATTTAGTAGTACGTCATCAGCTAAAATCATCTCTTGCCAAGTTTGTAGTGGGAATGAGGCAACGGGATTTGCTAGGTGGGTTTGCTCATAATTTTCTTTTACTAAGTAGGCTAGTTTTTCTAATAAATTATTATTTGATACGATGTTCGATAAAGTTTGTATATGATAATTTGAATTAGGGACTATCTCGATAGAAACTATTTTTTGTAAGTCTAATATCGGCATATATGTTCTTCGGATTTCCGTAAAATTATGTTCTTCAAAAAATGCTTTTAAATGAGCTGATGTTTCCCATATAGAGGTTTGTAATGGGAGTTTAAAGTTTTCTCGCTTTTGAATCTCGTTTAATAAAAATTCTTCAATGTGTAGCTCTGCATAGAAAGGATTCGTATATATTCGAAAGTATGTGCAGTATGGATGGAAGTTACTGCCCCAGGTGAAAAAGATGCCTACTACATCTTTTTTATAGTAGGCAACATACGCACATTTTGTTTTATTATCTCGTAATAAGTGAAATACGTACGATTCTTCATTGTATAAATCAATAAGTTGTTTTACTTGTAGCTCATTACTTCTACTATACTTCTCTATAACAAGGTTATTTTCATTGGAGGACTTCTTCATAGCTCAATCCAAAATCTTCTTACTACATTCCCATCTTCCTCAATGAAATCATCATCACGAACCCCGCCGTTATGTAAAATTGTTTTTTCTGAAGCAGTATTTACTGCATCGCAAACGACAAGTGCTCTCGTGATGTTTAATTTCTTAGTTTTTTCTAGGGATAATTCTAATAACTTCGTAGCATAACCTTTTCTTCTTTCAGAAGGGCGAATACCATAACCGATATGACCGCCAGCGTTAAATAAATGTTCGGTTAAACTATGACGTATATTAACAGCTCCTACAATTCTATTATTATCTGTAACGAGCCAATACGTAGAGTCTGGTACCCAAGATTGGGGAATGTTTATTCCGTTATGCGCATCGTGTAGTTCTTGCACCATAGCTGGGAAGTTAGAAGGGTCCTTTGTAATAACCCACGGAATCATCGTTTCACCGCTATCTTTCCATTCGTTATAAAAATCTAAGTATTCGTCTTGTAAATCGGTAGTAGGTGTAAGCAAAGAGACGTTCATTGTGAGTAAGCTCCTTTATTTATGTAGTATGTATAAAAAAATCACGACATGAAATGAAAGCGTTTTCTTGATTTTCTCAACCTCATTTCATGTTATCCACCTTTGTTTTTTCAAGAAAATGAGTGTATGTTTAAAATTAGAAGTTATTTATTTTATGTTAATATTTTAAATATTAACATAAAACGGCCTAGGTATTAAGTGTATTTTAGTAAAATTCCTTCATATTGATAAATGGATGTGTGTGATAATTTTTATTTTATCTATCTATAATGAATGAAAGGGGGAAGGGCTCGTGAGTGTAAATATTGATTTCATTATACGAATCGGTGTTGCTGGTTTGTTAGGAGCAATAATCGGTATTGAAAGGGAAATTCGATCAAAAGAAGCGGGCTTAAAAACACATTTCCTAGTAGCGGTAGGAAGTGCTTTAATAATGGTCGTTTCGAAATATGCTTTTTCAGATATTATGAATGAAGATCATATGGCACTAGATCCGAGTCGTATTGCAGCGCAAGTTGTTAGTGGAGTAGGTTTTTTAGGTGCAGGTACAATTATTATTCAAAAGCAGGCGGTGAAAGGATTAACGACAGCAGCTGGTTTATGGGCTACAGCAGGAATTGGATTAGCAATTGGTGCTGGTATGTATGTAGTAGGAATTGGAGCGACGATTCTCGTTTTAATTGGTTTAGAGATTGTAAGTCGTATTTTTAAGGTGCAATTTTTATTTCCGCAAAATATAATGGTGCAAATGTGTATAAATAAACGTGAAGCAGTACAACAAATATTAGAAACACTTCATATGAAAGGCATTCCAATACTTTCATATGAAGTGGAAGCTTCACAGCAAGGGATAGAAATTGTTTATAAGGTAGGGATGCAACTGAAAAACATATCGTCAGAAGAAAAGAATGAGTTTATTCAGCATATGCAAACATTACCAGAAGTTACATTCATAAAGTTAAAATCATAGTTTTGAAAACGAGGATAGATGTAGTGGGAATTTCGCTATTATCTATCTTTTTTTGATATAAAACGCACATAAAGTCAAGTGTTAATTTTGCATGGTATGGATACATGTGTGAACGTTACCTTATTTTTTCTCAATACAGTATAAAAAGTAAAAATAGTAAAATAATGGTGCGGTACACTAAAAAATGTAAGGTAGGGGAGAGCATGAAAGGCTATTCAAAAAAAGTGTTAGTAGGGGTAAGTTTTGCTAGTTTCATGTTAGGGAGTTTTCAAGGGGACGCATTGGCAGAAGGTACAAAGGGAGAGCAAGTTTCATATCGGAATGTGCTCAAAATGGAGCCGATTGGTTTACAATTACCAGTGCAAGAATTAGCTCATTCATCAAAAGTGCTAGAAAATAAGTCTTTTGAGAAAAGGCTAAAATTTGCTGATTTGTCACAAAGACCGCCTGAAGTGAAAAAGGAAAGTAAGCAATTAGCTGTAGCGAAAACGTATACAATTGCTGAATTAAATCAATTGAGCAATCAGCAGTTAGTGGACTTACTTGTAACAATTGATTGGGAGCAAATTACTGGGCTATTTCAGTTTAATAAGGATAGTCTTGCATTCTATCAAAATGATAGTAGAATGCAGGCAATTATTGATAAATTGAACCAGCAAGGACAAGCTTATACGAAAGATGATTCAAAAGGGATTGAGACTTTAGTAGAGGTGTTACGATCTGGTTTTTATTTAGGATTTTATCATACAGAATTAAGTAAACTAAATGAGCGAAGCTATCATGATAAATGCTTACCTGCATTAAAAACGATTGCGAATAACTCGAATTTCAAGCTCGGTACGTTAGAACAAAATAGAGTTGTCTCATCATATGGAAAATTAATTGGAAATGCTTCAAGTGATGTGGAAACGATCACATCAGCTGCAAAGATTTTTAAACAATATAATGATAATTTTTCTACATTGGTAGATAATCTTTCAGCTGGAAATGCGATTTACGATATTATGCAAGGTGTTGATTACGATATTCAATCGTATTTGTACGATACGAGAAAAGCACCGGAAGATACAATATGGTATCAAAAAATTGATAGCTATATTAATGAATTAAGTCGTTTTGCCTTAATTGGAACGGTGACAGCGAAAAATGGTTGGTTAATTAATAATGGTATTTATTATACAGGTAGACTTGGTACGTTCCATAGTACAGAAACGAAAGGATTACAAGTTGTAACAGATGCCATGAAAATCTATCCGTATTTAGGTGAGCAATATTTCGTAGCTGCTGAGCAAATTGCGACGAATTATGGCGGGAAAGATGCGAATGGTAAAGTGGTTGATCTAGATCAAATAAGAGAAGATGGTAAGAAAAAATATTTACCGAAAACGTATACGTTCGATGATGGAGCAATTGTGTTAAAAGCTGGAGATAAGGTGACTGAGGAAAAAGTAAAACGTCTATATTGGGCGGCAAAAGAAGTGAAGGCACAATTCCATCGTACGGTTGAAAGTGACCAGCCGTTAGAAAAAGGCAATCCTGATGATGTATTAACGATGGTTATTTATAATAGCCCAGCTGAATATCAATTTAACCGTCAATTATACGGGTATGAAACGAATAACGGCGGTCTTTATATAGAAGGAACAGGTACGTTCTTTACTTATGAACGTACGCCAGAAGAAAGCATTTATAGTTTGGAAGAATTGTTCCGACATGAGTTCACGCATTATTTACAAGGTAGATATGAAGTGCCAGGACTTTGGGGACAAGGGAAGATGTATGAGAATGAGAGATTATCTTGGTTTGAAGAAGGAAATGCGGAGTTTTTTGCAGGTGCAACGAGAACAGATAATGTTGTACCGAGAAAGAGTATTATAGGAGGCATATCTTCAAATCCAGCAGAACGTTATACAGCAGAGAGAACGTTAAACGCAAAATATGGAACGTGGGATTTCTATAATTATTCCTTCGCTTTACAATCGTACATGTACAATAAGAGATATGATATGTTTGACAAAATTCATGATCTTATTAGGAAAAATGATGTAACAGCATATGATGCATACCGCTCTGCTTTAAGTAAAGATGCGAATTTAAATAAAGAGTATCAAGACTATATGCAAATGTTAGTAGATAACCGTGAGAAATATAATGTTCCATTAGTATCAGATGATTATTTAGCGACGCACGCACCGAAACCAGTTTCAGATATTGCAGCAGAAATTACAGCAGAAGCAAAATTAAGTAATGTATCAGTTAAGAAAAACAAATCACAGTTCTTTCATACATTTACACTACAAGGAACATATACAGGTACGACTGCAAAAGGAGAATATGAAGACTGGAAGACAATTACACAAAACGTAAATGATACGTTAAAACGTTTAAGTGCGAAAGAATGGACAGGCTATAAAACAGTAACAGCTTATTTCGTAAATTACCGTGTGAATGCAGCAGGACAATTTGAGTATGATGTTGTATTCCATGGGATTAATACAGAAGAAGGTGCTGTGAATAAAGCGCCAGTTGCGGTTATAAACGGCCCATATAGCGGAAATGTAAATGCAGCAATTTCGTTTAAAAGCGATGGATCGAAAGATGAAGATGGAAAAATTGTTGCTTATAAATGGGAGTTTGGTGATGGTACTGTAAGTAATGAACAAAATCCGACTCATGTATACACAAAAGAAGGAACATATACGGCAAAATTAACAGTAACAGATGACAAAGGATTAACGAATACTGCTACAACGAATGTAACGGTTCAAAAGAAAGAAGATAATAGTGTAGAAAAAGAGCCGAATAACTCATTCCAGACAGCAAATAAACTGCAATTCAATCAAGTTTTACGTGCTAGTTTAGGAAACGGTGATACGAGTGATTACTTTGAAATAAATGTGGAAACGGCGAAAAACCTGCAAATTAATGTAACGAAGGAAAATAATATTGGAGTAAACTGGGTTCTTTATTCGGAAGCAGATTTAAATAATTATGTTACGTATGCCCAGCAAGAAGGAAATAAGTTAGTAGGAAGTTACTACACGTATCCAGGGAAATATTATTTACATGTGTATCAGTATGGCGGGGGAACAGGGAATTATACGGTAGAAGTGAAATAGTAAAAAGGTCGCCGTGAGTGGCGACCTTTTTGTTGCGTGTTATACAAAAAAATTTACAAAAGCTTGATCGGCACTACCAAGAGAAAATAACGTAGCTACCATATGTGCAGTCCATTTAGGCATATTTAATTTCAATACGGTATTGTACAAGATTCTATATAAGGGGGCCTGCCGACGAAACGCGGAAATTATACGCTAAGCATAAGTTTACCAATAAAATAAAAAACAAAGTCTGTAAATTTATGTAAAATAATGATATGATTTAATTGAATATAAAGAAAAAGGAAACCGATACAGCTTGTGCGTATGCAGTGCATTTTGGTCTAGGTCGCAGTCTTTTAACGTGCTCGAACTACAGGAGGAGTAAGCATATTCCCGATGGATCCATTTCTGCACTTCCATTATTTTGGGAAACCCCTGGTATCCAAGACTACATTTTACCCTTACATTATTTTTTTGATGTAGCTCTTGAAGATAAAAACTATTTAATTTTCAAGGAACAGTTATTAACTTAAAACTTATTATACTAGGAGGGTGTATCATGAAAAAAATATGCTTTGTATTAATTGTCGACGCTGGTATAAATTATGGTTCAATATTTTCTCTACCATTTTTAAGGAATCACGATGATTTGAAGGAATATTTTTCTGAGTATTATGATGTTTCGATTAATTATATTAGGGATAAAAACTCAGTTGACTATTTGGTAGTTCCCAAACCGTGTCCACCTTTTGATAATGAAAATAATCTTCCAATAATTGAAGTACCAGCAAACTTATTTATGGAAAAGGATTTTGAAAAAATAAAGACTTATATAGACAATTATTTTTCTAATAACTCATAAAGAAAATAAAAGTATAAAAAGAAGTCCGATAAAAAACGAGTGGTGAAGATTCAATGAATAAGGCACAAGCAACATTAGTAAATTACCAGCACCAACTAGATTTAGCTTCTTATTGGGGAGATGGTACCACTTCGTCTTCAGATGGGATGGGCATGCAAATTGGGGTTTCATCTTTACATGCAGACGCAAATCCACATCACGGAACAGGTAAAGGTGCTACCATTAAAGTCCGATTGGTGAAGGCTAATAATCAGTGGGAGATGAAGAAAACCCCCACTAATTAAAGTTTCACTTTATCGCTTTATGAGTGATCAATTCTCTAGCTTTCATACAAAAGTGATTAATCCGAATGCTAGGGATGCCGTTCATGTCATTGATGGTTTACTACATCACGAAACAGATTTACATATTGAAGAGCATTCTATTGGATTATTACGCCTCTTAGAACATAAATAAAACCCTTGATTTTCTGCTTAGCGTAGATAAATCAAGGGTTTTTCTTTCAAAATCTTTTTACGCGTTATAGCCGAATAATTTTAAATCTTCCCCTGAGTTCGAAATGATCTCTTCGAACTTCAATCCTACTTTTTCTAAAAGCTTTCCTGACTGGATGTTATCAGTAGTAGTAATGGCTACAATTCATTTCAGACCTAGTTTTTGTACTCCGTATTCGATTACAGCAGAAGCTGACTCGTAGCCATATCCTTTCGAACGGAATTTCTCTAAAAAGGCAAAGCCGATATCAACATCTTCTAATGAATCTCTTTTAATAAGGCCACACATACCGAGCGGAGTGAGATCTTCTTTTCGTTCTACTAAGTAAAGGCCGAAGCCCATTTTATTATACATATCAACGGGGCCGTTTAAGATGTATTTTTTTGCATCTTCTAAGTTTTTAATCCTTTTATCACCGATATACTGAATCCATGCAGGATCGTTTACTAACTCGAGAATAAATGGAGCATCTTTTAGATGAAACCAGCGAAGAACGAGTCGTTCCGTTTCAAGAACTATCACAATCTACTGCACCACCTTTAACATTTATAATCATTAGTATGGATTGTGTAATACAAAATCGCAACATATTTTACAAGATCCCGGATTGTTCACATAAAGTTCGTTTGTTTTGCATAAAGGGATATTTTATAATTAGAATTGATTGTAAAGAGTGAGATGCTTATACAATGACTCCTAGGTGACTAGGAGTTTTTACTATATAACTATCATTATTACTAAATATGACACACTACACATTCTACTCAAGGAGGTATATAATGAAGAAATTATATAATGCATCGTTTACGTATTTGATTATCGGTTTATTATCAGGGATTTTCGCTAGGGAGTATGGAAAGTATAAAGGGATTGTAGGATCTACTTTGTTAAACCTTTTACATACACATACACATGTACTCGGCTTTTTCTTCTTTTTAATTGCTTTAGGATTAGCAAAAGTATTCGCGTTTCATGAAGCGAAAAGTTTTAATAAGTGGTTTGTTGTACATAATATCGCATTAATATTAATGTTAGGTTCATTGGCAGCAAGAGGGCTTCTTCAGTTAAATGGAGCGGACTTTAAAGGGTTAACTTATATTGTTGGGTTTTCTCATTCGCTGATGGCATTTACTTTAATTTGGTTTATGTTGTTAATAAAGAAGTCATTTAAAATATAGTTTTATAGAAAAGAACTTGCAGTAATTGTTGCAAGTTCTTTTTTTATTCGAAAGTAAGAAATGAATTTCGTATATGTAAAACTTGAATTATTTAATTTTTCGGATTATTATGTATAAAATAGTTAACATATTTTGTAATTCAAATTTATAGAAAGTAGGAGAGTGTAAGATGGAAATAACGGTAGAGCGTTTAGTAAATGAATTAAAGGGTGTACTTCCCGAAGATCGAGTAGTAATTAATACAACAGTAAGAGAGTTACATAGTAAAGATGAATCTTATCATGCTAGTAGTTTACCTGATGTAGTAGTTTTTCCGAAAACGACCGAAGAGGTTAGCACGATAATGAAAATAGCGAGTGAGCACGGGACACCCGTCGTTCCGTTTGGGGTAGGTTCTAGTTTAGAAGGACATGTAATTCCTTATGAAAAAGGAATTACGGTTGATTTTTCATTAATGAACAAAATTCTTGAAATAAGAGAGAAAGATTTTCTGGTGAAAGTCCAGCCAGGAGTGACTCGTTCTCAGCTCAATAAAGAATTGAAGAAATACGGATTGTTTTTTAGTGTGGATCCAGGAGCAGATGCAACGTTAGGGGGAATGGTTGCTACAAATGCAAGCGGAACGACAGCGGTTAAGTATGGAGTAATGCGTGATCAAGTTCGTGATTTAGAAGTCGTTCTTGCTGATGGGGAAGTAATACATACTGGGAATTTAGCTGCGAAGTCGTCATCAGGTTACCATTTAAATGGTGTTTTCGTAGGATCAGAAGGTACGCTTGGATGCTTTACAGAGTTAACATTAAAAGTATACGGCATACCGGAGCATGTTATGGCCGCGAGAGCATCGTTTCCAACTATAAATGATGCAGTAGAAGCTGTTATTAACATATTGCAAGCGGGTATTCCGATTGCGAGAATTGAACTCGTTGATGAACTATCTATGAAACAAGTCAATCATTATAGTGAAACAAGTTACAGAGAAGAACCGACATTGTTTTTAGAGTTTCACGGTAATGAAGCAGGGTTAAAGCAAGATGTTGAATTTACGAAGGAAATTGTTTTTGATCATAAATGTAAAGAAGTTGCTTTTGAAACGGAAACTGCAGCGAGAAATAAATTATGGGATGCACGGCATAACCTAGCATACGCTTACGTTCATAGCTATCCTGGTAAAAAGCTTATGAGTACAGACGTATGTGTACCTATTTCAGAATTAGCTGGAGCTATCCAACAAGCGAAAGAGACATTAGAAAAGAATGGTCTTGTTGGTGGTATTCTTGGTCATGTAGGAGACGGGAATTTCCACGTGCTCTTAATGGTTGATCCAAACGATAAAGAAGAAGTGGAAAAAGCAGATGAAATAAATGAAAGTATCGTTCTATATGCTCTTAAACGAGGAGGAACATGTACAGGGGAACATGGCGTTGGTATTGGAAAACGGAAGTATCAGGAAGAAGAACATGGGGCGGCATTACTCGTAATGGAAAAAATAAAGAAAGCTCTTGATCCGCAAAATATTTTGAATCCGAATAAAGTTTTTCAGTTAAAGGATAGGAGCTGATCGGGTGAAAGTACTAGAAGCGATAAGTAATATAGCTGGAAAATATTTTGCATTTTGGGTTATTTGTATTGCAATTATTGCGTATTTTATTCCTGCTCCATTTCTGGGGGTAACTAGTTACATAACGATTTTACTTGGGGTTGTTATGTTTGGGATGGGATTAACGTTAAAGGCTGTTGATTTTAAAATTATTGCTACAAAACCATTGCCAGTTATTATCGGTGTATGTGCTCAGTTTATTATTATGCCACTTGTCGCATACGTACTAGCCTACGTTATGAATCTGCCAGCAGAATTAGCAGCTGGATTAGTATTACTCGGTTCAGTACCGGGTGGCACCGCATCAAATGTTATGGTTTATTTAGCAAAAGGGAACTTAGCGTTGTCTATTGCAATGACATCATTATCAACGTTACTAGCACCAATTGCTACACCTCTTATTTTACTATTGCTTGCAGGACAATGGATGCCGGTTAATCCTATGTCTATGTTTCTTTCTATCGTACAAGTTATTATCATACCTATTATTTTAGGATTAGTAGTGAAGAAGTTTTTCCCGAAAACTGTTACGAAAGGAATGACTGTTATTCCTTTCATATCAGTTTTAGCAATTATCATTATTGTTTCAGCGGTAGTTTCAGCAAATGTAAGTAGTATTACTTCTTCAGGCCTTCTTATCTTTATTGCCGTTATGCTCCATAATGCTTTCGGTTTTTTACTCGGATATATAACAGCATTCATACTTAGACTAGACGAAGGGACAAGAAGAGCTATTTCAATAGAAGTAGGAATGCAAAATTCAGGTTTAGGTGTTGCGCTAGCAACAGCACATTTTGGACCAGCTGCCGCCCTCCCAAGTGTGTTAGCAGCAGTATGGCATAACATTGCAGGACCGATTTTAGCAACCATCTGGTCAAAAAATGCAAAGGATACTTTCAGTGATGAAACTTTATCGGTAAATATAGAAAAATAGGAATGATAAAGAATGCAAAAACGTATTGTACATTTTGAAGGGCTAGTTGTTTTCATAGCTGTGATTTATGCGTATTCATTATATGAATTTAGTTGGATAATATTTTTTCTGTTCCTTTTAGCTCCGGATTTATCAATGTTAGCGTATGGTATAAATAATCATGTTGGGGCTAACATTTATAATTTATTTCACACATATATCATATCGATATTAATTGTTATCATTGGTGTTTATTTTAAGATAGATACCGTTATTATGATAGGCCTAATATGGACAGCACATATTGGAATGGATCGAATGTTTGGATATGGGTTGAAATATGAGACGGATTTTAAGGATACTCATATTCAGAGGTTATAGTTGCTTTTGAGGAGAGGGATACTTTGAAACAGAGAATTACTATCAAAGAGTATAACATCAAATGGGAAAGTGAATTTAATAAGTTACAAACTCTCATTAACGATGTAATGGAAGACAGTATTTTATCCATTGAACATGTTGGGAGTACATCTATTAAAGGGCTTGCAGCAAAACCAATATTAGATATTGATATCGTAATAGAAGATTATGGTTTTTTTCCTGAAGTAGTAACAAAGCTTGAAGCGATAGGATACTATCATCAGGCAGAATGGAGCTACAAAGGGAGAGAGGCGTTTGGCAGAAAGGACGCTTTCGTTCCGTGGGACGGAGAAAGTACAGATTGGATGGAACATCATTTGTATGTGTGTGATAAAGAAAGTGAAGAGCTAAGAAGACATATAGCGTTTCGGGATTATCTTCGTGAACATGAAGATGTTGCTGTTGAATATGGACATTTAAAGGAAGAGTTAGCAAGAGAGACAAAAAGTAGAACGAGCTATAGTGAAGGTAAGACAGCATTTATTACAAATATATTAGAAAAGATAAACTAAGGCGGCATGGAATACATGCTGCCTATTCTTTTGAAATAGAACGCTGCCATTATAAAACAAATACAAACTGGCCCTGTTGAATGCCACAAGACTTAAATATAATGAGAAATAAAAGACCGGAAAAGAGGGAGTTTATGTATATACCAAAATATTTCGCAATACAAGATGAAGAAATGAAGTACGAAATAATGGAACAAAATAGCTTTGCAACGTTATTTTCTCAACATAATGGGGAACCATATGCAACGCATTTACCATTGTTATTAAATAGGGAGACCCTTACTTTACATGGTCACTTCGCACGGCCGAATGAACAGTGGAAAGATATTGGGAATCAGCAAGTACTAGCTATATTTCAAGGACCACATAGTTACATCTCTCCGTCATGGTATGAAACAAACAATGCAGTACCAACATGGAATTACGTTGCAGTGCATGTATATGGTGAATTAAAATTTGTTGAAGATGAACAGGAATTAATAGATTCTCTTCAAGAGTTAGTACATAAGTATGAAGATCCAGAGAGCGCCTACTCACTTAATGATGTAGACCCGAATTATATGGGAGGATTAAGTAAGGGAATAGTTGGGTTCAAAGTAAAGATAAATAAAATAGAAGGAAAAGCGAAGTTAAGTCAAAATCATTCTGTGGAAAGAAGAAACTTAGTTGTGGAGAAGCTTGAGAAGGTTGGTAGTGAGGGGAGTAAGGGGATTGCGGAATTGATGAAAGAAACAAAATGAGTTTGGTAAAATAAAGGTGATTTACTAATTTTGTAGAAATATATTTTACTTGCAAGAAAAATGCCTCCGTAGCTCTAGAAGGGAAGAGCGCCGGAAAACATGTCGCACCGGGTCGCAAGGCGAAGGTTTCAGAAGCACCGAAAAGCAAATAAGCTGAGACAGGTGGAATTCCGTAGGGCAGCGTGTTCCCCTTAGCCTATGCTAACGAAAGGAGTGCGGGTTCGAATCCCGTCGGAGGCATATGGAAACCTCTGTATGAAGAAACATTTGATTACATTAACTCTAAATAAGCGCATTTAAAAAAGACCCTCTTAAATGAAGGTCTTTCGTTTTTTAAAGTGTTTTTTCAGCTGTTGTTGAGTTATAGTCTTTACCTACGTCAACGGATTGAACAAGGTCAGGCCTTTGTGGTGCAGGGAAATCTGCATGACTTGCTTGATATGTAAACGAACTATTTACCCCAATAGACACAATTCCGATAACAGATAATCCTAATAAGATGGAACCAATTTTTCTTATCATTTTAATGCTCCTTTCTCAAACGTTTTTTCTTTTGCTTGTAACGCCTTATGAAAATACTCGCTTGCTTTTATATGATTATTTTCATCGTAAAGTTTAACGGCTAACTTTTCTGAATATTCCTGAGTGTAGTTATATAAAGATTCTTTGTCGAAATACGCAATTCCTTCAAGAATAATTTTTTCTAAGTCTTCAGTTGACTCGTTATTGTTAAGGGACTCTAAAATTTTAAAGTGAAGCATATATTCTTCATTGTTAAGTTCTGTACAAATTTTTAATCCTTTTTTTATAAGTTCTGAAGCGATATTTATTTCACCGAGTTTAGAATGTTCCCTAGCTTGTAAAAAAATTGCTTTGAAATGGGTAGGCATTTTTGTCGTTACTTCAGATAGATGGCGAATAGCCAGTGTTGATAGGTTTTGATTGGCATATAGCCAGCCTAAATTATTACGAACTCTTAAAAGTAAAGATTCTTCATTTTGTTTTTGTAAAATATTGATTGCGGAGTTATAGTGTTCTTCAGCTTGCTCGTATTGTCTTAATTGTACACATGATGCACCTATAACGCTTTCACATGAAGCGACATTTTTTTCATAATCTCTATACATGAAAAATATTTCTCGAGCTTTATTAGCATATTGAATTGCATCAATCGGTTTATAAAAATGTTGATTAAAGATAGCGAATCGGTAATTATATTCAGCTTCCTCTAGTTTATCTGAAACATTAACTAATAGCTTTTCAGCATTTTCATAATGTTCACTTGCTAAATTATAATTTGTTGTTAAAGTAGCATGAATCGCTTTAAATAAATGATAGTAGTAAGAAAGTTGTTGATTAGGTGAAATCGCGTAAGAATCTATTTTATTGAAACTGTCTTTTGTGATGCTTAAACCATCAGTTAAAACTTTGAAACGAAAATCTAGTAGAGAATAGTATAATGCTAAGTTTTCATCTTCTTCAAAGTTTAGTTCTTTTTCCTCAATTTCATGCTTTAAGTTTGTTGCCTGGGACACATCTTGTTTTAGCATGGCTAAATACCAGTCATTAAATAATTTTGTAATTTGTTCATTACCTTGTAGTTGAACGTTCATGAAATCCCCTCGCTTTTTGAATATTCTTATAAAATATAGTATCAAAAATAGCAATATTTAGAAATATGATTTTTATTTCTCAATATTTGTTTAACAAAATTTTCAGTAAGCCGATTGGAATAGTGTTAATTTTGTTTTGGAGTAAAGAAAGGGAATCGGGGAGGGGCATTTTAAAGTTCTAGTTGAGAGGTGGGAATATAAAAAAGGTGTGTTCACACAATTTGTATGAACACACCTTTTTACAGATTAAACCATCAAGTCCCACAAAAAGTACGATAAGGACGATTCGTAGGCGCAGGTGGAACGCAGTATTCTTCTTGATCTGTAGTATACGCATAAGGATTTGCTAGAGCCTCAAGAAGCTTCTCCATTACGCTATAATCTCCACTTGTAACAGCGGCTTCTAGTGCTTCTTCTACGCGATGGTTTCTTGGGATGATTGATGGGTTATTATTTTTCATCATTTCGTAGGCATTTTCTTTCGATTCATCTTGTTTTTCTAATCGAGATTGCCACAGTTTGTACCATTCTTTAAATTCAGGGCTATCGAATAGAGGGGTATTTTCTAACGTATTAAGAGTTAATGAACGGAATGTATTTGTGTAATCCGCTTTAAATTTCTCCATCATTTTTAAAAGTTGCTCAATAAGTGATTGATCTTGTTCTTCGTTGCTAAATAGTCCTAATTTCTTTTTCATTCCAAGGAACCACTGGTTTTCATACTGTACGCTAAATTTTGAAATTTCGTCTTGAGCAATCTTTAATGCTTCTTCTTCATCTTCGTGTAGGATTGGTATTAAAGATTCAGCTAGTCGCGCGAGATCCCATGCGGCCATATATGGTTGATTTCCATATGCGTAGCGACCTTGTGTATCAATGGAGCTAAATACAGTTCCTTGGTCGTAATTGTCCATAAATGCACAAGGGCCGTAATCAATCGTTTCACCGCTAATCGTTATATTGTCAGTGTTCATTACGCCGTGAATAAATCCAACAAGTTGCCATTTTGCGATAAGACTTGCTTGTCTTTTAATGACTTCTTGTAGCAATGCAGTATATCGGTTTTCATGATCTTCAATTTCTGGATAATGCCTTTTTATTGTATAGTCAGCTAGTGATTGAAGATCCTCGATAGAACCGCGAGCTGCAGCATATTGAAATGTGCCAACGCGTATATGGCTGCTTGCTACTCTAGTTAAAATAGCTCCAGGTAACTTTGTTTCACGATAGGTTGGTTCGCCTGTTGTGACAACTGCTAAACTGCGGGTAGTTGGAATATCAAGTGCATACATAGCTTCGCTAATAATATATTCACGTAGCATTGGACCGAGTGCAGCACGACCATCACCGCGGCGTGAATACGGAGTAGGGCCAGAACCTTTCAGTTGAATGTCAAAACGTTTACCTGCAGGAGTCATTTGTTCACCAATTAAAAGAGCACGACCGTCGCCTAACATATTAAAATGTCCGAATTGATGACCGGCATATGCTTGCGCTAATGGATGAGCTCCTTCTGGGAGTGCATTACCGGCGAAAATAGCGATTTCGGCTTCTTTCTTCAATTCTTCAGGATTAAAGCCAAGAGATATCGCAAGTGAATGGTTTAGCTTAACTAACTCCGGTGAACTTACGGGAGTAGGGGGGATTTCTGTATAAAATGATTGTGGTAAAGTCGTATAACTATGGTCTAAATTCCAACCAGCTTCATTATTTTTAGTCATTTTATCTCCTCCTTGTTTATTTTTTTATTATGTATTTGTACGTATGTATTCTTTGTAAAATTAGCTAAAAGTATAATATGATATTTCCCCTTGCAATCTATTGTAAGGACTTCACTGCACTATGTCTATTTAACAGCAAATTTAAAACCTCCATTTTAAGAAAATGGAGGTTTTATTATTATTTCATTTTTACAATTATTTTCCCCTTTGCTCTTCCAGCCTCTGAATATTCCATTGCTTTTTGAGCATCTTCAAAAGGGAAAACTCGATCGATTACAGGTTTGATTTTTCCGGCTTCAATATAGTTTGCGATAGTACGTAATTGATCTCCGCTTGGCTTCATAAATAAAAATGAATATTGAGCATTATGCTTTTTTTCAAGTGCAGTAAGTTTTTTACTTGCTAATGAAAATAAGAATGTTTTAAAAAATCCAGAACCGAATTCTTTACCGAAACGAGCATTTGGCATTCCTGAAACAGAAACAATGCTGCCGCCGCTTTTTATAATATCGAATGATTTTTCAAGTGTTGTACCACCAATGGTATCAAATACTGCATCATAATCTTTTAGTATTTCTTCAAATTTTTCTGTTTTATAATTAATAATTTGATCTGCGCCAAGAGACTTTACTAAATTTGCACCAGCCTCACTAGCAGTTGTTGTAACGGTAGCACCCATTATTTTTGCTAACTGAATTGCGAAAGTACCAACACCACCAGATCCAGCGTGAATTAAAATCTTTTGATTTTTTTGTAATTGCATAATGTCATGTAATGCTTGGTATGATGTTAAGCCAACAAGTGGAATTGAAGCAGCTTCTTCAAAACTTAAATTTTTCGGCTTTAAAGCTATGTCATCTTCATGAATGGCTATATACTCCGCAAAAGTACCAATCTTATTTTTTCTTGGACGTGCATATATTTCATCGCCGACTTTAAAACGAGTTACTTTTGATCCAACCTTTATGATGACACCAGCAAAGTCATTCCCAAGGATTAGGGGCATTTCATATTTAAGTAACATCTTTACTTTTCCATCGCGTATTTTAAAATCAATTGGGTTAATACTAGCTGCATGAATTTCTGCGAGCACTTCATGCTCATTTATTTCAGGAATAGGTACCTCGGCCATACGCATTGGGACTTTTCCGTACTTATCAATTATCATCGCTTTCATTTCTTATACCTCCAAATTTCAATAAAGTGAAACTTTAATCAGTGGGGGGTTCTTCATCCCCCACTGATTATCAGCCCTCACCAATCGGACTTTTATGGGCAGTTGATCCCCTATCTAAATTCTTTGCTTTCGCTGAATTCTGAGGTGGGGGTCTTACTGCCCGTTAAAGTGGGATAAAAGTTGTGCAATAGCTTTTCGATATCTAATACAAGATTTTTTAATAAACTTAATTTTGTACGTATATCAATATAATAAAAGTTTTTTGTACCTTCTTTTCGCATTAAAATAATACCGGCTTCTCGTAAAATTCTAAGATGATGTGATACAGCTGGTCGAGAAAGGTGTGTTTGTTTCGTAATTTCTCCTACACGTAATCCGGTTTGACATTCCGTTTCCATGAGAACTAACAAAATAGCTTGACGTGTTTCATCACCAATTGCCAATAATACTTTTTGTGAATCAATAAAATCTCTTTTTATAACATTTAATTGTTCTTGTTTATTCATTTCAATCACTTTACCTCCTGCTAATGAGTCGAAAGGTTTAAGATGATGGACCATTACTTCGATACGGTAATGCTACATGATTGTTGTATGAGCTGCAATATTGGGAAAGAAAATCGAGACGAATGAAATTTTATGAGTTGAAAATGGTAGGAGATAGAAAAGGCTTAATAATACATTGTTTACAGATGAGGATGGTTAAGTCATTGCACAAAAAATTAAGCGGTCGTAACCCTATATAATTTATAGGGTTACGACCGCTTATCATGTTTTTATTATTTTGAAGTGAGTTGTTTCGTTTTACTCTTTCATACATGCATAATTCAAGCAGATTATAGATGTATGAAAAAGTAAAAGTAATTTGGGGCGTAATCTATCTATATGATAATTTAAAATGAAATATAAGTCTATATCTTTGTTGTTTTTTTGATTATATTTATGTCACTGAGCTCAGAACAATGACGTGGAGGATAAGTATATGGAATTGAATTATGTACCAGTTTTAATTGTTGGAGGGGGATTATCAGGATTAGCGTCTGCGTTATTCCTTGCAAAACATAATATTGAATACTTGCTTATTGAAAGGCATCCGTCTACTGCAATTCATCCAAAAGCAGGTGGAATCACTTTTCGTACGATGGAGTTATTTCGAGAATTAGGTTTAGAACAAAGAATTAGATCGGCGGGTAAAACATTAGAAAATTGCCGAGGAAGAATAGCTGTTCATACAATAGCTGGGGCGAATAATGAAGAGTTGGCACAAATGAGGGCGAATCAGTATGAAAATGATGAAAAGTTACTTCAGAAAATAGAAGAGATTAGTCCATCAAAACAAACTGCTTGTTATCAAATTACTTTAGAAGAGATCATGTTACAAGAAGCGAGAACATTAGGCGGAGAATTATCTTTTTATCATGAATTGGTTTCTTATGAACAAAATGAGCATGGAGTAATAGCAACGATTCGGAATCGTGAAACGGAAGCAGAAATTATTTTTCATTGTGACTATATAATTGCAGCAGATGGGGCAAAAAGTAAAATACGTGAGCACTTAGGGATTAGTACCGAGGGCCGTGGAACAATTGGTGGTTATTATATGAATATTTATTTTGAAGCGGATTTAAGTGAATTTATACAAGGAGATGCATTTGGTTTTTCTATGGTACTTCATCCGGAAGTTCTCGGTGCACTCATTCCAGTCGATAATGCAAGAAGATGGATTTATCATGTATCCTACGATCCATTAAAAGGAGAGAGACCAAAAGATTTCACTATAGAACGTTGTAAACAAATTATTCAAACCGCAATTGGAAGCACAAATGTTAAGTCGGAAATAGTAAGTGTTTTACCGTGGAAAGCGGCTGAAAGTACTGCTACAAAATTTCAAGATAATCGCATTTTTTTAGTTGGTGATTCTGCACATATTATGCCGCCAACAGGAGGGTTTGGTTCCAATACAGGAATACAAGATGTGCACAATCTAGCCTGGAAATTAGCGGCTGTTATAAAAGGAAAGGCAAAACCAAAACTGTTAGAAACATATCATGAAGAGAGATATCCTGTTGCAAAATTAACGACAGATTATGCGAGTAGTTTACTGTTTCGTGCTGCGAATAGAGAGGAAGGCAGTCTGAATAATATGGACGGTTTAGCTGTTACAGTTGGATATCAGTATTGTTCAGAGGCGATTATAGATGACTCAGTCATTCCACATAGAATGGATAGCGTAGAGTTGAACGGGAGACCTGGAACGCGAGCGCCACACTTTTGGGGGATGTATAAAGGGAAAGAAGTTTCTATATTAGACTTATTTGGTAACAATTTTGTATTACTTACTGGAGTAGACAATAGTTCTTGGGCTGAAGCTGTATATGATGTTTCATCTAAATTAGGAATAAATATTAAACTGTATCGAGTAGGTGGAAGTGGAGACTTTATTGCTCAAGAAAATGTTTTTCGTGAATTATATGGGATAGAAAATGAAGGAACTGTATTAATTAGACCAGACGGCTTTATTGGATGGCGTTCGGAAAAAGCAGTGGTAAATCCAGATGTAATACTGGAGAAGGTAATGAGTAATTTATTATGTAGTTTTTAAGTAGCTATGGAAGTATATTGTTTTATATGCTTCACTTTACTGAAAAAATAATATTCACAAATTTTAATAGGTTTGGTATGATTAATTTCGACAAGTTAATCGAGGCCGGAGATATTTGAGATAAGCCATAAATTTATTTAAGGATACAGAAGTGTCCTCTAAATAATTTATGGCTTTTTTTATTGATGAAATGTAATCAATAGGAAGTTACATGTGAATAGGGGGGATATGGAAAATAAATAGTATAGTAATAACATAGGGGAATTATATTTGTAAGATTGGAATTTTAATATAAACTTATAAAAATGATGAAAGTATATCTTCTATTTCGTGTAAATCTCATTAACTTGTTGAAATTTGTAACGTAGGAAGGGTTAGAAGGATGAGAAAAATTATTAGCGTTTTAGTTATCTTCTTTATGACGGGAAGTATCTTTGCTGGGGGAGCTGTTCATGCGAAAGCAGAAGGAAAGCATGAGTGGAATAAGAATAAGTTTTTAAATATTGCACATCGCGGAGCAAGTGGACATGCACCTGAGCATACTTTTGCTTCTTATGATTTAGTGAAAAAAATGAAAGCGGATTATTTGGAGTTAGATATTCAATTAACTAAGGACGGCCAGTTGATTGCAATGCATGATACGGCAGTTGATCGCACGACAAATGGTACAGGTGAAGTACGAGATAAAACATTAAGTCAAATAAAGAGTTTAGATGCAGGATCGTGGTTCAATAAAGCGTATCCAGAAAAGGCTAAGCAAGAGTACGTTGGTCAAAAAGTTCCGACTCTTGAAGAAATTTTCCAAAAGTACGGAAGAAGCATGAAGTATTACATTGAAACAAAATCACCAGATGTGTATCCAGGAATGGAAGAGAAATTATTAGCTTTATTAGAAAAATATAATTTAATAGGTCAAAACATGTCTTCTAGCCGCGTGATGATTCAATCATTTAGTAAAGATAGTTTAACAAAGATTCATAGTATGAATGAAAATATTCCGTTAGTTCAACTGCTTTGGTATTATCCAAATGAAAACAATGAGATTGTTGAATGGTCTGGCATTACACATGAACCGAAACGTGTAACGAATGAAGATTTTCAAGAAATTAAAAAGTATGCAGTTGGTATTGGACCAAACTTACGTAATGATAACAGAGAATTAATTATTGATGAGTCATATATGAAAATAGCTAGAAATAATGGACTGCTAATTCATCCTTATACAATTAATGAGAAACCAGATATGAGATTGTTAATAAAATGGGGTGCTACAGGAATGTTTACAAATTATCCTGATCGATTACATAGTGTGTTAAAAGAAAAATAAATAGGAGAAAAGGTATACCGACATTTTGGTATACCTTTTTTTATTATGCTAGATTATAGTAATAGGATACATATTCTTCTAAACCTTCAACCTCATTTTCAGGTGGCTCAATGCCGCCCTTTCTACCGTAGCAAACATTTCTCAAGTATTCTCCAAAAATCATAGAGCGACTTTTTTCATTTTCCATCCAATTATATCTATTAATGATAAACTCACCATCGAAACTTGTATCAAATGTATATGGGATACAAGTAATAGTTTTAGGTAAATGTTTTTTTAATACTCGATATTGCCGACCAGCGCCTAAACTTTTGCAAACAAATAGTAGCTGATTAATCTTTGTGAAATCAAAAATCTTTTTCGCTTCCATTACATTCGCGATAGAATGGAGGGAGTTTTTCTCGAATAGGATAGCATCTTTTGGTACGCCATGTTCCATTAATTTAGTTACAATTACTTCTGCATCTGACAAATCTCCGTAATTCCAGCTCGGATGTTTCATGCCATGCAAACTAGTACCACCTGTAACGATAATTTGATTTCCTAAACCTTGTCGATAAGCTTCTAGAGGAGCTTGCCAATTGCCGGGATGAGAACCGCCGAAAACGAAAATAGCATCACATTTTTGTGTTGTTATTTCTTTTAGAAAAACGATTTCTGTAATTTGATCGATTTGTTTTTTCGTAAGAGTAGGGACATCAGGATATTTAGGTATTACCAT
>WPCI01158603.1_pt1 | contig 27586 bp, 29 predicted proteins | sample 5399871 | NCBI WGS metagenome assembly WPCI01 (sample SAMN12869469, study PRJNA574797) | sludge metagenome | isolation source: wastewater treatment of pH7 | place: China:Beijing | collected 2019-05-20 | reverse complement strand
ATGCTAAAAGTTCATATTTTGATAAGTCATAAAGAGATAACTGATTATTACAATTATACTATAAAAACAATATAATTGTTTGTCCAATTAGGTTTGTCCATTTTCCGTCACTTTTAATAATATGTTGTCTCATTCAATCTGCATTGAGTGCACCATATTGCTCGAAAATGGGGTGTTGTGTGTACTCAAGTAACATCAAAATGACCATTTTATGTTTATACACACAAGCACTAGAAAAAGTATAGCAACATATTTCATCATAAATCAAGTTCAAATCTCATCAACCGCACTGTGTCTCCTAACCTACTTTGATACAATTACGCACCCCTAGATAAATCTACGCACCCCTAAGTGTTTTTTTACGCACCCTTATCAAAATCTACGCACCCCTAACCTGTTTTTACGCACCCCTAAAATATGGCTTAATTTCGCCCTTTTATTCTGGATTTGTTTGAAAGTAGTGATTTCTTTGTATCAAAATAGGTTCTTCAACTATCTACTTATTGTGGGGTGTTGAGCCAATAAAATATTTTTTTCAATCATTTGATACCCATTTACCATGAAGTGTAATATCTTCTGCGGGCATAGACCCAAATATATATGGTGTTTTTAAATTGATATCACTGTACCAACCACTAAATGTATATCCATCTCGTAATGGTACGTATTCCATAATACTTTGATTGTATATGACTGTATCAGAATGTAATAATTCATAGTGTGCTTGTGTGATTTTTGTTGGGGTAGATTTACTTACAGTTGAAAAGCGAGTTGCAAAAGCAATTTTAGATTTCAAATTAAAACAAATTGTTTTACCAATCTCTAAAAGAGAGTGGGCAAATGAGCTTGGTATGAGTAGTGAGGCTTTAAGTAGAACCTTAAAAATATTCAAAGATCAAGGGGATATCGAACTTAAGGGACAAAGAATTATTATCTTATTAGATAGAGAAAACTTAGAAGAAATCTTAATAAATTAAAATAAAATTGTTTCAAACTATTGACAACTATAATTTTTAGAGTATAATATATGAGTAAATAATCATATGAAGGAGTGTTCATGTATGCAAATCAAATTATTAAACGAAATAGAAAAACAGAAAGTCAGTAATTTATTTAAAGTAATTGCTGATCCCACAAGAATTGATATCTTATATACACTTAAAGATTCTAGACTTTCTGTTTCAGAAATTAAAGACAAACTAAATATGAGTCAAAGTGCGATAAGTCATCAACTTAGAGTATTAAAAGATGTTAATTTAGTTAAGGATGAAAGAGTAGGTAAAAACATATTTTATTCACTTTCAGATAATCACGTATATGACATATTCAATCAAGCGATTGACCACGTAAGGGAAGAGGAGTGTAATCATGAATAAAGAGAAAAAACACAATCATAATCATAATCATAATCACGGGGAAGTAGTAGAATTAATCTTATATTTTACAGGATTATTATTATTTATAGTGGCAATATTTTTGCCCGAAAGTATTGCATTTACAGTAGGTAATTTTGAAGTAGTTATTAAAAACTTGTTTTACTTAATAGCAACTGTAATTTCAGGATACCATGTAATATATGAAGGTTTTGCTGATACAATCAAATCGAGTATTAAACATAAAAGATTTAAACCCAATATTCACGTCCTTATGGCACTTGCTGCTGTAGGTGCAATTATTATTGCAGAATACTTTGAGGGAGCACTGTTAATACTAATATTTGCAGGAGCACATATTTTAGAAGAATATGCCGAAGCTAAAAGTCAAAAAGAAATTAAAAACTTACTTGACTTAAACCCAACTCAAGGTAGAAGAATTAATGCAGATGGCAGTATCACAATTGTTGATGTAGCCGATTTAGTTATAGGTGATATATTACAAGTGTTAAATGGTGATCAAGTAGCAACTGATGGAATTATCTTAACGGGAATTTCAAATATTGATGAATCAAGTATTACTGGTGAAAGTATTCCAAAAGAAAAAACAGTAGGTGATATTGTCTTTGGAAGTACAATTAACGGTAATGGTACATTTACAATGAAAGTTACTAAAGATAGTAAAGACACTGTTTTTGCTAAGATATTACAACTTGTTAGTGAAACTCAAACAAACGTTTCAAAAACAGCAGTATTGATTAAAAGAATTGAACCAATCTATGTAACTATAGTGTTAATAATTGCACCATTATTTTATGCGTTAGGTAGATTTGGATTTGGCTGGGATCATTATCAAAGTTTTTATCGTACTATGGTATTGCTAATTGCAGCATCACCTTGTGCACTTGCAGCAACAGATATTCCAGCAACACTATCAGCCATTTCAAACTTAGCTAAAAATGGAATATTATTTAAAGGTGGTTCATACCTTTCAAACTTTGCAGATGTTAAAGCAATAGCATTTGACAAAACAGGAACACTTACTGAAGGTAAACCCGTAGTAACTGATAATTACTTTATCGACACATTATCAGAAGATAAAAAGAATGATTACCTTGCTATTATAGTTGCAATGGAAAAACACTCAAATCATCCTCTTGCAGATGCCATTATTAACAGATTTACAGAGGTGAAAGAAGTTGAGTTAGATGCAGAAAATATCATTGGTACCGGATTAATTACAAGTTATGGAAGCAATAAATATAAAATAGGTAAACCTAGTTCATATAAAAATGTATCAAAAGAAATATTTGAAGTAACTGAGAAGTTTGAAGATGAAGGTAAAACAGTTGTATATTTCAGTGAGAACGATTTAATAGTTGGATTGATTGCTATTCAAGACATTCCAAAAGAAACATCAATTAACGCAATTAAATATTTCAACGAACAAGGAATCCATACTGTAATGATTACGGGAGATGCAATAAAAACAGGAGAAGCAATAGGTAGACAACTTGGCATAACTCAAGTAATAGGTAATGTATTACCAGAAGATAAGTCAAATATCATTGCTGATTTAAAAGCTACTTACGGCGCAGTAGCAATGGTTGGTGATGGTGTAAATGATGCACCAGCACTAGCTCAAGCAGACATTGGAGTTGCAATGGGAAGTGGAACTGATATTGCAATTGATGCAGCAGATGCTGTATTAATGCAAAGTGATTTAGAAAAACTTAATTATACTCATAAAGTAGCAACCAAGTTAAGAAGAGTAGTCATTACAAACATTATTTTTGCTATGACTATCGTAGTGTTTTTACTAACTATGAACTTTATTGGTAAAATGGATATGCCAATTGCTGTAGTATTTCATGAAGGAAGTACAATAGTAGTAATATTAAGTGGGTTAAGATTACTTAGAACAATTAAGCCTAAAATTAAAAAGTAAATATTGAATATATACAGGAGATATCATAAAATGATTTCTCCTGTTTTAATAAAAAAATGTCTTAAATTATTAAATATAAAACTTTAATAATTTAAGACATTAATCTTTTTAGTTATTTTGTGTGATGCTACCTATTTTGATACAAATTAGCACCCCATGATTTTTTTTAGCACCCTTAACTGATTTTTAGCACCCCTGTAAATATGGCTTAACAAGACTGTCAATATCAATTAGTTGTGTTTTTTATTGACTCAATGATTAAATCTATAGCAACACCAATATCGATCATATGGATCAGATCCTTTTCATAAACTCTTAGCGTCATTGTTCTATCTTTTATAGTTGCGTATCCAACTTCAATCCAATAGAAACAAAACATAAATTCATTGGGTAGCTTGTGCTCTTGAGGCATCTCTAATTCAATAAGGATTGGTGTAGTTAGCTTCCAATCTTCCATATTTTTATTATCGATATCCTCTTTAAGACGTAATGAATAGACTCCATTTCTGAAAAAATAATCTCTTGACTTCACCTGATTATTTTTAAGATAAGAGATTAATTTTCTGTCATTTGTAATCGTGACAAAGTCTCCTTCTTCTCTATAAAAAACATCTGTGTACATGCCATTGATTAAATCAACAACATAGTCTCCATCACCATATGGTTCAGGATGTGGGTAAAACTTTTGAATCAAGTTCCTTGGTACTTTAATTTCAATACTTTTCATAAGTATCTCCTTCTGGCACTTGCCATTTTATTTACAGGTCAAGCCTGTATTACCCTTTGTACCAAGGTATTATATTTAATTCATAAATCTTAAAAATTGATTGACTCCAGCATTGATCCATCGCCTCTAGCTTTATCGGCGACAACTAAGGGTGTCTTAAATGGATCTAGGCCTCTTAAAACACATTCGACAGATGCGTAGAAGTTTTTTAAATCAATACATAAAATATTACGATTTATTTGATATTTTACAACATCTTCCATTAAAATCCCCCCTTGGTTTACCTATTATAATCAATGATCTTTTAGAATGCAAGGTAAATATTTACAACGTTTTTAATGTTTTCAATCATTAAAACCCTTTAATCGCTTTAGTACGATTTATTCGACTTCACTTTTTGTTTTGGTTGTTTTATTTATAATTTGGTTGACCTTATTTTCATTAAAAAAGCTTCTTAAATTTAATGTTTAAGAAGCTTTCATTATTATTATTATTATAAATCAGATACTCTTGAATTTTTAACGTCATACCCTAATTTAGTTATTGCATTTTCGATTGTTGCAATATCTACTTGCGCTTCGTCAAAGTTCAATTTAACTTTACTAGCATTAAACATTACATCAACACTTTCTTTATCAACACCTTTTAAACCTTTAACTGCATTATTAATTTTTTGTAAACATGATGGACATGATAATGTTTCTAACTGTATTGTTGTTTTTTTCATTTTAATTTTCTCCTTTTTTTGTTTTTAAACTATATTTCATTAATCGCATTCCATTAAAAATAACTACTAAGATACTTGCTTCGTGAACTAACATTCCAACTGACATACTCATCCATTCACTAAATAGTAAAGCAGTTAATAACACGATTACTACTCCTACAGCGATAATGATATTTTGTTTCATATTTCTTGCTGTTTTTTTAGTTAATCCTAAAGCATGAGGTAACTTACTGAAATCTGAATTCATTAAAACAATATCACTTGTTTCAATTGCAACATCAGTTCCTGAACCCATTGCAATTCCAATTTCTGCTGTTGCAAGTGAAGGACTATCATTAACGCCATCACCAACAAAGGCTACAATTTTACCTTCACTTTGTAATTTCTTAATATAATTTTGCTTATCATCAGGCAACATATTACCAAACGCTTGTGTTAACCCTAATTCTTTTGCAACTAAATCAACTGTACCTTGATTATCACCTGATAAAACGATTAATTCTTTAACACCCATTTTTTTCAGTTGATCTAAATCTTTTTTAACATTTGGTCTAATTTTATCTTTAATTCCCATTAAAGTTTTCAATTTACCATCAACTGCTGTCATTACTATTGATTCCCCTGCTTTTTCAAAAGCATTAATATCATTAATTTCTTCTTCAGTTAAAGCAATGTTAAACTCATCCATGATTTTTTTATTTCCAATAACAATAGTCTTACCATTGACAATAGCAGTAATACCGCCACCTTTAACACCATGTGTTTCACTTACTTCAAATTCTTTAACGTCATCTATAAAGTCAACAACTGCATTTGCTAGTGGATGATCTGATTCTGATTCAACAGCTTTTAAATAAGCTAGTGTATCTCCTAATTTACCATAATACTTAACATTAGTAACTTTTGGACTACCAATTGTTAATGTTCCTGTTTTATCAAAAACAAATGCATCAACACGACTGAAATCACTAATCACTTCACTACCTTTTAATAAAACGCCATTTTTAGCGCCGTTACCAATACCAGCAACGTTTGATACGGGAACACCTATTACTAATGCACCTGGACAACCTAAGACTAATACAGTAACTGCTAACTCAACATCTTTCCAAATAAAGAAAACGATAATTCCTAAAATTAAAACTAAAGGTGTATAATATTTTGAAAACTTATCGATGAATCGCTCTGCTTCTGATTTAGAATCTTGAGCTTCTTCAACTAATTCAATAATTTTACCAAACGTTGTATCTTCACCAACTTTTTCAGCTTCAATTTGAATCGTTCCATTTTCTAAAATCGTACCTGCAAATACATTGACTCCTTGTGTTTTACTTACCGATACACTTTCACCTGTAATACTTGCTTCGTTAACATAACCTTCACCAGTAATTACTTTACCATCAACCGGTACTTTAGCACCAGTTTTTACTAATAAAATATCGCCTACAATAACATCGTAAATGTCAACTTCTTCAAAACTTAAATCTTCCATTTGTTTAAAAGCTGTTTCAGGAGCCATTTCAGTTAATGCTTTAATTGCTGACCTTGTTTTATTTAGAGTTTTTTGTTCTAAATAACTTCCAAAGAGAAACAGAAATGTTACAATTGCTGATTCTTCAAAGTTTTTAATTATAAATGCACCAATTACAGCAATTGTAACTAAAACATCAATACTAACAACCTTTACTCTTAGTGCTTGATAAGCTTGAATTGCAATTGGAGCAATTCCGATAACAGATGCAATTATTAAAGCAACTTCGAAAATCAATTCATTTTTAAATGCGTAATGTGAAACAAACGCAACAACAATTAAAAATAAACTTATAAAAGAAATTTGTGTCTTTTTTTGTAATATATATCTTTGCATTTTATTACCCTATGTTTTGATAAGCAGTATTTAATTCTTCAAGCATTTCATAAACCGCTTGATAACTTTCACATACATCACTTGGAACTAAATAATTATTAGTTATTAGTTTTAATTGCTTAAACTCATCTTCCAATTGATAGTTATTGTTATCTAATTTACTTACTATTTTATTAAATTCGATTACTACATCATGAAACTCTTGATGATTACCTCCGTGTACTTTTTTAACGATTGGTACAAATTGTTTAAGTGTGTCAAGATTCTTTGCTTTTACTTCCATAAATTGGTTCATTTTTAACAACTCCTCTTTTTTTATACACTTATAGTATCATATAAAAGTTAAAAAAAAATTGACCTAGGTCAATTTTTAACTTCTTTTCATATTAAATTTCATGTAATTTATTGAAATTGATGATTTCTATGCCGCGTTGACCTTTTAATTCAATAATACCCTTATCTTTTAAATCTCTTAAGTGTCTTGTCATTATGGACTTTATCACTGTTTTTGATAACCTCTAGACTAACTTTACTATAAATAATGCTAAAAGTTCATATTTTATCACTTTTTTAAAAGATTACTCTCTGCTTTAACTTTACCATAGGTATCTGTTGTTATTAGTTTTGATATTTCATTATCAAGATTAATGATATAGTTCTCAGCTACTTCGTTAAATAAATCCTTCCCTTTAGAAACAAATTCAAGATTAAACTCGTTAATGAGTAACTTATTTAAAAGGTTAACAAATAACTTTCTAATTTCTTCAGATGATTCTTTTTCTAAATTTAGGTACAATTTTTCTGGCGTAAACTCAAAAACGAGATTTTGCTTTCCTTCTATCAACTCAATATAACACTTAATTGTTTTCATAATAATACCCTCTTTCATTAAATGCATCTTTACCACCTTCTAGATGCTTTATTGATTCATCTTTCCAACTCTTAATATCCTTATTATCAATAATGTTTTTAAGAGTATTCGAAAACATGTTTCCGATGTATGTTCTATAAACATTATTATCTGTCTGTTTTAGCAAAGTGTTTATTGGACGAGTTCTAACCGCTAAATTAGGATTATGAGTTGCTACTATTATAGTTTTTCCCTCATATGCAAGTTTATTGATTAAAGGAACTATATCCTTATTAATATAAATATTGCTAAGGCTTAACTCAGGTTCATCCAAGATGAAATGAGTATTATTAGTCTTGGATATTACCTTATGTTGAATAGCCAAAATTGCTTTTTCACCTTTTGAAGGTATATATTTTTCGCTATTCAAACTTAAATACTTCTCTATTGAAATAAAATCTTTTAAATGATTTATAGATGTATATTTATTTATTTCTTGAACTAAGTCATTTGGAATCATAAACTCATTATTAATCTTGTTTATTAGCTTTAGAACCGGTTTTATATCTTTTTTATTTTGAAGTAACGTTGTTGCATCAATACCATCTATGGATCTAGAACTAACTAATTGATTTTTTGTAGTTAGTTTAATCAAACCTTTAGATTCTATATGGCCAATTTCAATGTTCGTTGGTTTTAAATCAATATTCAATAAGTTGATAATATAATCAGTTGAAGTTTTTAAATCCAAGATATTTTTTGAAAACTTATAAAAGCTGGTTTCTTTAGGAATAGATAACTCTCCTGTCAAGTTTGTGGCACTATCATTTAGTTGATCTATTGTCCAATCCGTATAATGGATGGCGAGATTACTTATATACTTATTAATAGCATACTTTATTTGATATTTCTGAAACTCATTTAGTTTTTCTATTACCTTTAAAACATCATTCTTAAGATCACCTATAAAAACCATTTCCTTGAGCTTTTCGATAAACATTTTTATCTCTTTAGAATTCATAAATAGATTTTTATCTAGAGAATCATCATAAGTTAATAATGGTTTTGATTTAAGTATCATCATCTTTTTTCGGTTTTCATTATTACTTTTAGTTTCAAAAGATTTTATATATCTAGTGATCGTTTCTAATTGTATATCTTTGTAATTCTTAATTTTTGACAAGTTTCCATCGAAGGAGTTATAATCCAAATTTTCTAATGCTATAAGTTTTTCAAAATCATCATCTTCTTTAGCTAAGATCTCTTTATACCATTCTTCCTCATTACCACCTCTATATATGACTGGTTCATATGAATTAAGTGATGAGTAATGTCCAATCAAAGAATCAATAATCTCTGATTTCCCACTACCTTTGTCACCAAATATTATGTTAACATTGTCATATATACTTATATTAAATGGGAATCTTTTATTTTTATAATCACCATATACAGTTATTTTTTCAGATTTTGCATGTGTATCTATTAGTGACTTAATAAAATGTATATCCTTATCGATTAACTTGATAAAAGATCGGTAAGAATCAATGTCAAAAATTAATTCTGGTATATTGTTCTCTACATAGTTTGTCCAATTGAGATTGTCAGTTCCCATTGCAACTGGAAAACCATTAGCCTGGAGTATTCCAACTTGTATCAAATTAGAAGGTTCACATAAAATCCTGTAACTTGAAGCTGCATTTTTTCTAAGTATTTCAAGATTTTCATCACTAATATTATCTTTTTTTGACTTTAAGTAATGAGGAATAATGATTGGACTGCGAAGATCTTTAAAATAGTTTAGAAAGGTATCAAAACTCATGTTGTAAGATATAGGGTCTTTGATCTTCAATTTTTGGACTAGTTCATCAAATAATTCCACTTCATCTGGATCGGAAATTACAAGTACATGAAAATGATTATTATTACCAATTATATCGAGCTCTATTCCAGGCCAAAGCAAAAAATCATTATTAGCATGGGTTGAAAAAATATCAAACTGTTCTTTATCAAAACAATTATGATTTGTTATGGCAACTGCCTTTACATTAGCCAACTTAATATTTTTACAGAAATCAACTACAGAAACATTTCTATCTTTCTCCCCTTTACTACCTTTCGTATGACAATGCAGATCAATCTTCAATTAAATCCCTCCTAAAGCGATAATAGAATTTCCCAAACTAAAATCAAAATATATATTTTTATTGATAGTTAATTTATTTCACTACCCTATATATAAAAGTTGAGGTCAATAGATTATACTCTTGTTGAAAAACTTCTATACCATTATCATTAGCAATAGCAAGTATACGGTTTTTATTTCTTGTTTTTATATCCTTACCTAAGTATATTTTAGATATATATGGAAAGTAAAACTTTCTTAACTCAAAATCCTCTTTCTTTTGATAATACCGCCATTCTTTTTCATGATCATAAGTCTTGCTCTTTGTTCTTGCTTGTAGATTAAACTGAACATCCATGTCTGCGACTAAACTTTTATCATAGTTTTCTTCGCAATTTTCCATTTTTGCTAGCTTGAATAGATCTATAAAATTAACTGGATTTTTATTCCCGTAAACCATAGGTGCAAAATCAAATAATAAGCGCTTTTTCTCTGATTCATTAATATTAGATAAATCATATTCTATACAAAAACCTGTATATTTTTTCGCGTAAGTTTCCCACAAATTATCATTTTTAAATGTTTGTGTAAAACAAGTTACATAATAGTAGTCTTTGAGTTCCTCCATTTTTTTCTTGAAACCATCGAAAAGTTTATCGGCTTCATTCTCTATATTTTCCTTTGCTAAAAGATTCTCTAGAAAACGTGTCTTGTCATTATGGACTTTATCACTGTTTTTGATAACCTCTATACTAACTTTACTACAACCTATAGACTAACTTTACTATAAATAATGCTAAAAGTTCATATTTTTTTTGTACGATGATTTAGACTAATATAAATCATGCACTGCTATGAAAAAGTGGGACACGTTCCTCCTCCCTCATGATATTAAATATAGTATAATAATACAAAGGAGTTGATAGAGTGGTTAATCAGTACAGTGTAGACTTTAAACTTAAAATAGTAAAGATGATTTTAAATGAGCATATCAGTAAACATGAGATAGAAAGAACACATCATGTTTGTAGAAAGACACAAAGAGACTGGGTTAGAAATTGTCCAATAGCTGTGTATTTTACTACTCTCCTCGTCTCCTAATTAAATATTGAATAAAATCAGTAACTTTCTGATTTGACTTTGAAGTGCTCAAATTTGTTATAGAATAAGCTGTTGAAGATGCCACCATACTCACTGAATATTCTCTTCCACACACATTTAGTTATCAATATATTTGATCTTTCTTATAACGAATATCACAATGAAAAATGTTGTAAATATATATATAAATAAATATATCAATGGAATTATAATTTCATTGACATTCTCAAATCCTTGATAAGTCAACAATAAAGTTGATAATGAAGTAAATAATTCAATAATTCCAAAAAATATAAATAATTTACCAAATTCAACGTTTGCAATTTTCCATATCTTTTCACTCGACAATGACTTTTCAGTTCTGAACCCAAATATTCCATTTCTTTTTGGTGTGAATTTATAAAATATAATACCTAAGATAATCTTTAGAACCAGCATAGCTTCTAAAAAAATCCAAACACCAAATATTGTCCAATATAACATTGAAACCCCTCCATTAGTACTGCAATCTCTATGCTTACCATTGCAAACTAGTAACTATCTATCTATAAGCCTCCGTTGTTGCCGTTATTATTTTAAGTATATCACGAGAACTGTCATTTTAAAATACAATAAGTCATATTCAGCATATTTGCTTGGGAATTGCTTTTTAACATGCTGTAATCCATGAAATTCAACTTCCCTCAAATCCCCAGTTTTTGACAAAACATAGAAACTTTAAATCCCCTAAATCCCATTTATAAGATTACTAATAAATAGATTAAAAATATAAGATTTTTGGTTAATTTCTCCATATTTGAGTTATATAAAAGGAAAATAAAAAAAGTTTATTTCACAAAACCGCTAAAAAAAGGTCTTAAACCTGTATTTATAGCTGTGAAATAAACTTTAAATGTCATGATGTGCTAGGGCGACTATTTTGATACAATTTCGTACCCCCCTATAAAAATTTCGTACCCCTAAGATATTTTTCGTACCTCTACGCTTTTATTAACTTAGTATATGTTAAGATTCAAGAAAAAATTTACCAAAAAAGACAATGTTATATAACCAATTTCATTAACTAAGAACTGATAAATTCCAATGTATGTTATACCAATATTTAGTTAAATATCTCATTTTCTATTCTCCTCTGATTAGTTTCAAACTAAATTCTGGATACTCTTCTGGAGCAATATCATTCGTAATATCAATCACATCATATCCTTGATTTTGAAATTCTTTTTTAAGTTCATTTTCATTATTATAGATTAATTCTTTTCCATAATATGATTTATTTGACTGTGGAGTTAATTCTAAATATATCGTTTTATCACTTACATTAAATGTTAATATTGTATGAACTTTATTATTAACTTTTTTATATAGTAACCATATCTTACTTTGTATTTTCTCTTCATCTAATTTTTTCTTCATAACAAGTACAACATCATTACAAGTTCCTATTTTTTCTCTCATTGTATCAATTGGATTCTGAACTTTGTATGTTGTTAATAATAAGTTATAAAATTCACTATCAAATCCATTACTCATATTAGGTTTATATTTTTTACCATCACAATAAAAACCATATTCATAATTGTTGTTATATAACTCTTTTCTTAGTAAATCACATACTCGTTTGATTTCCATATTTCCTCCATGACAAATTAGTTCATATACTATTTTGTCTTTTTTATATATTCTTTCTATTCCCTCAAACTGATCAAAAGTACCAATAGTTTCAAATGTATATTTATAATCATCAATGAAAAATTGTCTTATCTTTATGGACTTTATCTGTTTTTGTGCTAAAAGTTCATATTTTGAAAGACCATAAAGCAACAACTGTTTATTACAATTATACAATAAAAATAGCATATTTATTTGTCCAATTAGATTTGTCCATTTTTCGTCATTTTAACTAGTATGTTGTCACACAATCTGCGTTGAGTTCACCGTATTGCTCGAAAATAGGGTGTTGTGTGTACTCAAGAAACATAAAAATGGCACTTTTTATGTTTACTCACACAGGCACAGAAAAACCTTAGAAACATGTTTTGATATTTATTTAATATGGTGATCTTTAAATACTGTCATTCTCTTATTCCAAATTGTAAATTTGGCTTAGTTATCAATATTAATACAATTACGCAGCTTAAGTAAGAAACAACATGTCCAGATTCACATCTTAACTAAGCATTAAATTCTAGTTCTGTTAAAAATCAAAAATGAGTGTTAAAAACTTATAGTCCATTTGTAAGTAGTATATAAGACAAACACTTTTATTTAAATAGTATATAAGACAAATCACAACTTTCTGAATTATATAGAAAGAAGATCCCCCCTTTGTTATATGGTGATCCTCTTAACATTGAATAATTAGTAATTCTTATACTTATTAGGAAGTTTTCTTAATAATTGCGCTGGTAAATGATCAAAAACACTGTTTGGAATTTTTAAAGAATATCTATCCTTACCGTTATCACTTTTCAAGAAAACATGTATTCTTCCAGGAACAACTGCATGAGTCCTGCCAGTTAACCAATTCCATAAACTATTTTTGATGTATATTATTTTTTCGATATCCATATAATTTATAGTAATCTGTTTCTCTTTTCTAATTATTGTCATGCAATCCTTATCAAATTGAATGTTTTTTGATTTTATTTTTACCATTACATATCTCCTACTATTATTCTCCGAATTTCTGTATCTAAGGCAAACTGAAGCGATTGAACTGTAGTCCATATCACGGCTTTAAATACATTAAACGTTGCTTTAGTCACCATCATATCAATCGAGTGTCTTGTCTTTATGGACTTTATCTGTTTTTTGCATAACCTCTTTATGGACTTTATCTGTTTTTGTGCTAAAAGTTCATATTTACAATCATTTAGATTTAAAAAAATTATCTATTTAATTCTAAGTCTTTCCTCTATCATGGAAACTTTATCAGCTCTGTTCATCGCTCTATAAGCTTTCAACCACTCTTCCAAAGAAGATATATATATAACGACATCATTCATTTTTAATTCTTCAATCTTGTTGTCACCATTATATGTATATATTCCAGTATTAGTTTTCACTTTAAAGCCGACCATTATATCAACTTCAATTTCATCAATAACAAGTTCATAAAAGTGATCGGTTAGATACTTAGATGAACGGACTTCCTTCTTAAATCCAAAGGTATTTAAGACGCGTTCAAGTTTTTCAATTTCATCTGTGTTTACAATGATATCAATATCCTTAACTGTAACATTAAATCCTCTCAATTTCAGCATTAACGATGCACCTAAAGACCACTTAAGGTCATAAACATTTAACAATTTTGCTAACTTGATTAAAACTTTCATATGGTTATCTAAACTAGGTTCAATGTCTAAGTTTTCGATTCTATTCTTGAATATTGTCACCTTGCTTTTCGATAATATATCTCCTAAATGACGATGTTCTTTTGTAAAGATTACTTGTGATATAAACAGAATGACTAGCCCTAAGCTTAAAACATAAAAAATGATAAAAACCGTTGAACTAAACCCTTGATAGATACCATATATTACAGCAATATGAGCTAGTTGCCAAGGTAAGAACTTTATAATGTTTCGAATAATTGGATGATAAATCGTCTTACTACTTCTAACAACTTGTAATCCCATTTTTCTTTTACCAATACTTCCATACTTACTCTTTATTTCATAAACAATAGAAAAAATACATATTGGTATCACCGTAGTCAAAGCAGCTATGAATTGTGTGCCCATTTGCGTGATTTCAAGAACTTTTCCAAAGAAAATATAATAAAATAGCATTGTTATAGAGAGCAATAATACAATGTACAAACTCATAATCAGCCAATCAATTAAGAGGGCAGAAAATCTCTTCCTTATGTAATTGAATCTCATAAAACCCTCCTAACTTTTTTCTAGAATTTAAAATTATGTCTTAATTTTATATGTTATCAAACTATTTTTCACTCATATACTATTACATTATGAAAAATAATTTAGTGATAGTCTAATAACATTTCTAAAACTCTTATATATTATAACATAAAAAAATGTGCCCTTCACATCCCTCTATCTTTTCCTTTAATGTTATTCTCATATAAAAAAAGCTCCCTCCATCAGAGTGTATGGTTTTCTATACCATATCTCCAACTTTTGGAAGCCACTTCAAGTCCTGATGTCTTGTCTTTATGGACTTTATCTGTATTTTGCTAACCTCTTTATGGACTTTACTGCAACCTCTTTATGGACTTTATCTGTTTTTGTGCTAAAAGTTCATAGTTTGACAGATCATTAAGCAATAACTGTTAATTACAATTATACAATAAAAGCAGCATATTTGTTTGTCCATTTTCAATCAATTTTAATAGTATATTGTCACATTCAATTTACGTTGAGTGCACCATATTGCTCAAAAATAGTGCTATACATCATATCTTCATTTTATTTATTATACTAAGATCATCTAAACTCATTTTTCAAAATAAAGTCATAGTTCTTATTTTCATTTCAATCATATAAGTTGTTTTTGTTCTTTAAATATATCTTCACCATCATTTTCTCATAAAATGGTGTGCTTAACAACAGCAGAATAAACCAACCTGTAAAGAGGATCATAGCAGGTCTTCCTGAAACATTGGTAGGAGATTCACTGATTCCAAATTCATACATAAGTTGTAATCCTAATAAGATAAAAATAGCAATATTTCTAAAAAAGAATATTAGTCTCATCCCAATAAAGTAAAGTGGTCTACTAAAAACTAATTTTTTGCTTAGTAAGATTGCCTGTTGAGTGGATATGTTGCTATCAATTTTAATTATTGTAGTAAAAGAGAAAATAGTTTGAAATATCATATATACTAAAATTGTTATAAAAGTGACCAATAATCCTATCAGTATATTTTCTGACTCATCTCCAGAAAAAACATTCAATAAAATGTTATGTATAGCGGGCACTAGTGCTAATAATCCACCATAGATAAGACTTAAGAGAGTATAGTGTGACAATGCAGCTGATCTACTAGCTTTATCCATAAAGCTGAAAGCATCTTTAATTTTTATGTGTTCTTCTCTATATAAAGCAAATACTGAGTATTCTATACCAATTAATATTGGTGCTAGAAAAAATATTCCTATCATAAATGTAGCCCAACTACCTAGAAATAAAACGGTATATCCTACTAAAATCAATAAATGTAATTTCACATGTTGGGAAAACTTCTTTTGTCTGTTTTTCATTTGATTATGCTCCTATAATACTTTTTATGAAAATTTGATTTTGGGTTGCATGACCTATTTTATACAATTAAGCACCCATAAATTATGTCTTAACAACAGGATCACTTGAAAACCATTGTTGTATTTACTATATTAAGTTCATATGAACACTCTTTAGCATTTTATATTACTTTACTTGATTATTACTTAAACCAATTAAATCTACTTTTATCATTACTCATCCAAGCAATAACATCTAAAATAGCATCATCGTAATTCTGAGGATGGAAATGACTATTCTCGATGCTTAATTTTCCTAGTAAATTTCTTTTTTGATACGAAAAATCAAATACAAATTCGGATGATTCTTTTAAAGTTTTATATAGAATAAGTTCTCCTAATTCTGATTTTCCAATAATACAATAGTGAGGTGAATCAAATTCATAACCTTTATTTAATGTGGTGATATCTACTAATTGAATCGAAACCTTATCTTTGGTTTTTTCATATATATATTCTATATCACCAATCTTTCTTCCGACTATTCTTTGCTTTTTAATCTCTAAAATTAGCCACCAAAAAAGAGAAAACTCGTTCCAATCAACTTTTTTCCTAATATTAGATCTATTCCATGATACATCATCACAAACCTTCAATACATTATCTAAATCATCGATTGTCTCTTCAATGTAATATGGTTTATCACAATCATAAAAAGCAAGTGATTTGTCGCAGAATTCAATAAATTTAATTTCATCCTCTTTAACAAAATAGCTTTTTATTTTTTGAAGAATTTCATAACTTATTTCATCAACCAATACTTTCATAGAATTGTTACTTATCCTTTCTGTCTTACACATTCATTAAATGCAACACAACATATTTGTCAATAAATAGATAATAATTATTTAACTTTAAAGCCAAGTTTATTTAGATATTTCACTAGGGATTCATCACCATAATAAATATTGTACTTCTTTTGCTTAGTGAATAATGTTATTTTTATAAATGTTCCGATTCTAGTATGTCTCGTTTGTGTTTGGATATTTCGTTTGATATTTTTTAAGTCAATCGTGTTCTTTCTAAATAATCTATATATAATTAAAGAACTAGATATTTTTACACGAAATATTATTAAATTAAGAAAAATCAAATCAGATATTAGAAGCAATGAACTCATTATGATTAATTCTATTTGAAGGTTTTGCTCTATTATAATATGCAAAACTGATAAAGCTAATAGTATAGTAAAAAACACAAAAGAAAAATAGATCCCTATCTTCGTAATTTTTCTATTTCCTAAAGCAGTAAAAACATAATCCAAATAAATCACCTCAATAACTTTCTATAAAGAAAATAGTTTGTCTTATTTATATTTTTCTACGTCTAATTTGCAAAACTACCATTAAAATTGATCCAATCAAGAGTCCAATTGTACTAACTAATGAAAATGGATATGCAACCTGATATAAATAACCACCATTTTTTATCACGATAACAATGCTTATTAAAGTAGATAGAATTGTTACTATTGCCACAATTAAAGTTGCAATTTTCAAAACTTTCATATTTAGTCCTCCACGTATTTTTTTATTATTTTAATTGATTCAATTTTTATCAAATAGCACATCTTTAATTGTAAATATGCTTTTTACTATTTTACTGTTTTTTCTGAATCCATTCATGGAGAATTTACTTTTTAGAATGATATCAAAATATCTTCTTTTGAAAAACCCTTTTTTTGATTTGTACTCTATAAAAACATATGTATCATTAATGATTTCTTCTATATATTCATAGATATCTTGTTCTTCAATATTGTAATCAAACTTATCATTGATATAAGTGTTAAAGTATCCTCCACTGAATACCACTTTCATTTCAAACGACTTATGAAATATCAAGATTAAGGTATCATCTTCAATTTTTATATAGTTTACCGTTTTATTATTCTTAATCAGCTCATTAAATAGCCCAAATATACTACAGTCTTTTTGCCACCACTGTGCAACGAATTCCTTTTTCATTATTATCACCTTTCACTTCATGGTAACTCTATCGTTTAAATTCTTATATTAACGCATTTTTGATTCAATCTTTTTCAGCAATACATCTATATCAAAATCTTTGTAGTCGTATCTCATAATCGAGTTCTCTATATCTTCAGGATTACATCCATCTAAATATGAGCATACTTCATAATGGTCATTGAAAAAATCCAAACCGATATTATTATTATTTACTCGCAAATTGACTTGCAGGTCTAAACCTTGTTTTTGATTTCCATCTACGAAGACTTCTATTAAATCAAAATTATGCTCTTCAAGCAAAGCTTCAAACTTACCATTAACGTACAACCTTAATAAGACTGTTTGCTGATTACTTTCCGTATTATTAGCCCTCAAATATTTTTTTGCTCTATTCTTTCCACTAAAAATATTTTTTGTTTTTCTTTTAAAAAATATACTCATTTTGATACCTTCCTATCAATCATTCTAATTGCACTTTTCCAAAAAAAATATAAAAATGGGATCAGCAATCAAATACCGTTCTAATTAATTCTTATATGAAATATAACATAAATACTTTATAATTTGTAATTACGTATTTTTTCAGCTGTCTATCAAAAATACACACAGGTACTAGTATGCAAAACATTACCATACTATTTAATATTAATATTTACTCATCTCGACAATTCAATCATATATCTTTACTGGCTTTTAAAACTAACATGCTTTCTGTTATTTGATTTCTTGGGTGATTTATATAATTTTTCATCTCATTGAGTGTGGTGTCAGAACCTTCATAGAAATGGATACTTCTTCCATAGACTAATATTTCTTCATATACATTATTACAATTATCACTTAGTTCTACAGGTTTATCTTCATGTTGTGATAATAGAGTAAATGTACTATTAGTAACAATTTGAGGAAACTCCAAAATTTTTAATATTCTATTAATTGATGTAAACGTATCAACCACACTTCTCACTGTTAAACTCTGTTTTTTACATATTTTAGAAAGTCTATTGAAATTATTTTGTAAGTCATCTTTTTCACTTTTTTCTAGGTCTAAAAGTTCAATTTCTAATGACATGTTTTGTGCTGACATTATACCATCAATTCTTAATCTTAAATCAAGAAAATATCTCGCTATCTTCGAAGTAAGCCAATAAATATAACCCAATTGATCATAATTGGTTATAGATTTTAAATAATTCGAGTATAAAGAAACATCATCTGATTTAAGTATATCTAGTGGGATATCATTGAATGTATCAGATGTAATCTCATATACCTTTGTATTTTTTTTGAGATTTTCATCCTCTAGAATATTAGATATCTGAACATATAAATAATGAATATTATGTGTAGTAATAATCAATCTTTTAGCTTTTTGAAATCTTTTGACTTTAAGTAAAGCTTTTAAGGAATGGTACGCTTTAACATCTAGAGTAATCACAGGATCATCTAATACGATTGCTTCAAACGTCACATTACTTCTAATAAACTTGGAAAAAAATACAGCTAAAGCTAATTTATGCCTTTGTCCTTCACTATATTGAGAAATTTTTGTTGCTTTACTTAAACTTTGCAGCGAAATCTTTGGCATGTTACCTCGCTTTTCTATATCAACTCTTATGTCTTTAGTAAATCCAAGCATTTTAGAAATTTCGTTAATTGATTTAGCAGTATCATTTGCAAAAACTAAATTTAGTTTTTCTGACTCTTCTGTTTGCTTTTTGAGAAACAATTCAATTTCTAATTGATACACGTAACTATAAACTAAATCGTTCAACTTTTTGTTGGTAAAATAATTTAATAGCTCTGTGTTCCTGTCTAGAGACTTTTTCTGTATTGGATCAATATGAATTAAATATTTGACAATAGTAACACTTTTATTTTCTATAATACATGATAAATAGCTATCAATAATCTCATTTAGTGAGGAAAGGGTTGATATTATTTTCGGTATAATATCTTTATACAATGTTCTGTTTTTTAATATAATATCCAAATCACTCTTAATATCTTTTAAATGCTTAAGTAATTTATCCTTTTCTTTCAAAAGGTCATTATCTAATTTGTTCTTCCAATCTTCAATTTTACTTTTTATATTCTTATTACCACAAAAAACACAGTCTTTTAGTTCGTCGTGAATCAATACCCCTTGTTTTATCCATTTTTTTATCTCACTTAGATTCTTACCTTTACAAAAACTTTGTTCCAAAGTTTTTATATCTTTAACGATACCATTATAATTTTCAATTTGGCTTGTATCAATAACATTTTTTTTATCAAAAATCAAAGTAGTCAAATTGGGGTTTTTCTCTATATCTTTATTCAAATTTTGAATAGTATGATCTTCTTTATAAATTCTCATCGACTCTACGAACTCGTTTTCATCATTCACTGTGGTAGCTAGTAGTTTATTCAACTTGAAGTTTTTCTTATTTTTTACGTAGTCTAACTTACTATCAAACTTGAAATTATATTCTACCTTTTCAAGAACCTCAGTCATACTTTTGAACGGCATTAATCCAATTTCTCGAACTTTATCTCTATATTCATCGAAAAGAGCTTTATTTTGCTTATCAAGTTCTTTTTTCTTTACATTAAGTTTTTCAACATCTTTTGCTAAATCAACTGCTTCTTCACCCAAGAACAACGAACTGAAGTTTTCTTTTGTATCACCATCCACATCAGCACCTGTGCTTTTTACAATATAAACATTTTTATTAACGAAATCTGTATTAAAAACCATATAAATCTCTGATTGGAAACTACGACTTAAAGTAGTTTTTCCACTACCGTTACCACCATAAACAAAAATCATATTTTTATCCAAAGGTAACTCAAACTTCTTTTTTGAATCTGGGTTAGTAAACAATATTTTTTCCATAAATCCCCCTAAATAAACTAATAATTATTATCTAAAATATTTTACTAGATCTAGTGAATATCAAATTAATGAATTTTTGCTGTTTTCTTAACAAAGAATTCGATGTTATAACCTGGTTAAAGAAAACTGATTTCTTGGTTCCCTGATGCATTCTATCATATAGCAAGGTTAAAACTTTTGCTTGTGTATCACTGAGGTTTTCAACAAAAGGTAGCATTTCTGTATCCTTTAAGTTTAGGATCAAATTAGTTACCCTACTAATTAAACCAATTACTGCATCAGAAATTTGAACATAAATAAGTGACTTAGAATTGACAAATTTCATGTTCAACTTTGATTCAAAATCTGTATCTAATGATTCTAGCTCTTTCTGAACTTCAGAAACCTCGTCAAAGATATGACTTGAATTGGGAAGTCTAACTGGTCTATCAATATATAAATTTGAATACTTACTAAACAGTTCTAGTGATTCATTCTCATGTAAAAAAGGTAACGCGTTCGTATTTTTTGCTGTCTTAATCATTTGCCGCAATAACTCTTTAGGAAAATCTTCAGGACTATAATTATCGTATTGAACAATTGCAAGATATATATCATAAAATTCACTAATGAAATCCTTTATATTTTTCTTATCAATATTCGGGTAATTATATTTATAAAATAGTTTTAGAAATCTGTTAAGCTGATCTCTAACAACATCATATAAAACACTTTTTATCTCTCTATTGAAATACGCTGTATTTCTAGCATCTGGTAAAGAATCAACAATATCTGATATACCAAAATACAAGTAATCCATCAAGGTAAAGTGAATAAGTACATCATGTTTATGAAGCCATTTAAAAAGTGTAAGAAATCTTTTTGAGTTTAACGCTTTTGTTACTTCAGAATTATTTCTAGAAAAAAATCCGTATTTTAACTCTTTCATAGTTTTTTGAGGTCTTAAGTCCAGTGAATTAGAAACTGAAATATCTGACTTGAAGAAGCAAATCACTAAAACAGAAAAGAGCATCAAGGACATCATTGATTTGAATGTGAATTCCATTGCTGATAACACTGAATTTTATAAATCGATTTACAATGAAAAGAAGGCTCATCTGATCGACTTAAAAGCTCAACTTAATAACAAGAAATCATCTTTAGTAAATGGCCACCTTCATGAAGAACGGATTCAAGAGATGAAAGAATTCTTAGATGGCAATATCGGATTAAGCAAAAACATTCTGATGGGAACTTACAAGTTTGTAATTGCACTTAATCCTTCTGAAGCACTTCTCTTGATAAGTGATAATCCTATGACAAAAAAGAGTATTAAAAACGAATTAGAGTTATATAAAGTTATGCCTTCCATTCATACTGACAAAGTAAAAAGTACAAACGAGAAATATGAAATTACATATCATGTTGTAGATTTGAGGGAACAAGAATGAATGCAGTAGAGATAATTGATTTCAATAAACTGGAATCAAAAGATAAGTTGAAAAATGTATGTGCCTATGCTAGGGTTTCAACAAAAAAGGAACTACAAGAAACATCACTTGATTTGCAAGTTGAAACATACACAAAAATGATAATGGAAAATCCTGAATGGAATTTTGTCGGTGTGTATTCAGATGTTGGAAAGAGTGGAACAGATACAAAGTATAGAGAACAATTCAACCAAATGATAGAGCTTGCTGTAGCGGGTGGTATTGATTTAATTATCACAAAATCAATATCTCGCTTTGCAAGAAACACAATTGATTGTCTAAATATCATTCAAGATTTAAAAAGACACAATATTGAAGTTTGGTTTGAGAAAGAGAATATCTCTTCTTTCGATCCAAAGGTAGAACTAACCATTACAATTTACGCCAGTGTAGCTGAAGAGGAATCAAAGATAAATAGTGAAAACACTAAATGGGGTGTAAAGAAAAGATTTGAAGATGGTATTGTTCCAATGGTAACATCTAAAGTATTAGGTTACAAAAGAGATCAACATGGAAACATTGCAGTTGATGAAGATGAGGCTAAGATTGTGCGAAAAGTGTTCACTTTATACTCGAAAGGATATTCTCAAGGTTATATTGCTGAAGAGTTAAATAAAGAAGGGCATATTACAAAGCATTATAATCTACCCTACAGTTCAGGTACGATTCGTGGAATATTAAATAACGAAAAGTATACTGGTAATGCATTACTGCAAAAATCAATTCGTCGTAGGGTTGGCGATAAAACTGGAGAAAAGAATCAGCAAACACATCCTAAATATTACGTTGAAAACTCACATCCTAAAATTATTACTAAAGCCTTATGGGATAAAGTACAATCCATAAAAGCACAAAGGATGATGAAGTACAACCACACAACAGACATACTCGAATTGAAAAGGCGAGCAAAGAATAGATCCATTTATAGTGGGTTTGTCGAATGTTCAGTTTGTGGAAAGAATTATCATTACAAGGTAAACAACAAAAGAGAAAAATGGGCTACCGAGATATTGATTTGTTCATCAAATCGTGAAAAGAAAACATGTGAAAATGATTCCTTATTCGTTGAGACATTTGATAAGCAGCTACTTTCTCAAATTAACTATATTATCAAAAATAAATACGAGTTCTTAAATAAGTTAAATGAAGTTCTAACCTCACATCCAGAAATACGAGAACTCAACATTGAAATTAATACATTGGAAGATAAGCTCGATGAAATTCATCATCAAATCAACTCGTTAGCCTTATTGGAAGGGGACTTTGAAACTATAGTTTTGGATCGATTAAAAACACAAAAAACCGACATTGAAATGAAGTTAACAGCAAACCGAAATAAACTATTAACTTCACACAACATCGAATCTAAAATCAAGCATTATAAACTTCTACTAAAAGAATACAAGAAACCGATAGACGATTTATCTGATTTCCCATTTCAAAAATTATTTGATAAGGCACTTGTTCATGAAAGAAATGATATAGAATTTATACTTAATCCGTTTAATACATTAAGTTCAAACTCTACTTACTCATTTCCTGAAATCATCACTCCATATAAGATTAGAAAAACACTATTTGAAACAACAAGTAAAATTTCGTGCTATTAGCTAATTGTATCAATAATAAAACTGTGTTATATTAAAAGTGCGACATAGTCGCAACTTATCCCTTACATAGCATGTGTGTATTTACACACACATCCCCTTCCTTAAGGCCACCGAGAGGTGGTCTTTTTATTGGTTTTATCTTAAGTTCAAATCCGATAGCGACCTCAAAAAATGGCCATTTTTGGCAAAAGTTCAAATCCGGTCACGAGAACTTGCAAATCAGCCCATATCAGAGTATAAAAAAAGAGTAAAATCAATGAAAATCCACTGATTTTACCCTAAAGAATACAAAAAGTTGCTTTGTTCAAAATCGCTTATAACGTCTTTATTTAGCCGTTAAACGATAAAAAGCAACTTGGTATAATTAACCTGTCTTGTCATTACGGAGTTTTACTCTAAAATCACTCGTGTTCGACGGAGTTTTACTCTGTTTCCAACGGAGTTTTACTCATTTTCGGATGGAGTTGCTTTTTGTCTAAGGTATTGAGGGCTAATACAATTTTAGCACCCCGACCTTTAAATCGTGTAAATATTTTAGCACCCTAGTGTTATATCGTGCAATTTTTTAGCACCCTTGCATCAAATCGTGTAAAAGTTTAGCACCCCTAAATTATGGCTTAATGAAGCTGTTTTTATTAGAGACTTGTTAAAAAAACATAGCCTTAAATTGAATAAACTCTATTAAGTTAGTATAATTTAAGTTAATTATTTATTTTATAGTTATATTTGAGTACCCTCATTGCATTTAGTACTGCTAATAATGACACCCCGACATCAGCAATCACGGCTTCCCACATAGTTGCGATTCCGACAGCTCCTAAGGCTAGAAACAAGAGTTTAACTCCTAATGCGAAGTATATGTTTTGCCATACAATCTTTCTAGTTCTTTTTGCCACAAAGACCGCAGTACCTATCTTAGAAGGTTCATCATTCATAATCACGACATCAGCTACATCGATGGCTGCATCGGCACCGAGTCCACCCATAGCAATTCCAATATCAGCTCTCGCTAATACTGGTGTATCGTTGATACCATCACCTACAAAGAACAGCTTCCCTCTGCTCGATTTTTGGAGTAATAACTTCTCTACAATATTGAGCTTATCTTCAGGCAACAATTCGCTATGAATTTCATCGATATCTAACTCTTGTCCAACTGCATCAGCAACTAATTTCTTGTCACCAGTTAGCATGACAGTTTTTTTAATGCCTAATGACTTCAACATTTTGATAGCTGCTTTTGAGTCTTTCTTTATCTGATCTGAGACAACTATATTTCCAACATATTTTCCATTGATAGCGATGTATATAATTGAACCCAACGAAACAGATTCCTTGAATTCAACACCTTCTCTTTTCATCAATCTAGCATTCCCGATTGCAATGATATCATTTTGATAAGTTGCTTTTACACCGTGTCCAGATATTTCTTCAACATCAGTTATTAAACTTTGATCTATTTCTTTATTGTATTTATTGACGACTGAAACAGCGATAGGATGATTAGAAAAACTTTCCACATAAGCTGCTTTTTCGAGCAACTCTTCTTGTGTTGCACCATTAGCTGTATTGATTTCAGTCACTGTAAACGTTCCCTCAGTCAATGTGCCAGTCTTATCAAAAACTGCAATCTCAATGTTATTTAATGCTTCTAGGTAGTTTCCACCTTTAACTAAGATACCATTTCTTGATGCAGCTCCAATACCACCAAAGAAACCAAGCGGAATCGATACAACGAGTGCACATGGACACGAAATAACTAAGAATATAAGTGCTCTGTAGATCCATTCCTCAAAAGTTGCACCTTGTATAACGAGTGGTGGTATTACCGCAATCAAAACAGCCAACGAAGTGACAATTGGAGTATATACTCGTGCAAATTTAGTGATAAAATTCTCGGTTGGTGCTTTTTTGCTGGTTGCATTTTCAACCATTTCAAGTACCTTAGAAACAGTTGATTCGCTTGCGAGTTTGGTAACTTTAACGGTCAATAAACCATTGATATTAATACAACCAGAGAGTACCATCTCACCTTTTGTAACATTTACAGGCACAGATTCTCCTGTTAGAATTTTTGTGTCAATTGTGGAAGCTCCTGACAACACTTCACCATCAAGCGGAATTCTTTCGCCTGGTTTAATGATCATTATCTCTCCAGTTTGAACGTCTTCAACACGCATTTCCACAGAAGTGTTGCCTTTTTTAATCGTTGCGACATCAGGTCTGATTGACATCAATTTTTTTATGGATCTTCTGGATCGATTGACTGCTATGTCTTGGAAAAATTCACCGACCTGATAAAAAATCATAACTGCAACTGCTTCAGGATGCTCTCCAATAGCAAATGCACCCATAGTTGCTATCGTCATTAAGAAGTTTTCATCGAACACCTTACCTCGATATATGTTATTGACTGCCTTCAGTACAACTTCTCCACCGATGATGAAATAACTTAGTATAAGTAATACATAACGAAAAACCGTTCCTTCAGCAATCAATAATCCTCCAATAAATAGTAAGATACCTATACCGAAGATGATTAAATCTTTCGTCATTGATGATTCTTCATCCACGTGATCTTCATTCTTCACATTTGATTGTGCTATCGTTACGCCAGGTTCAATTTTATCAATAATTTTTTGAACCTTTTCTTCTATACGTTTTTGATCTAGCGAATTTTTGAATTGAAGTGTCAGTTTTTTCGCTATAAAATCAACGTTGGCACCTAAAATTCCTTCGGTTTTGTTTAATTTTTCTTCAATCTTAGCCGCACAATTTGCACAGTCTAAACCATCTATTGCATAAATAACATTTGGGGTTAGTTCACATACCTCGACATCACCCTCTTCATCTTTCACAATTTTTTTAATCGTGTCAAATAGTCTTGCAGTATCAGTTGAATCCGCAACTTGTACCTTGATTTCTTTTGTAACAAAGTTTAAATAACCTTCCTCAACTCCGTTTAACTTCTTTATCTTTTGTTCAATCTTATCTGCACAACTCGCACAGCTAATTTCTGATAAACTATATTTAATCTCTTTCATGTTTTTTCTCCATTCTACTTATGTTTTAGATGATTCATTGCTTGAGTTATTAACACGTGGACGTGGTCATCGTCAAGCGAGTAATAAACAACATTTCCCTCTTTTCGGTATTTAACCAAACGATTCTCTCTTAAGGTTTTCAATTGATGTGAGACAGCGGATTGACTGACATTGATCACAGCAGACAGATCGCATACACACAACTCGGTTTCTTTTAATGCCAATATGATTTTCATTCTTGTGGGATCGCTAAATGTTTTGAAGAACAAAGTTAGCAGTGAAATAGATTCATTATCTAGTAAGTTTTTATGGGCTATTTCAATTTTTTCAGGGTGAAGAACATTACATTCACAAAACTCTATTATATCTTTTTGATCCATACTAATCTCCTATCTATATGAGCGTTCATTCATATAGATTTATTATATCACAATAAACTACGGAGTCAATAAAAACAACTTCTTTAGATTGCTTCATCGTTTTTTTATGCATTTTTTTAGCATCAAAACAAATAGATTGTAACGAATATTAGGTGCATTTCAGGTTTTAAGTCATTTTTCCCAACTTATTTCGATGAACAAGAATTTTTTATTATGGTTTTGAGTTAATTATATTGTTTAATCTAAGTAA
>WPCI01203205.1_pt1 | contig 27692 bp, 23 predicted proteins | sample 5399871 | NCBI WGS metagenome assembly WPCI01 (sample SAMN12869469, study PRJNA574797) | sludge metagenome | isolation source: wastewater treatment of pH7 | place: China:Beijing | collected 2019-05-20 | reverse complement strand
TGGGGCAGGTTCAGGCGGGCCTGCGGTGTGGCCCCCAACTGGCGGGCCAGCTTCTGCCAGGCGGGACCGTGTCCCTGTCGGGGACCCGCCAGGGCGTGGGCAATTTCGTGCAGGATCACGTCGCGAACCTGGTCGGGGCTGAACTTTGGGAGCAGCAGGCGGGATAGAGTGATCTGCCGCCGGGACGGGTAGGTGCACCCCGCCTGAGTTTTGGCCCGGGACAGCGTCAGGTTCCACTGCTGCAGGCCGTGCTGGTCCATTAGTTCTCGGGCCAGGGTGAGGATTTCCTGTTCGGTCACGGCTACCCCTCCCAAATGGCGTCCAGCTGTCGGCTGATCCGCTGGGGGCTGACCCGCTCAGCGGTGCCCAACTGCTCGGCAAACTGGGAGACCGCCAGCTCTTCCAGCAACCACTTCACCCGGTTGAGGCGGTCGTGAACCTGCAGGTTCAACGGTCGCCCGGCCGCCCGGTCGCGAGCGTCCTCCCACCGGGTGCGCAGTTCCAGCAGGTTTGACCACCGTTCCTGGTCGGTCCGCAGGGCAGCTGGGCCGCGGGCGGCCCGGTCGAGTCGGATCGCCAACGCGTCGAGGTACCGGGGGAGGGAGGGAAGGGTGCGCCGATCCGTCTCGGTCAGGAAGTCTGCGCTCAGCAGTCGTTTCAGTTCCCGGCGGACCTGGCGGCGCACCGGCTCGAGGGATTCCTCGGGGTGTCGATCCAAGGCCTCTTCCACCCGCCGCTGGGCTTCCAGCGATTTCACCGTCAACTGGAGGAGCCGGTACACCTCTTCTTCAAACCGGTCCCGAGCCCGGCTCACCAGCTCGGCAAAATCTTCCGCTCGCCGAGTTGGCTGCGGGGCCAGTTCGGCCCGCAGGGTTCGAGCCGCTGCCAGTTGGGCTGCGGCCACCAGCGCTTCGGTGGAGGGGTAGGGCGAGGCGGCCAGCAGCAGCGCTTCGCGTCCGGACCAGCGGGTGGTGACCCGGGTGAGCGGTAGGCGCAGTTGGCGTTCCAACAGCCGTGCCACCCCGTCCCGGTGGGAGAGCTCCGCCTGCTCGGCGGTGGCGCACAGTCGCAGGCTGACCAGGTCCCGGTCGGGGGCCGCCACCAGCGCCGGGTAGCCGCGCACGGTCAGCCCCTGCGCGTTGGTGGTCTCTACCACCGGCGCAATCGGGGTGGAGGGAAACTCCGTCACCTCTTCCTGCTGCCAGCTGCCGGCGTCTGCAGTGGACGCGTGGGCCCGACCGGGGCGTTCCTTCCCGGCTTGGCGCACCGCTTGACGGACGGCCTGGTGAATGGCCCGGTCGGCCTGGGGTGCCAGCCGGCGCTGCAGTTCCAGCAGCGAGGACCCGTGGGCCAGCACTTTTCCGTTTCGATCCACTACCTGGAAATGCATCTGCAGGTGGGCGGGCAGGTGCTGGGAGACGTGCTGCTCATCGGCTTCGGTCAGCTCCACTCCGCGCAGATTCGCCACTGCTTGGGCGAAGGCAGGGAAGAATCTCCGAGTCACCTCCGAAGGGGGAGTCACCTCCGGCGAGGGGGTCGGCTCCGGTACTGGATTGACGGACTGCGGGCTCACCGTCAGCGGGCCTTTGGCTTTACCCGTCTGCTGGGCCCACTGGGCCAGGCGATCCAGGGAAGCGCCGAGTGAGCGGGGATCCTCCGCCTCTTCCGCCGGGGAGACGGCTGCCTCCAGCACGGTTTCCCCGCGGTGGGTGAGGCGTTTGGCCACCTGCTCCCCCACGTCTGGGGCCGGAGCCAACAGACGGCGTTTCTCCTTGGGTAAAGCTCGGATCGTGCCGGCGCACAGCTGCGACAGGAGGCCGGGAACCAGCCAGTCGAACCCTTCATCTTGCACCTGGGGCAGTTGGGCCAAGGCGATGGTAACGGTGACCCCGTCGGTGTCGGAGCCAGGTTGGAAGTCGTAGCTGAGTGGCAGGCTCAGCTCTCCCTGCTGCCAGTGGTCCGGGAAGCCGTCCTCCCCGCCGCGGCTGACGTCGTGGATGACGTCCTCCCACCGGTAGTTCAGCAGGCGGGGCTGATCGGGGCGCGTTTTCTTCCACCAGTTCTCAAAGCTGCGGGCCGAGGTGATCTCCGCCGGCACCCGCTCGTCGAAGAAGCGGAACAGCTCCTCCTCACCGGCTACCTTTCCGGCTTGGCGGGAGCGCTGCTCCACCTCCCGGGCCTCATCCAGCAACTCCTGGTTTTCCCGCTGAAACTTCAGGTAACTAACCCGCCAGTTGCCCTCAACCAGGGCTTCGCGGAGGAACATTTCCCGGGCCAGCTCCCGGGCGGTCAGGCCCTCGGCCTCGGGTTTGGGGCCAAAGAACTGGGAGGACCAACCCCCCGAACCGGCCTGCGCGAACAGGCCCTGCGCGATGGCCGCAATGGACCCGGGCTGGGGTGGGGCCAACTGCGGGGCCAGGGACGCGCCCAACTGGCGATCCCCCAGCGAGGCTAGCAGCACCGACCGGTCGGCAGCCAGCGTCAGACCGTAGAGGCTGACCCGTTCCTTGATCAGGGCGGCGCCTTTGGCCCGCGACCAGTACGGCTCCGAGTAGGAGCGGGTCAGCAGGTGCTGGGCGGCGTGCTCCACCCATTCAATCTTGATTTGGGCGACGGTGCGGGCAAAGAGGCGGGAGGTTTCCACCAGCTCGGCCGCCATGATCCAGGGCGGGTGCCCACCGGCCAGGCCCGACCCGGGCCAGACGGTGAAGCGGGTCGCCCGCGCCCCCAGGTAGGTCCCTTTGGCCTGCTCCCAGGTCCCAATGTTGGACAGGAGTCCCACCAGCAGGGCCCGGTGCAACTGGTCGTAGTCGACGGCTCGAACGCCCCGGCCGTACTCCACCACCGCGCTGGCCGGGTCTGCGTACTTGCGGATTTCCCCGCGGTCCGGCTCACCCAACGCCTCGACCTGGATCCCCATTTCGCGGCACATTTGGCGCAGTTGGCCAACCACGTCCCGCCACTCCCGAAAGCGCAGGTAGTGCAGATACTCCCGGTGACAAAGCCGGCGAAACGCACTGCCCGACAGGTCGCGTGCCTGCACGTTCAGGTAGCGCCACAGGTTCAGGTAGGTCATGAAGTCCGAGCGCGAATCGTTGAACCGGGCGTGGGCCTGGTCGGCTGCCGCCTGCGCGTCGAGGGGGCGCTCGCGCACGTCCTGGATGGACAGGGCGGCAATGATGACCAGCACCTCGGACGCGCAGCCGTTCTCCTGGCCCGCCAGCAGCATCCGCCCCAGGCGCGGATCGATGGGGAGGCGCGCGAGCTTTCGCCCAATCGAAGTCAGCTTCCCCGCCTCGGTCAGGGCCCCAAGCTCAACCAGGAGCTGCACCCCGTCCCGAACCGCGCGCGAGCTGGGTGGATCCAGGAAGGGGAACTGGGACACCTCCCCCAACCCCAGCGCGGCCATCTGCAGGATCACCGCGGCCAGGGAGGTCCGCAGGATCTCCGGCTCGGTGTAGCGGGGGCGGGCGGCATAGTCGCCAGCCGAGTAGAGCCGGATGGCGATTCCGTCCTCCAGGCGGCCCGCCCGGCCCGAACGCTGGTTGGCCGAGGCCTGGGAGACCCGCTCGATCGGCAGGCGCTGCACCTTGGTCTTGTTGGAGAAGCGGCTGATGCGGGCCAACCCCGCGTCAATCACATACTTGATCCCGGGAACAGTGAGCGACGTTTCGGCAATATTGGTGGACAGGATAATGCGGCGGCGGCTGTGGGGAGCGAAGATCCGATGCTGCTCAGCGGCGGAGAGGCGGGCAAAAAGCGGGACCAGCTCGACTGAAACCGGGGGGCGCCGCTCGCGCAGAAACTCTTCCAGGGCCACCTGGGCTTCCCGGATGTCCCGCTCCCCTGGCAGAAACACCAGGATGTCGCCGGCCGGTTCAGAGAGCAGTTCGTCCACCGCCCCGCAGAGGCCCTGCTCCAGGTCAATAGCCTCACCCAGGCCGTAGCCGAGGGTGGCCAGGTCGTCGTCAGGATCCTCCAGCACCAGCTGCGGCGCGCCGGCGCCGGGGGTGTGCGCGGCGGATGGCTCGGCCTCCTCGGTGGGAGTTTTGGTGGGGGTGCCCGACTGGTCCGGCGAGAGCGGCCGGTAGCGGATCTCGACCGGGTAGGTCCGTCCGCTCACCTCAATCACCGGCACGCGGTCCCCGGTGAACTGGCTGAAATGGTCGGCAAACCGGTCCGAGTCGATGGTGGCCGAGGTGATGATCACCTTCAGGTCGGGCCGGCGGGGCAGCAGCCGCGCCAGGTAACCCAAAATGAAGTCGATGTTCAAGGAGCGCTCATGCGCCTCGTCAATGATGAGGGTGTCGTAGCGGCGCAGATCCGGATCCACCTGAATCTCGTTCAGCAGGATGCCGTCGGTCATCAGTTTCACCAGGGTGGTGGGGCCAACCTCATCGGTGAACCGAACCTGATACCCGATGACCTGGCCGGGCTCTCTCCCAACCGTCTGCCCCAACTCGTCGGCAATTCTTTCCGCTACCGAGCGCGCCGCCAGCCGCCGAGGCTGGGTGTGGCCAATCAGCCCGGAGATTCCCCGGCCGAGCTGAAGGCAAATTTTCGGCAGCTGAGTGGTCTTGCCCGAGCCGGTTTCGCCCGCCACAATCACCACCTGGTGCTGGGCAATGGCCGCTGCAATCTGATCCCGGTGAGCGCTCACCGGCAGGTCGGGAAAGGTCACCACCGGGAGGGCGGCGGCCCGCTGCGCTAGTTGCAGCGGGGTAAACGGCCGGGGTCCCCGACCCGAACGGCCGGACCCACGCCGGCGCTTACCCTTTGACCCGCCGCCGGTGCGGCCGGGTCCGGGTCCCTGTTCCTGCCTCTGATTCACCGTTCTAACGTATCAGTGACCACGGACAAGTCGCGCACGGCTACGGACGGACCGGCAGGTGCTGGCGGGCCCACTCCTGACACAGTCCAGCCAGGTAGGGGAGTTTTTCTCCCGGACCAAAGTTGGCGTCGCGGACCGCCTCCACCCGGGACCCGTCGGGGAGGCGGGCAAACACGTCCGTGGTCATCTCCAGCAGGCCCGCCTGCTCGTCGTCAATATCGTGCAGCAGCAGCACCGGGTAGGACAGGTCATCCACCAGGTCGGCGGCCCGGTTCAGCGACAGGTCCTGCAGGGTCTGCTTGGAAATCTCAAAGTATTGCCGGGAACTGGGGGAGTCGTCCACAATCCGGGTTCGACCGGTCTGCTCCAACTCGTCCAACTGGCTGGGAGAGAAGATCTGCTCCCAATCAAACGAGAGCGGCCCCGTGATCACACCGGACAGGATCATGGACTGCACCGCGGCCGGTCGCGCCTTCAGCGGGGCCAGCGTCCCGAAGGAATGCCCGTGGAGGAGCTGGCGGTCAAAGCCCTGATCCGCCAACCAGCCTGAGGCTGCCCGCAGGTCCTCTTCCTGGTGGTCGACCACGATGATGTCGTCGTCAGATTCCCCGTGGCCCGAGTAGTCGAACTTCAGCGTGGCGTAGCCGAGCTTGCGGTAGGCGGCCGCCAACCGTTCGAAGTACTTGCCGGACTCCCGATTGTTGAAAAACGAGTGGGAGAACAGCACGGCGGCATCGGTGGCATCCACGGGGACGACAAAGTTCCCCGCAAGATTCACCCCGCGGGGGGTCACCAGGCTGATTTCGCTCACCCGTTAACCGTACCGGTTCGGTTCCGATGGGAACAGGGCCGAAGGGGACAATGGTGGGGGAGTCGACAGTTCTGACCGGACTGGTGTACGGGGGCCGGTCGACAGGATCACGCCAATCGGCAATGATTAACCCCATGACAAACAACGGAGCCCTCAGCCTGCCACCCGACGAAGAGATCCTCGGAATCTTCTGGGAGGCTGCCCGCCAAAAACTTGCTTCGGCCTCCTGGGAGGATCTGTTCGGTCCCCGCCTGCGGTCCTCGTTGCGCCCGCCCGCAATGCAGCTGGCCGACGACGCGGAGGAAGCCTCCGACCTGGCCCGCCAGATCCGCGACGCCGGCGCCATGATTGTTCGGAGCCCGGCCGCCGACTTTAGCGAGGACTCCCCCGCGCCGGAAGCCGGGGACCTGACCATTATCTGCGACGGCGGCGGGGTTCCCCTGGTCCTGGTTCGCACCAAGCAGGTGGACCGGGTGGGCGACGAAATCGTCGAGGAACTGGTCAGTCTGTATCCGACGAGCGGGAAGTAAGGGAAAGCCTTGGGAACCAAAGCTGGAATCATCCTGGGATTGGGAATCGGGTTTGTCCTGGGAGCCCGCGCGGGACGCGAAAAATACGAGCAGATCAAAGGGGTCACCCGCCATTTGCGGACGCTCCCGATCGTGTCGCGCCCCCTCGATGCCGCCGGTGAAAAGGTGGCAGACGTGGTGCGCGCCAAGGGCAACGAGATCTCCGACGCGGTGGCCGATGTCGTCAAAGAGAAGGTGTTCGGCATGCCCACCAACCGACTGGTGATCGATGCAACAGTGGTGGAGCACCCTCGGGAGAACGCGCCTGAATCTCCCGATGTTTCGGCTCCACGAAACAGCTAGTTCGGGACGCTTAATGGACGGCTCCGGCCCCCATCTGTGAGAGTGGGCCCATGTCTGACACCCCGACCCCGTCCCGGCGCCAAATCCGTCGGTGGCGTCGCTACCTGGCGGAAGAGCGCCTAGAAGCGGACACCTACCGGAACCTGGCTCGCCGCCAGCGCAGCCCCCACCGGGAAATCATGCTGGAACTGGCCGCCGCCGAAGGACGCCACGAACAGTACTGGCTGGAACTGCTGGGAGACCAGGCCTACCCGCCGCCGCGGGTGCCCTGGCGCCGGCGGCTGATGTCGTCCCTGGCCAACCGGTTCGGCTCGGTGTTCGTCCTGGCTTTGGCCCAGCGCTCCGAGCAGCGCACCGGCTACGACGACGACCACGACGTCCCCGACCAGATGGCGGCGGATGAGCACATTCACGGGGAGGTGGTCCGCTCCCTGGCCGCGGAGTCGCGCGCCCACATGGCGGGTTCCTTCCGGGCGGCCGTGTTCGGCGCCAACGACGGCCTCATCTCCAACCTGGCCCTGATCCTCGGGGTGGCGGCCACCGGGATGACCCCCTCAATGGTGCTGGCCACGGGGGTGGCCGGGCTGCTGGCCGGAGCCCTGTCGATGGGGGCCGGCGAGTGGATCAGCGTGTCCAGTCAGCGTGAGCTGCTGAGCGCCTCCACCCCCGACGACGATGCCCACCGGTCAGTCCCGGCGCTCGACGTCAACGCGAACGAGCTGGCCCTGCTGTTCCGCGCGCGCGGGGAGTCTCCCGAAACCGCCCAGGAACGCGCCGAGAGAGTTTTTGCCGCTCTGGGCGAGGCGGGTGATTCCGCCTCGGGTCAGCTTCCCCTCCGCTCCGCCCTGGGTGAGGGGGCCCGTCAGACCAGCACCGAGGCGGTGGGTACCCCGTTCCGCGCGGCCGTGTCCTCGTTCATCTTTTTCGCCCTCGGCGCCCTGCTGCCGCTGATTCCGTTCATGTTCGGGGTCGGCGAGTGGATGCCGATCGTAATCAGCTCCGTCCTGGTGGGGATCACCCTGCTGGGGACCGGTGGCGTGGTCGGCCTGCTGTCGGGGGGCACCCCGTGGCGAACGGCATTGCGTCAGCTGGCGGTGGGCTACGGGGCCGCGGCCGTGACCTTCGCTCTGGGAACTCTGTTCGGGGCTACCATCGGCTAGGCTTTTCCCGGAAGGGAGAAGCGCATGGAAGAGAACGCAGTCTGGGCCGTTTTCCGTGTCGTCGACCTCACCGGCGTGCTCCTGAACGGGGTCCTGGGCGGAAAGCTGGCCCGTCAAAAGCACTTCGATGCCGTTGGCTTCATGATCTTGGCGGTCATGTCTGCCATGGGCGGCGGGATTGTCCGCGACGTCATTTTGCAGCACGGTCCGCCCGTGGCGATTACCGATCCTTTCTACATCGGGACCGCGCTGGTGGGAGCTTCGATTGCCTTCCTTTGGCGCCTCGACAGCCGCGGCTGGCGGATCGCGCTGATCCTGGCCGACGGGCTGGTGCTGGGCAGTTGGGCCGCGACCGGCGCAATGAAAACCCTGTCGATGGGCTTTGGCCTGATGCCCGCCCTGCTGCTGGGGCTCACCACCGCGGTCGGTGGGGGCATGATCCGGGACATTTCCGCCGGCAACGTTCCGACCGTGCTGGGCGGCAACTACCTGTACGCCACCCCCGCGCTGGTTTCGGCCGGCATCATGGTGGCGTTCTTCAACCTGGGTTACCCGATGTGGGGCATGATCGTGGCCACGGTGGTCGGCTCGTCCTTCACCGCGCTGGCTCACTGGCGGCGCTGGCGCCTGCCCGAACACACCGACTGGACCCTCACCCTTTCCTCCGAGCAACTCCGCTACCTGCTGGACCGGAAAGCGGCGGCTCGGAAGCGCACCCGGACCGGCCTGGACGAAAGTTTTGAGGAGACCGGGTTGCCCCGCACGGACGAGGCGCAAACCCGGGACGAGGAGGGGTAGGCATGTGCGGCCGCTTCACCATGTTCGACGAGGACGACGAGTTGGTTGCCCTCTTCGACATCGACGTGATGGAGGGCGAGCACCTGCCCTCCTACAATCAGGCACCCTCGCAGTGGGTGCGGGCGGTGGTGGGCAATCAGCCCCGCGTCCTGACCATGCAGCGCTGGGGGCTGGTTCCCCACTGGGCCAAGGCCGGGTTCAAACCCCTGATCAACGCCCGCTCCGAAACCTTGACGGAGAAACCGTCCTTTCGGGTGGCGGCCAGCAGGCGCCGGTGCCTGATCCCCACCAACGGCTACTACGAGTGGATGACCCAGCCGGACGGGCAGAAGCAGCCCTATTTCCTGTCCGCTCCCGTTCCAGCCGGGGCGGATGGAGACGCCGCTCAGCCGGGCCCGGCCGGGTTCCCCACTCCGGTGCTGGCGATGGCGGGCATTTACGAGTTCTCCCGCACCGAGCGGGGGGATGAGCTGGTCACCTGCGCGGTAATCACCCGTTCCGCCCCCGACGAGCTGGGCCGGATCCACGACCGGATGCCCGTGTTCGTGCCGCCGGAACTGTACACCCCGTGGTTGGACCCGGAGTTGCAGGATCGGGATCAGGTGCGCGACCTGGTGGCCGCGATTCCCGTCCTCCCCCTGGCGACCCGTCCGGTCCAGCGAGCGGTCGGCTCGGTCCGAACGCAGGATCCGGGCCTCATCTTCGGCTGAGGCTGTCCACAGGCCGCGCCGGAACTGGACCGAGGGGACCATGGCGGGGCAACCTGGGGGGATGAAGAAAAGGCGTCTGCTCGTTCCCGGCCTGGTGCTCGGGTTGGTCCTGCTGCTGGTGGCCCTCTGGTGGGGCCGGGGTGGGCTGGACCTGCCGGGCGCAGACGGACAACCCGATGGGCGAAGCGCCGCCGAGATTCTGGCGGGGCGGGAGGACACGGCCCTGGCGGAGGCGCTGCTGAACCTGCCGACCCCGGCCGAGTTGGCCGCCCCCTACGACCGCGACCAGTTTGGGGCCCGGTGGGCCGACGTGGACCGGAACGGGTGCGACACGCGCAACGACATCTTGGCCCGGGATCTGACGGAGGTGCGCTGGCGGGAGGGGACCCACCAATGCGTTGTGGAGCGGGGAACCCTGGCCGACCCCTACACCGGGCAGCAGATCCGGTTCCAGCGGGGAGAGAAAACCTCGCCGGCGGTGCAGATCGACCACGTGGTGGCCCTGGCCAACGCCTGGGAGAGCGGGGCGGACCGGTGGTCGGATGAGCAGCGCGAACAGTTCGCCAACGACCCGCTCAACCTGCTGGCGGTCGACGGGCCGGCGAACCAGCAGAAAGGGGCGGCCGCGGCCGACCGGTGGCTGCCGCCCAACCCGTTCTTTCACTGCGAGTACGCCGCCCGGCAGGTGGCGGTGAAACAGAAGTGGGACCTGGCCGTGACCGAGGCGGAACGCTCTGCCCTGGCTCGGATTCTCGTTAGCTGTGAGGCGCCCGCGGCAAAAGGTCTAGACTAAATGACCGTGACCAATTCCGAACAGCTCTGGGCCCGGCCCAACCGCCGCCAGACGATCCTCCTGATCGTCCTCGGGTTGGGAGCCGGGCTCCTGTCGGGCATGTTCGGGGTTGGCGGTGGGATTATGATTGTCCCCGGGCTGGTTGCGATTGTCGGGTTTGCCCCGCGGCTCGCTTCGGGCACGTCGCTGACCACGATTGTCCCGTTGGCCCTGGTGGGGGTGGCCTCCTATGCGGCCCAGGGTGACGTCTCCTGGGAGGCGGCCGGGCTGCTGGCCCTCGGCGGGATCGGGGGCGCTCAAATTGGCACCTGGCTGCTGTCGCGAATCAGTTCGCGCCGACTACAAATTGTCTTCGCCGGGTTCATTCTTTTCTCCGTCGTGATGATGTTCATCAATGTGCCCTCCCGCGCCGCAGTCCTGGAAATCAACTGGGCCACCGCGGTGGGGCTGCTGCTGGTGGGGATCCTGACCGGGACGCTCTCCGGGCTGCTTGGCGTGGGCGGCGGCATCATCGTCGTCCCCGCGCTGATGCTGATTTTCGGGGCTTCGGACCTGGTGGCCAAGGGCACGTCCCTGCTGATGATGATCCCCTCGGCGCTGGGGGGCACCATCCCCAACATTCGGCGCCGGAACCTGAACTTGCCGGCGGCCCTGATCGTGGGGCTGTCCGCCTCGACCACGACCCTGCTGGGCTCCTACCTGGCGCACCGGATCTCGCCCCAGGTCGCCAACCTGCTGTTCGCCGTCTTCCTGCTTTTCGTCGCGGTCTCAATGCTGCGAAAGGCCCTTCGCGCCCCCCGCTAACTGTCGGCGTCCCGGCAATCCACCCGAATATCCGCCAGGGTCCAGGGCCGGTGGCGCTCCCAGTGCTGCTGTTCCTGGCGGTGCCAGCGCTCCCACCACGGCTCGTAGGCGGCTCCGTCACGGGCCAATCCTCGCTGGTGGGCCACCTCGGCGGGCACGTCGCACCAGAGCCGCAGGTCGGCGAGGGCGGCGGTTCCCGGGGTCAGTGACCCGCACCCCTCGACCACCCACGGGCGGGTGGGGTCGACCGGGACCCACTCGGACACGCGCCCTTTCGCCCAGTCCCAGCGGGGAAAAGCCGGCCGATCCGAGGTGAGTAATTCCTCGGCGAGGGCGGATCCCGCCGCCAGCCCATCCCACCCCGGATACCAGTCGTCCAGGTGCAGGATCAGGTAGCCGAGGGGAGCCAGCTGCTGAGCCAGGGTGGTTTTCCCCGCGCCGGAGGGCCCGTCAATCAGGATCCGCCGGGCGGGAGGCGACAGCTGAGCCACGTGGTCATGCAGGTCCGAGGCAGCCAGCATCTAGATTCCAAACCAGCGGAACGATCCGGCCCAGACGGCGACGCCGAGGGCCAGGGTGGGGATGATGATGGCCACCACCACCATCCACAGGTCGGCCCACCCCACCGGGGAGGTGCGGGCGTTGGACCGGCGGGTGGGGGCCCCAAACCCGCGTGCCTCCATCGTCACCGACAGGGAGGAGGCTCGGCGCAGGGCAAAGGTCAGGAGGGAGAACGAGCCGGTAAAGAACTCCTTCCACTTGGACTGCGGCGCCACCCCGCGCGACCGCCGGGCTCGTCCGAGTGCCTGCCAGTCGGACAGCATTAGGGACATCAGCCGGATTCCGGCCAGGGCCGCCAGCACCGGGCGCGGGGGTAGCTTCGCAACCTGGGTGAGGGCGTCGGCCATCCGGGTCGGCTGGGCGCTGGACAGCAGGACAATGGCGGGGATCCCCAGCGCCAGCACCCGGATCGCAATCGCGAGTGACAGTTCCACCGAGTTCTGCGTGATCGCGGCCGGACCCCACGACCAGTAGACTGTCCCACCCGGGCGTGCGTAGAGCAGCATCGAGATACCGGCCAGGGGAGCGGCCACCAGCAGCGGCCAGATTCGCCGGAGCAGTTGGCGCGGACCCCAGCCCACCAGCGGCAGCAACCCGGCCACCAAAGCCAGGGCGACCGCGGCGCTGAGCAGGTCCACGCTGAAAAACATCGGCACGGTCATCAGCGCCAAACCGACCAGCCGAAATAGCGGGTTGACCCGGTCCAGGATCCCGGCGCTGGGCGGGGGCGGCTCGACCCGGAGCTCTCGCTGCGGATGGACCGTGACCACTTCCTGGCCGAGGACCTCCACCAGTTCCTCGTCGTGGGTGATGACGATGACCGAGGTGCCGGCCCGCACCGCGTCTTGCAGGAGGTGGACCAGGGCCAGCCAGGTGTTTCGGTCCTGGCCGAAGGTTGGCTCGTCCAGCAGCAGGATCGGGGGGTGCCCGATCAGCCCGGTCGCCACCGAGAGGCGGCGTTTCTCGCCGCCGGACAGGCTCTGCGGGTGGGCGTCGGCCAGGTCCCGCAGCCGCATTAGCGCCAGGAACTGGTCCACCCGGGCCGCCCGCTCCTCGGAGCTGAGGTCGGAGAACTGCAGCGACAGTTCCAGTTCTTCGCGGACGGTGTGGCGCAGGAACTGGTAGGACGGCTCCTGAAACACCATCTGGACGTGGCCGGCACTCGTGACCGAGCCGGCCAGCGGCTCCAGCAGCCCGGCCAGGGTGAGGGCAAGCGTCGTCTTACCCGCGCCGTTGGCCCCCACCAGGCAGGTGCTGATGCCCGCCCCCAAATCCAGCTGGGCGTGGACCGAGATCGGTTCCCCCGCCTCGTACCCCACCGTCAGATCGGTGGCCTGCAGGCAGGTTCCCGTCCGCTCGCCCGCCAGGCGCTGCACCGGCAGTTCCACGCCGGGCACCCAAATGCCCGCGGCCAGGAGCTGGTCGCGGTAGGCGGTCAGGACTTCGCCGGGTTCGCCGTCGGCCAGGATCCCGGTCGGGCTGAGGACAACGATCCGGTCGACCAGGTCCACCCAGGTGGCGACCCGGTGTTCGATGATGATCAGGGTGGTGTCCGAGCCGGTCAGGGCGCTCGCCACGGAGGCGCGGACTTCCCGCACGCCGGCCGGGTCCAGGTTTGAGGTCGGCTCGTCCAGCAGCAGTACCCCCGGCTCCATTGCGAGGGCCGAAGCGAGGGCCAGGCGCTGCTTTTCCCCGCCGGACAGCTGGTGGGTGGGGTGGTCGAGGGGCACGTCCAGACCCACTTGGGCCAGGGCCTGTTCCACTCGCGGCCAGATCTGTTCCGGGGAAACACCGAGGTTTTCCAGGCCGAAAGCGACCTCGTCCCCCACCTGTTCCATCACGACCTGCGAGTCGGGGTCCTGCTGCACGAGCGCCACCTCACCGCGGACCGGGCCCGAGCTGGTGGGCACCCCGCCCAGAGTGAAGGCGCCGCGCTCCTCCCCATCCTCACCGGAGAGGAGCCCGGCCATCCCGGCCAGGACCGTGGATTTGCCCGAGCCGGACGCCCCGAGCAGCAGCACGCGCTGACCCGGCGGAATCTGCAGGGTCAGGTCTTCGACCGCCCAGGCTTCCCGGCCGGCGTAGCGCCAGGACCAGCCGTGGGCGGCCAAAGTGAGTGCTTTAGAGAGCGAAACCTCCGTGTTCACGTTAGACGCGCCGCCGCAGTTCCCGCCCGGAGGCGAAGCGGTCCAGGACCCCGGTTTGGGCCAGCGCGCGGGTCAGCACCCAGGCCAGCAGCCCCGCCAGGACGATGCCGGACAGGGACGAGGTGGTCCAGTAGGTGAAGAGGCGAATCGGCGCGTAGGCGATGTTGGGGGTGGAGCCGACGAACAGTTCCAGGATCATGGCGCCGGTGGCGGCGCCCAGGCCGGACAGGGCGGCCACGCCCGCGCCGAAGCGCCGGTACAGGAACAGGGCGAAGATGAGTTCGGCCCCCAGCCCCTGCGCGATCCCGGAGAAGAGCGTCTCAATTGCCCACTGTGATCCCAGGGCCATCGAGACGGTGGCGGCCACCACCTCGACGAAGAGGGCGGCTCCCGGCTTCCGGATGATCAGCCCGCCAAGCGGACCGCCCAGATACCAGATTCCGTTCACCAGGCCGCCCAGGCCCGCGGTGAACACGTCCAGGCTGGTGAAAGCCAGGTAGCCGATCTGATTCCAAATGATGAAGATGATGCCGGTTGCCACCCCGAGCACCGCTGCTGTTACCAGGTCTACAACGCGCCAGCCAGATTGCTTGGTCATATTCATGTCCTTCCCGAATAGGCGTCGCGTGTACACGGGAAAGAAAACAAGTGTCCGTTCCTCCGCCGGTATTAACCGGATCAGGTTCTACGGTCGAGGGCACCTTACCCTCTCTCAACCCCGCTAGGGGTCCCCGTGGCACGCCCTTAGTGTAGCCCACGGGTCGGGAAGCGGCACCCGGGGTTCAGGGAGGGGCGGACGACCTCAGTTTTGGATTGGACGCAGCTCTGAGCTGGCCAGTTTGAATTCAACCTCCAATTCGACGGTGGCGTCCAGGGGCAGGGCGGCCACCCCGACGGCAGACCGGATGTGGGGAGTGCCAAACAGGACCTGGAACAGCTCGGACGCCCCGTCGACCACCTGCGGTTGCCCGTAGAAATCCGGGGTCGAAGAGACAAATCCTGTCACTTTGATCACACTCTCGATCAGCTCAAGGCCCCCGGCTGCCTCGGCTGCGGCCGCCAGGGCGTTCAGGGCCGCCTGGCGCGCAGCCACCTGGGCTGAGCTGAGGTCGACGTTGGGGGAACCGCAAGCGCCGGTCGACACCAGCACTCCGTCCTGAAATGGCAACTGCCCTGACGTGCGGACTTTTCCGTCGTCGACCAGGGCGGGAATATAGGCGGCCACCGGGGCAGCCACCGGTGGCAGAGTCAGATTCAGCTCGGCTAGGCGTTCACTTGCAGACATTTTTACCTCCGGTTTTAGTTTGGGTCCAAAGTCCCATTTCCAGTGTATGACCGGGATTACCTTCCGGTCCAGATCAGGCTGTTATTAGCGGCCAAATCCCGATAATCTAGGCATGGACACGGTCTTGGCTGACGGCAGTGGAGCACGGCCAAGAAGCGTCAATTAAACCTATCGGGATGAAGGAGCAGTCAATGACGTCGCAGCAGAGCGAGGCGGGTCACGCCGCCATTGCCCAGGGCCGGACCGCCCTCGGGATTGAGTTGGGATCCACCCGGATCAAAGCGGTGCTGATTGACGAGGCGGGGGTGCCCCTGGCCACCGGCGGCTACGGCTGGAACAACACCCTGGTCGACGGCTTGTGGACCTACCCGTGGGACTCCGTTTGGGAGGGGCTGCGCGGCGCCTACGCCGACCTGGTGGCCGACGTCCGCCAGCGCTACGACCTGGAGTTGACCACGGTTGGCTCGCTGGCAATCTCGGCGATGATGCACGGCTACGTGCCGCTGGATGAGGCGGGCGAGCCGGTGGCCGGGTTCCGCACCTGGCGCAACACCAACACGGCGGCGGCCTCGGCGGAGCTGAGCGAACTGTTCCAGGTGAACATCCCGCACCGCTGGTCGATCGCCCACCTGTACCAGGCGGTCCTGGACGGGGAGGACCACCTGTCCCGCCTGGCCCACATCACCACCCTGTCCGGACTGGTGCACCTGCGCCTCAGTGGCCAGTTTGTCCTCGGGGTGGGGGACGCCTCCGGCATGTTCCCGATCGATTCGGAGGCCGGGGACTACGACCGGACCCGGTTGGCCCAGTTTGCCGAGGTGGCCGGGGCTCGTGGGTGGAACTGGGACGTCGATCAGCTGTTGCCGCGAGTGCTGGTGGCCGGGCAGGAAGCCGGGCGCCTGACCGAGGAGGGCGCCGCCCTGCTGGATCCCACCGGGAAGCTTCAGCCCGGGATTGTGATGGCCCCGCCGGAGGGGGACGCCGGAACCGGAATGGTGGCGACCAACGCCCTGGCCCCTCGGACCGGGAACGTCTCGGCCGGGACTTCGATCTTCGCCATGGTGGTGCTGGAGCGGACGATGGCCGGGTACTTCCCTGAGATTGACCCGGTCACCACCCCGGAGGGGTTGGCGGTGGCCATGGTCCACTCGAACAACGGCACCTCCGAACTGGACCAGTGGGTGGGCGTGTTTGCCGAGTTTGCCCGCAGTGCCGGGCAGGAGCTGGAGCTGGGGCAGGTGTACCAGATCCTCTACCAGCAGGCCCTGACGGGGGCTCCTGACGCCGGCGGATTGCTGGCCTACAACCTCCTGTCCGGGGAGCCGATCGTGAACCTGGAGGAGGGGCGCCCGCTCTACGTCCGCTCGCGGGGGGAGAACCTGACGCTGGCGAACTTCATCCGGGCGCAGTTGCTGTCCGTCTTTGGCACCTTGCGGTTGGGAATGGAAATCCTGGCCGACCAGGGGGTGGAAGTTGAGTTGCTGCGCGCCCACGGGGGGTTGTTTAAGACGGCCGGGGTGGCCCAGCGACTGATGGCGGGCGCACTGCAGGCCGAGGTGGAGGTGGGTTCCGGGGCGGGTGAGGGCGGCGCTTGGGGGGCCGCTCTGCTGGCTCTCTATCGGGCCCAGGGTGAGGGGAAACTGCTCCGCGACTTTGTCGCCGAACGGATTTTCGCCGACGCCGAAGCCGTTCGGGTGGCGCCGGACCCGGATGATGTGGCCGGGTTTGAGCAGTTCATGGACCGGTACCGTCGAGGGCTGCCGGTGGTGGCGGCCGCGGTCGACTGCGTCGACTAAGACGCTGAGCGGACCGGCTAGGTTAAACGACAATGAGGAGCACCCCGCGGGGTGCCCCTCACCGGTTTTGGGACTAGTCCTGCTTGACGGCTTCGATCTCCAGGTTGATGGCGATCTTGTCGCTGACCAGCACGCCGCCCGCCTCAAGGGCAGCGTTCCAGGTCAGGCCGAAGGACTTCCGTGAAATGGTGGTGGTGGCCACGAAGGCAATCCGCTGCACGCCGAACGGGTCGGTGGCGGCTCCCTCGAAGGTGGCGGCCAGTTCGACCGGCTGGGTGACGCCGTGAATGGTCAGGTCCCCGAACAGGGTGAACTCTTCCAGGGTTCCCTCCACCTTGGTGGACTCGAAGGTCCAGGTGGGGAACTGCTCGACTTCGAAGAAGTCGGCGCTGCGCAGGTGGTTGTCGCGGTCGCTGTTGTTGGTGTCCACCGAAGCGGCTTCGATGGTGCCGTGGGTGGAGGCGCCCTCGATCGAGTTCTCGTTGGGCAGGTCGATTTCGCCTTCGAATACACCGAAGTGGCCGCGGGTCCGGCCGATGCCGGCGTGGCGAACGGTGAATCCGACGGTCGAGTGGGCGGCGTCAACTACGTAGCGGGTCATACAGGCTCCTAAATATTTCAAACTGCAATTATTGACGGTTCAAGTATAAGATGGGGACGTTGGTCCCGCAAGCGACGGCTTCGCCCGGTCGGTGGGACTGCTCACAGGCTCGCACTCCCTGGACGAGACCGGGAAAAGGGGGCGGTTTGCTTGCGGGGCCAACTATTGACGATTCAACTATCTACGGAGGACAATGGTCCTGCTGTGAATGGTTGGCAGTAAAATGTGTGAGACCTCACACGGACAGAGCTTGTGAACCTGATCGCAGTCGTTGGAGGGAAGAAATGAAAGTGGATCAGCAGAACCGGGCGGCGGTCGACGCGCCGGAACGCCTGAGTTCGGGTGGATGTCCGGCCGCGCTTCCCCGTCCGCTCAACGGCGAAGAGATGGCTGCCTGGGAAGCACTTCGGGGCGTCTCGCTGGGCCTCAGCGACCTATTGTCAGAGGATTTGGCCTCCTATACCGACCTGTCCCTGAGCGAGTACGACGTCCTCATGCGCCTGGCCGATGCGCCCGAGCGTCGAATGCGAATGGCCGCATTGGCCAAGGAAAGTCACCTGTCGCCCTCGCGCCTGTCCCACATGGTTGAGCGCTTTGAGAAGCGGGGTTTGGCCGCGCGCTCAATGTGTCCCAAAGACCGGCGGGGAATTGAATGCGTCCTGACCGACGCCGGGGTGGAACTGCTTAGTTCCAGTGCCGAGCAGCATTTCGCTATGGTGCGCCAGCGGGTCCTCTCCCACTACACCCAAGAGGAACTGGGCCAGTTGAGCGCACTGCTGGACCGGCTGGCTCACCGATCAGACGAGTAAATGGTGTGCGGCGACTCTATTCCCGCCGCGTGACAACTGGTCTACACTAGAGCATGTAGTTTCAAGTTTCATTGCAGTGCTATGCGGTTCCTCCGGTGGTATGCAACGGACAAGAGTACTGCCCGTTCCCAAAACCGGGAATGGCCACCTATTGCAGAGGAATGCACAGTAATGACCACTGGCGTTGTCAAATGGTTCAACTCCGAAAAGGGCTACGGCTTCATCACCCCGGATGACGGGTCCGATGATGTGTTCGCCCACTACTCGAACATCCAGTCCAACGGTTTCCGTTCTCTCGATGAGGGCGAAAAGGTTGAGTTCGAAATCACCACCGGCCCCAAGGGCCTGCAGGCTTCGGAGATTGTTCGTCTCAACGGCTAATTAGCTCGCTGTAGACATCGCGAAGTGCCTCGGATCTCGGTCCGGGGCGCTTTTGCATAGAAAAGAGAGAAAACGAATGGCATTCTTTGATCTGCCCCTGTCCGAACTGGAAACGTATCGGCCGGCCGCCAATGAGCCGGCCGACTTTGATCGTTTCTGGAGCCAGACCCTGGCGGAGCACCCGTTTGACTCTTCGACGCTCACCTTCACCCCCGCCGCGCCGTACCTGCGCAGTGTCGCCGCCTACGACGTCACCTTTCGCGGTTTTGGGGGTCAGCCGATCCACGCCTGGTACCTGCAGCCGGTAGGCGGCCCGGAGCCGTGGGCCACGGTGGTGGATTTTCCCGGCTACGGCGGTGGGCGGGACCTGCCCGGAGAGCACCTGGAGTGGGTGGCCGCCGGTTACAACTACCTGCGGGTGGATGTTCGGGGCCAGGGCGGAAACTGGGGGTCCGGGGGCAGCACCGACGATCCGGGGCCGGCCGGCCGAGGACACCCGGGGTTCATGACCCGGGGGATCGAGTCGCCCGAAACCTACTTTTACCGCCGTGCTTTCGTCGATGCCCACCACGCGATCGAAGCTGCCGCCTGCCTGCCGGGAGCGGGACGAATAGTTGCCGCCGGCGGATCCCAAGGCGGGGCGCTGACCATTGCCGCCACCGCGCTGAACCCGCGGGTCTGGGCGGCCCTGCCCGACGTGCCGTTCCTGAGTTGCTTCCCCCGCGCGGTTGGGCTGACCAACGCGTTCCCGTACCAGGAGATCGTCGAGTACCTGTCGGTGAATCGCGACCGGGTTGAGCAGACGTTTGCCACCCTGGCCTACTTCGACACGGTCAACTTGGGGGCCCGGGCCACGGCTCCGGCCCTGTTCTCGGTGGGCCTGATGGACGAGGTGACCCCACCTTCGACCGTGTTTGCGGCCAAGAACAGCTACGGTGGGCCGGCCGAAATCAAGGTTTACCCGTTCAACGGACACGAGGGCGGAGGCGGACACCAGGTCCGGGCCCAGATGGAGTGGCTAGCCGAGCGGCGCGGTTGATTCGCCCTGCACCAGGGCGGTCGACAACTCGATCCGACTGGGCAGGGAGGACTGGTCCAGCACCATCCGGGTGGCGGTCGCCGCCATCTCTTTCAGCGGCTGGTTGACGGTGGTCAAAGTGGGGGAGATCCAACTGGCCAGGGGAACGTTGTCGTATCCCACCAGGGACAGATCGTCGGGCACGCTCAGGTTCAACTCGCGCGCGGCTCGCAGGACGCCGAGCGCCTGGTAATCCGAGCCGGCAAAGATCGCGGTCGGACGATCCGGCCGTGACAGCAGTTCCATCCCGTAGCGGTAGCCGCCGTCCAGGGCGAAGTCACCCCAGCGCAGCAGCGCCGGATCCCATTCCAGGCCGGCCGCCTCGTGGGCACTGCGGTAGCCCGACACCCGGGCCCGTGAACAGAGGTATTCCTGCGGCCCGGAGATGATCCCGATCCGCTCGTGGCCCAGGTCCAGCAGGTGCTGGGTGGCCACCAGGCCCCCGTGCCAGTTGTTCGAGCCCACCGTGGGCATGGTCGGGCCGACCTCGCCGTAGGTGTCGACCAGGACGAAGGGGATGTTTCGCGACTGGAGGCGGCGCTGCTGCTCGACGTCGATTTCGGTCAGCACCAGGATCACCCCGACGGGCTTGCGCTCCAACACGCCGTCGACCCAGCCGCTGCCGGGCTGGTGGCTGCCGCTCAGTCCGGTCAGGACGACTGACAGGTCTTCGGCCTCGGCCGCGGTCTGCACCCCCTGGATCACTTCCAGCGCCCAGGGGCTCTCGATCGTGTGCATGACCAGTTCGACGACGGACGAGGTGGAGCGGCCCGAGCCCCGCCGCTGGTAGTTGGCAGCCTTGAGGGCAGCCTCGACCCGGTTGCGGGTCGCGGGGGCGACGTCGGGGCGTCCGTTCAGCACCTTCGACACGGTGGGAACTGAGACGCCCAGTGATTCGGCAATGCTGGCGATGGTGGCCATGGTGCTCCTCGATCTGATAGCTGCTCCGATAGTATCGGGACGGACCTGGGTTGGCCATCGACTTGCGGTGCAATCCCTGTGAACTGGCACTCTTGCGGGGCTTGATCCTCACGATTGAGCCCGGAACTAGGCGGGAATTTGATTCCGACACCTTTCCGAAAACTTTCGAAACGGCAATGGTAGAGGGTGGCCGAGCCGGCGGGGACCGGCCCGGGGAGGCGAGTCAGGTCGCCAAAGCCGGGCAACGAGGCCCAGAGTGCTCCCGGAGTGCGCAGCAGATCTCTCGATGTCGAGGCGGATTTGGGCCGCGATCCCACCGGTGCTCGACCCGGTCAAACTGCGATAGCCGATCCGATAATATCGGAGTGTGACTTGACTAGAAACCGACCCTGATCAGGCCTTTGTAACCATTTCGTTACCTTAATGGACAAAAGATGCTTGACCTGGCCGGACCTAGTCGCTAGGTTAGACCCAACGATGTCGGATAAGTTTCCGATAGTTTCGATGACGAAACCGCCCGACTCGTTCCAGATCAGAGCCGACTGTCCACCAGTGTCCAGCTGTGAAGAAAGCGAGTAGCACAAATGAAGCGACAAACGAGAGCAACGATGCTCGCCGCGACCTCGGCCGCCGCGATGCTCGTCCTAGCTGCCTGTGGTTCGGGAGGTGACTCGGCCCCCTCGGGTGATGACGGGTCTGCCTCCGGCGAATCCAAGAACGTCACCATGACCTTCTGGCACAACTCCACCACCGGTGAAGGCAAAGAATATTGGGAAAACACCGTCGCGGCCTTCGAAGAGGCCAACCCGGGTGTGAAGATTGAAATTCAGGCCATCCAGAACGAAGACATGGACGGCAAGCTGCAAAACGCGCTCCAGGCCGGGGATGCCCCCGACATCTTCATGGCTCGCGGTGGCGGCAAGCTGGCCGACGTGGTTCACGCCGGCCAGGTGATGGACCTGACCGACAAGATTTCGGCCGAAACCAAGGCTGCGGTGGGGGATGCTGCCCTCCAGGCCTTCAGTGTTGACGGCGCCGTCTACGGCATGCCGGTGGCTATTCTTCCCGGCGGGATTTTCTACGCCGAAGACCTGTTCAACGACGCCGGGATCACCGAGACCCCGACCACCGTGCCCGACCTGGAAGCGGCAGTTGAGAAGCTGCGCGCCACCGGGGTCGAACCGATCGCCCTGGGTGGGAAGGACGCCTGGCCGGCCGCCCACTGGTTCTACTTCTTCGCCCTGCGCGAGTGCCCCCGCGAGGTGTTCGACACCGACGGTGCCGCCCGTGAGCTGACCAACGAGTGCTGGACCACCGCGGCCCAGGACCTGCAGGCCTTCGCCGCCACCAAGCCCTTCAACGAGGGCTTCCTGACCACTCCCGCCCAGCAGGGGGCCGGCTCCTCCGCGGGCCTGGTTGCCAACCACAAGGCGGCCATGGAACTGATGGGTGCCTGGAACGTCGGCGTGATCAAGGACCTGACCCCGGACCAGCAGGCGCTGGCCGACCTGCGCTGGTTCCCGTTCCCCGAAGTTGAGGGAGGCAAGGGTGAGCCCGGCGCCATGATGGGTGGCGTCGACGGCTACTCCTGCTACGTGGATGCGCCCGCAGAGTGCGTCGACTTCCTGAACTTCTTCATGGGACAGAAATACCAGGAAGAGTACGCTCAGGCCTTCGCCACCCTGCCCGCCAGCAAGGACGCGCAGGGCGTGATCGAGGATCCGGCCATGAAGCAGATCCTGGAGGCCTACAACGAGGCTCCCTACGTGATCGTTTGGCTGGACACCATGCTCGGACAGAACGTCGGCAACGCGGTCAACGCGGCCGTGGTCGACATGCTGGCCGGCAACCTGGATCCCGCTCAGTTGACCCAGCGAGTCAACGACGCAGCCGCCAAGGGCTGAGCCTAGCCGGATCAAATGACAATGTCCCAGCAGCTAGCTCCCGCAGTGACTGCCCGGACCGGTGGACCGGACGTCGGGACTCCCGCACAGGAGTCCCGGCGCCGGTCCCGCCCTTCCACCCGGACCAGGTTGGAGATCGCAGTCCTCCTTGGTCCGGCAGTCCTCCTCTTCCTCACCTTCGTCATCTTCCCGGTCTTCATGGCCGCCTACTACGGGTTCTTCCGGTGGAACGGATTTGGCCCGGCGACGGACTTCATCGGTCTGCAGAACTACCGGGTGATCCTGACCGACCCGACCTTCCTGAACGCCCTCAAGCACAACCTGTTCATCGTGGTGCTGTCCCTGGTGTTCCAGGGCCCAATTGCCCTGGCCCTGGCGCTGCTGATGAACCGGAAGATGCGCGGACAGACCGCAATCCGGGTCCTCATCTTCGTGCCCTACGTCATTTCCGAAGCGATCGTGGGCGTGGGCTGGAGCCTGATTCTGTCCACCAACGGCGCCCTGAACGGGTTCCTGGCCAACATGGGCCTCGAAAGTTGGGCCCGCGACTGGCTCGCCAACCCGAACTATGCGATTTGGTCGCTGATGGTGATCCTGACCTGGAAGTACGTCGGCTTTGCCGTCGTCCTCTTCCTGGCCGGCCTGCAGGGAATCCCGACGGAACTGTACGAGGCGGCCGCCATTGACGGCGCCACCTTCTGGCAGACCCAGCGTCGGATCACCCTGCCCCTGCTCGGCCCCACCATCCGGATCTGGGCGTTCCTCTCGATCATCGGATCACTGCAACTGTTCGACCTGGTCTACATCATTTGGGGTCAGTACATTGCGGACACCGCCGGGGTCTCGACCATGGCCTGGTACATGGCGCTCAACGGTCGCCTCTCCGGCAACTACGGGTTCGGTAACGCCGTCGCCGTCGTCATGTTCATCATCTCCCTGATCATCGCCCTGGTTTACCAGCGCTTTGTCCTCAGCCGGGACACCGAAGGTGCCCTGACCGGGAACTCGGGGGACACCCGCCACCGAAAGCGAGGCCGCAAATGAGTGCTGCGACTGTCCGCTCGAACCGGGCCACACCCCTTTGGGGACACGGACGCTGGCCCAACTTCGGGGTCTATGCCCTGGCGCTGATCATCGTCTCCGCGGTGATCGCCCCGGTCCTGTACCTGGTGGTCGGCGGGTTCCGAACCAACTCTCAGATCACGGTTGACCCGGCCGGGTGGCCAAACCCGTGGCAGGTGGAAAACTACCGAGCGGTGCTCAGCTCGGGCACCTTCTGGGTGCAGATGGGCAACTCGCTGGTGGTCGCCATCGCCACCACGCTGCTGGTGGTGGTCCTGGGCCTGATGGCTTCCTACGCGCTGGCGGCCTACCGGTTCCGCAGCTCCGGGTTCTTCTACACCCTGTTCACCGCGGGCCTGATGTTCCCGCTGACGGTGGCGATCACCCCGCTGTACATCCTGCTGATGAAGATGCACCTGACCAACAACCTGGTCGGGGTGATTCTGCCGCAGGTGGCTTTCGCCCTGCCGATGACCGTCATCATTCTGGTTCCGTTCCTGCGCGCGATTCCGGCTGAGATTCGCGAGGCGGCCGAAATTGACGGGTGCTCCCGCCTCAGCTTCTTCTGGCGGATGCTGATTCCACTGGCCATGCCCGGGGTGATCACCACCGGCATCCTGGCCTTCGTCAACAGCTGGAACAGCTATATGTTGCCTCTGTTCCTGCTCAGCGATTCCAAGAAGTTCACCATCCCGCTCGGGGTGGCCAACTTCGCCTCTGAGTACTCGGTCGATACGGCCCGCGTGCTCGCCTTCACCTCCCTGGCCATGCTGCCAGCCCTGATTTTCTTCTCCCTGTTCCAACGGCGAATTGTGGGTGGGCTGGCCGGAGCGGTCAAGGGCTGATTTACCACTACGAATGGAGTAGCAGTGTCCGTTGATTCTGCCGTGCCCGCGGCATCCCCTCGGGTCCAATCCCTGCTGGCCGCTCTCACCCTGGAAGAGAAGGTCGCGCAGCTGGTCAGCTACTGGCTGGACCAGCCCGACGACGGGGTCGCACCCCTGCAGGAGGACATGGTTAGTGCCGACGAGTACACCCGCGTGTCGGAGCACGGCCTCGGGCACCTGACCCGGGTTTACGGCACGATTCCGGTGGATCCGGTCGATCGGGCCCGGTGGCTGTGGGGAGAGCAGGAACGGATCCGGGCGGCCTCCGGACACGGAATCGGAGCGGTGGTGCACGAAGAGTGCCTGACCGGCCTGGCCGCGTGGCAGGCCACCACCTTCCCCACCCCGCTCGCCTGGGGCGCCTCCTTTGACCCGGAGTTGGTCGAGGAGATGGCGGCTCGGATCGGGCAGGACATGCGGGCCCTGGGCGTGCACCAGGGACTGGCTCCCGTGCTCGATGTGATCCGGGACCCGCGCTGGGGGCGAACCGAGGAAGCCATCGCCGAGGACCCGTACCTGGTGGGCACGATCGGGACCGCCTACGTCCGGGGCCTGCAGGGGGCCGGGGTCGACGCCACCCTGAAGCACTTCCTGGGCTACTCTGCCTCCGCCTCCGGGCGAAACCACGGACCGGTTCACGCCGGACCGCGCGAACTGCGTGACATTTTGCTGCCCCCGTTTGAGATGGCGCTGCGCGACGGGCACGCCCGGTCGGTGATGAACTCCTACACCGACATCGACGGCGTTCCGGTGGCTGCGGACCCGCACATCCTGACCGATCTGCTCCGGGGTGAGCTGGAGTTCGACGGCCCGGTGGTGGCCGACTACTACGCGGTGGCCTTCCTAGAGCTGATGCATCGGGTGGCCGCGGATCGCGAAGACGCTGCCCGCCAGGCCCTGACGGCCGGGATTGACGTGGAGCTTCCGACCGCGGACGTCTACCCGCTGCTGGTGGAGGCGGTTCGCCGCGGCGCCCTGCCCGAACACCTGGTGGACCGGGCGGTGGTGCGGGTCCTGACCCAGAAGGAACGCCTGGGCCTGCTGGACCCCGCGACCGATCTGCCCCCGGAAACGATCGACCTGGACAGTGCTCCGAACCGGCAGGTGGCCCGCCAACTGGCGGCCGAGTCGCTGGTGCTGGTGGCCAACAACGGGATCCTGCCGCTGGCGGCCCCGGGGCGGATCGCCCTAATCGGGCCGAACTCCGACTCGCACGAGCCGCTGATGGGCTGCTACTCCTTCACCAACCACGTGTTGGCTCACCACCCGGAAGTGGACCCCCACCTGCGGATCCCCACCCTGCGGGAAGCTCTCAGTGAGCGATTCCCAGAGGCGCGACTAGAGGTGGCCGAGGGGTGCCCGCCGGAGGGCGACTCGCCCGCCATCACCGCCCAAATCGCGGCGGCCGCCGAGCTGGCCCGGGAGGCCGACGTGATCGTCGCGGCGGTCGGGGACCGCTCCGGACTTTTTGGGCGCGGCACGGTGGGCGAGGGTAACGACGTCCACAGCCTGAACCTGCCCGGCCGCCAGCGAGACCTGGTGGAGGCCCTGGTTCGCACCGGCAAGCCGGTAGTGCTGGTGCTGCTGACCGGACGCCCCTACGCCCTTGACTGGGCGCTGGCCGGTAGTGACGGGGAGCTCCCAGAGTCGGCTCCGGCCGCGGTCGTGCAGGCCTTCTTCCCCGGTGAGGAGGGCGCGCCCGCCATCGCCGATCTGCTGGCCGGGGTGATCAACCCGTCCGGCCGCCTGCCCGTCTCCCTTCCCCGCGCCGCCGGCGCGCAGCCCTACACCTACCTGCATCCGGTGCTGGGGGGACCGACCGGCGTCTCCGCGGTTGATCCGACCCCCGTTCGGCCCTTTGGCTTCGGGCTCAGCTACTCAGAGTTCACCCACACCGACCTGCGGGTTCCCGCCCAGGTGCAGGCCGGGGCGCCCTTCACCGCCCAGGTGACCGTCACCAATGTCAGCGCGCGCGATGGCGTCGACGTGGTCCAGCTGTACGGGCAGGACCTGGTGGCCAGCGTGACTCGTCCGGTGGCCCAACTCCTCGCCTACCAGCGGGTGGAGGTCCCGGCGGGACAGTCCCGGACGGTCACGTTCACCGTGCCCGCCACCAGGCTGGCCTTTACCGGGCGCGACCTGCAGCGAATTGTCGAGCCGGGCACGGTGGACCTGTGGGTCGGCTCGGACTGCACCCGGCGCGAAACGGAAGCGCAGATTGAACTGACCGGCGAGGTCTACCGGGTGACCGGGGCCGATCCGCGCCTGGCCACCGCCACCGTCTCGGAGGGGGAACTGTGAGCGCTCAACCCGGGTCGCGCGTGCCGATCGTCAGCGGCTGGCATCCCGACCCGACCATCTGCCGGGTGGGGTCGCGCTACTACCTGGCCCACTCGTCCTTCGAGCTGTTCCCCGGGGTTCCGCTGTGGGTGAGTGAGGACCTGGTGCACTGGGAGCAACTAGGCAACGCTCTGACCCGCCCGGCTCAGTTCACCCCGGGCAGTTCGGCCCCGAACCGCGGGGTGTACGCCCCGACCCTGCGCCACCACGACGGCAGGTTCTGGCTGATCACCACCAACGTGGACGGGCCCGGCCAGCTGGCCTACCATGCCACCGACCCGGCCGGCCCCTGGTCGGATCCGATCCGGCTTTACGGGCTGGAGGGGATTGACCCGGACCTGGCCTGGGATGAAGACGGCACCTGCTATCTGACAGCCTGCACGTCCGCCCCCGGTCGCTACGAGATTTCTCAGGCGCGGGTGGACCTGCACGCGGAACAACTGCTGGAGGAGCCGCGGGTAATTTGGCGGGGGACCGGCCTGCAGTGGCCCGAAGGCCCCCACCTGTATCGGATTGGGTCCTGGTGGTACCTGCTGATTGCCGAGGGTGGGACCGAGCGCGGCCACGTGATCTCGGTGGCGCGAGCCGCCCGCCCGGACGGCCCGTTTACCGGCCACCCGCAGAACCCGATTTTCTCTCACCGCTCCACCGACCATCCTGTTCATTCAGTGGGCCACGGAGACCTGGTGCAGACCCCGGCCGGGGACTGGGCGATGGTTTACCTGGGTTCACGCCCGCGCGGCTACCTGCCCGGTCACCACGTGCTGGGGCGGGAAACCTTCCTGGCGGGAATCGACTGGGTGGACGACTGGCCGGTGGTGGTTCAGGACCGGTTCCAGCTGAGCGCCCCCGATCACTCGTTTACCGCTCGGTTTTCCGAGGGGAAGTGGCCTAGTCATCCGCGGTGGGTTTCCCCGGGGTTGGCCTTGGCCGACGTGGCTCGAGCGGAGGAAGCGGGGCTGGTGCTGGCGCCGGGCGAGGCTGAAAATGGGGCTCCCTCCGGGCTGGGCTTCCGGGTCCGCGACCTGCGCTGGACGGCGGAGGCGGACGTGCTGGCGAGCGAGTCGGCTGCCCTGCGCGTGCGGATGGACGAGCGGCACTGGGCTGAGGTTCGGGTGGCCGAGGGCCGGGTGGAAGCCCG
>WPCI01273327.1_pt1 | contig 27694 bp, 21 predicted proteins | sample 5399871 | NCBI WGS metagenome assembly WPCI01 (sample SAMN12869469, study PRJNA574797) | sludge metagenome | isolation source: wastewater treatment of pH7 | place: China:Beijing | collected 2019-05-20 | reverse complement strand
GGTAGGTCCGGCCGGCCCCGTAAACCTGCTCGCCCAACGCGTGGGCCAGCACGTCCCCGGTGACAGCAACCGGCAGGCCGGTAGCTGCAGCTAGCGCGGGGCCAAGCGGCGTGCCCGCCCAGCCGGGAATCAGGTCGGTGGCGGAGGTGACGCACCCGGTTTCGGGGTCGATCACTCCCGCCGAGCCAATCCCGATCGCGCTCACTGATCCGGGCGGCGCCGCGGCAATCATTTCCTGGGCCAACTGGACGAGGTCGGCCAGCAACTGCTCGCCGCCCCGCTCCGGGCGGGTGGGTTGGGAGCAGCGCTGCTGGACCCGGGGTGGATCGGTCAGATTCACCAGGCCCGCAGCCACCTTCGTTCCCCCAATGTCCAGGGCCAGGATGGTCATCAGTCCAGCAGCCCTTCGGCCCGCAGGACATTGGCGATCGCCTCGACGTTGGCGCCGGTGAGGCTGGGCACCGGCTCCGGCATCTGGTTGCTGGTGAAGACACCCAGCAGCTGAAGCGCGGTCTTGAAAGCTCCGACCCCGGCCCCAAAACCACTGACGCCCTTGACCACCGAGGTGATGTCCATCAGGCGTGAGAGTCGGTCCTGCTCGGCCTGCACGGCGGCCCAATCGCCGGCGCGGTAGGCGTCCCACTGGCGGACAAAGCCGTGCGGGTCGACGTTACCCAGGCCCGGAACCGCTCCGTCAGCACCGGAGAGGTAGGCGCCGTCCACCACCACTTCGTGTCCGGTCAGCAGCGAGAGCGGGCTGCCCGCATCCCGGTTGGCCAGCACGAGGCGGCGGAAGGAGACGTCATCCCCGGAGGAGTCCTTCACCCCGGCCAGCACCCCGTCCACGCCAAGCCGCACCAGCATTTCCGGCTGCAGCTTGGTGTGGACCGAGACGGGCAGGTCGTAGGCGTACAGGGGGGCGTCGACCGCTTCGGCCACCACTCGGAAGTGGCGCTCAACCTGCTCGGGACCACCCAGGCCGTAGAAGGGAGCGGTGATAACAATGGCGTCGGCCCCCAGGTCCTGGGCGCGCTGAGCCTGCTCCACCACCCGCGCGGTCTGCATGTCGATCGCCCCGACCAGAACCGGGACGCGCCCCGCGGCCACCTCGACGGCCGCCCGGGTCACCTCGTCCCGGCGCCGATCAGTTGAGTAGGCGACCTCACCGGAAGATCCCATCACGAACAGGCCGTGAACCCCCGCGTCAAGCATGCGGTTGACGTTGCGATCAAAGGATTCCCGATCAAACTCTCCGGTGGGGAGCAACGGGGTAACTACGGGAGGAACAACTCCACGAAGAGACATTAAGCAGACCTTTCTCAGGATCAGTGCACACTGGGGTGCAGCAGGGAGGGTGCAGCGCCAAGCAGCGTGCGGGTATAGGGATCTTTCGGGTGGTGCAGGACCTGCTCGGCCGGTCCCTGTTCGACGATGAGGCCACCGTTCATCACGATGATTTGGTCGGACACGTAGCGAACCGTCTGGATGTCGTGGGAGATGAAAACCATCCCCAACTGCAGGTCATCCTTCAGGTCGGTGAGCAGGTTCAGGATTTGGGCGCGAACGGAGACGTCGAGGGCCGAAGTAGGTTCGTCGGCAATGATCGCATCCGGGTTCAGAGCCAGGGCTCGGGCAATAGCCACGCGCTGACGCTGACCGCCGGAAAGCTGCCCGGGAAGGGCCCCCAGGACGGAACTGGGCAGACCCACCATTTCGATCAGCTCGCGCACGCGCACGTGGCGCTCCGAGTCGGTGCCCACGTGGTGCACGCGCAGCGGGTCGAGCAGCTGCTCCTCAACCACCATGCGCGCGTTCAGGGCAGTGGCGGGGTCCTGGAAGACGACCGAGACGACGCGGCCAATTCGCTTCCGGTCCTTGGCACTGCGCTTGGTCACCTCCTCGCCCTTGAAGAATACCTGGCCGGAGGTGGGGGTCTGGAGCCCGCACATCACGTTGGCGGTGGTGGACTTGCCCGAGCCGGACTCGCCCACCAGACCGATGGTTTGACCCGGCATCAGGGAGAGGCTGACCCCCTGGACTGCCCGCACCAGGTTCGGGTGAATCAGGGAACCGGTCCGCGTCTTGAAGGTGACGTCTACGTCGCGCAGCTCAATGATGGGTGCGCTCTGGTCGGGGCTCATGCCTGTACCTCCTGGGAATCTGAGCCGGACACCTGGGCGAGGAGGGCGCGAACCCCGTTCGGGTCCTCTATCAGCAGGTCGTCGGGCAGGACCGTGGCAAAGCGGTGATCGTGACCCACGTCGACGAGTCGGGGTCGCAGGCTCGGATCTTGATCCGGGTGCGAGGAACGCGGGGCGAACCGGTCACCGTCGGGGAAGTCCCGCGGGCTGGGCACCACGCCGGGCACCTGGTGGAGTCGACCCGACCCCGCCTCGATCGACAGCACCGACCCGAGCAGGCCGCGGGTGTACTCGTGGCGCGGGTCGATCAGGATCTGACGGATCGGACCCTGCTCTACCACCTGGCCGGCGTACATCACCGTGACACTGTGGGCCACCTCGGCCACCAGCGCCAGGTCGTGGCTGACGAAGATCATGGCAAAGCCAAGCTTTTCGCGCAGCTCGTTCAGCAGGTCGATCACCTGCTTCTGGACGGTCACGTCCAGCGCGGTGGTCGGCTCGTCGGCGATCACCAGCTTCGGATCTCGAGTCAGAGCCATGGCGATCAGGACGCGCTGGCGCTGCCCACCGGACAGCTCGTGCGGGTAGGATTCCAGCGTTCGTTTGGGGTCCAATCCGACCAGTTCCAGCAGTTCCTCCGCGGTGCGGGTGCCGCCGCGGCTGGTCAGCTGCTTCATCTGGGCGCGGATCAGCATCGACGGGTTCAGCGAGGAGAGCGCATCCTGGTAGATCATCGCGATCTCGTGGCCCAGCAGCGCCTGACGCTCCTTGACCGGCATCGTCAGCAGGTCCTGGCCCTGGTAGAGGACTTCGCCCTCGATTTCGGCGCGCGGATCGAGCAGGCCGATGATAGCCAGGGAGGTGATGGACTTGCCCGATCCGGACTCGCCCACCAGGCCCATGGTTTCGCCCGGGCGGACCGAGAACGAAATGTGGTCGATGACGTTCACCTGCCCGTGACGCGGGAAGCGAATGCAGAGGTTTCGCACCTCCAGCAGCGGCTCCGCGTCGGCTGAGAAGACCAGGCGGTCCCGGCGCTTGAGCTCCACTTCGCGCAGTTGCGTGAGCGCCGCATCCAGCGATTCGGCCTGGGCCTTGTGGGCGGCGACCGGGTCCAGCAGGATCTGGTCGGCTTCGCGCTCGCCGGCCAGTTCGTCGGGCTTGGGGGCTTCGCCCTTGGGGGCAGCCACCAGGCCGTCGGTCAGGCCTTCGGACAGGATGTTCAGGGACAGCACGGTGATCATGATGGCCAGGCCGGGGAACAGCGCTTGCCACCAGCGCCCGGACAGCACGCCCGAACGAGCGTCAGCTAGGATGTTACCCCAGGTGGCGGTCGGTTCTTGGATGCCGGCCTGAATGAAGGACAGCGAGGCTTCGAAGACGATCGCGTCTGCCACCAGGACCGTGGTGAAAACCATGACCGGGGCAATGCAGTTGCGGACCACGTGCTTGATCAGGATCCAGCGCGCGGAGGCACCCGAGACGATGGCCGCCTTGACGTAGTCCTCACCGTATTCGCTCATCACGTTGGCGCGAACCACACGGGTCAGCTGCGGAATGTAGAGGAAGCCGATCGCGAAGATGATCACGACCAGGGAGTTGCCGAAAACAGAGACGAACACGGCGGCCAGGGCGATCCCGGGGAAGGACATGATCACGTCCATGATCCGCATGGTCACCTCGGAGGCGGCCTTGTTGGCTACCGCGGCGAAGGAGCCGATGATCGAGCCGAGCAGCAGCGCGAAGGCGGTGGCTCCCAGGCCAATCACCAGCGAGTACCGGGCCCCGTACATCATACGAGAGAGGACGTCACGCCCCTTCTCGTCGGTTCCGAACAGGAACTCGGAGGAGGGCGCCTGCCGAGCGGTGAAGATTTCCAGCGGGTTGTGCGGTGCCAGCAGCGGGGCAAACACCGCGATGCCAACAATGAGGACCAGCAGCACCAGTGCCAGGCGGGAGCTCCACGGCATGGCCCGCAGGCGCCGGAAGCGGACGTTGCCCGCACTGTGTTCCATTTTTTCTGTTAGTTTGCGTCGCATGGTCAGACCGTCCTAATGCGCGGATTGATGAGGATGTACAGCATGTCCACGACGATGTTGATGACGATGAACGAGAGAGCCACCACCAGGGTGACGCCCTGCACCAGGGTCGGGTAGTTCTGCTGTACGCCCTGCAAGATGGCCATTCCCATCCCGGGCAGGTTGAAGATAACCTCGATGACGACGGCGCCACCGATCAGGTAGCCGATTCGCAGGCCGAGGACGGTGACCGGGGTGATCAAAGCGTTCCGCAGTACGTTGCGGGAGATGACGACCCGTTTGGGGATCCCGGCGCCAAGGGCGGTTCGGACGTAGTCTTTGTCCAGTTCTTCCACCATGGCGGTTCGGATCACGCGGGTGAGCTGACCGGCCACGGGAACGCCGAGCGCGATGCAGGGTAGAGCCATGCGGGCCAGCCACCCCGATGGGTCTTCAGACAGGGTTGGGAGTGGACCGGACGCTGGGAGAGCCCCCAGGTTGACCGAGAAGAGCAGGATCAGCAGCACGGCCAACCAGAAGGAAGGCGTGGCGATGAAGGCGGTCGAGAAGATCCGGATCACCTGGTCGGGCCAGCGGTCGCGGAACAGAGCGGCGACTACGCCGAGGATCAGGGCGATCACCACGGCGAAGATCAGGCCGAGGAAAGTCAGCTGCATGGTGATCGGGAAGGCGGTCCCGATCTTGTCGGCCACGGAGGTCTGGTTGGCCCCGTAGGTGCCCAGGTTGCCGTGCAGCAGGCCGACTAGAAAGCTGAGGTAGCGGACGATCCACGGATCATTGAGCCCGTGGGTCTCGCGGTAGTTGGCGAGTGCTTCCGGCGTGGCCCCCTCGCCGAGGGCTGAGTAGGCCGGGTCGATTTTGGAAAAGGACATCAAAAAGAACACGAGGAAGGTAACGCCCAAGACCATAATTGGGAGTGCTACCAACCTCCGCCCGATCAGGCGAAGTAGGTTATTCACGCCGAAAACTCCATTGTTGAGGGTATGACTTGGGGTGGGACCAGTTGGGGTCCCACCCCAAGGCGGTACTAGTCGAACTTACTTGACGCCAGCGCCAATGAAGTTCAGCCCGGTGGTGCTAATGGGCTGGTAGTCCTGCAGCATGTCCTGGCTGTAGCCGGTGATCATGTTGCGGTGGAACAGCGGGTACAGCGGCACCTCTTCGGAGAGGAGGTCGTAGGCCTGGTTCCACAGCTGCTGCTGGGCGTCGCCTTCCTGACCAACAGCTTCGGTCAGGAGCTCGTGCAGCTTGGTGTAGCCTTCCGAGTCCTTCCACTGGGTCCGCTGGTTGGTCCACGGGTTGTCCCCGTACCACCAGTTCATCAGCAGGTCCGGGTCGTTGCCGAAGACCGAGGGGTCACCGGGGGCCAGGGCCACGTCGAACTGCGGGTCTTCCACGTCGGTGTTGTTGGCGTAGAGGGAGGCGGAAGCCTCAGACTGAATGGTGGCGTTGATGCCCACCGCGGCCAGGTCGTTCTGGATCTGAGGAGCCAGAGCGGTGATCCACGGGTGATCGGTGGTCAGCAGGGTCATGTCCAAGGAGGTGACACCCGCCTCGGCCAGCAGCGACTTGGCCTTTTCCGGATCGTGGGTGAAGACGTTCTTCGCCTTGTTGTAGTTCGGGTGCGTCTCCGGCAGGAAGGAGGTGGCCGCCTGGGCTTCTCCGTCCATCGCGTTGGCGATCAGCTTCTCGGTGTCAATCGCGTAGAAGAACGCCTGACGGACACGAGCGTCGTCGAACGGAGCCTTCTTGGTGTTGAACATCAGGAACGGCAGGTTGAAGCCCTGGATGGACTCGACGGTCAGGCCGGCGCCTTCCAGCTGGTCCCGCACGTCGGCCGGAACCGCTTCCATCACCATGACGGTGCCCTCTTGCAGGGCGGTGGTGCGGGCGGTGTCGTCCTTGATGATGTCGAAGACCATCGAGTCGGCCTGGGCCGGGAACTGGCCGTTGTAGTACTCGTTGGGCGAGAAGACAACCTTCTGCTCATCGATGGAATCGTACTTCCAGGGGCCGGTGCCAACGGGCATCGCGGTCATGTCTTCCTGGGTGCTCGAGGCGGGGATCACCTTGATCAGCGACAGGCGTTCCTTCACCAGTGAGAACGGGTGAGAGAGCTTGATGGTGACGGTGGTGTCATCCTTGGCGACAACGTCGTCAATGAAGTCCAGCATGGAGCCGTACAGGTTGCCTTCGGCGGTGGCCCGCTTGTAGGACTCAACCACGTCGGCCGCGGTCACGTCGGTTCCGTCGGAGAACTTGGCTCCGTCGCGGAGGCTGACTTCGTACTCGGTGTCAGAGATCTTGGTCGGCTCATCTTCGGCCGCCAGCGCGGTGTAGGGCTCGAAGGTGTGCATGTCGAGTTCGTACAGACCCTCCATGACATGCCAGTTGGTTCCCATGGCCAGCGCGGAAGACGTGCTGGAGGGGTCGTAGTTGGTGGTTTCGTATGCGGCAGCGGCGGTAATCGTGGTACCGGCGCTCCCTCCTTCGGCGGATCCGCTTTGGTCAGCAGAAGACTGGTCCTTGGACCCTCCGCTGCCACACGCTGACAGGGCCAGCGCTGCGACCACGGCTACTGCTGCGGCCGCGCCGCCTTTCCTTCGCAGGAACGACATCCCTGCTCCTCTCCGTTGAGCTATGAACACTGTTGTGCTTATGTTTGTCCCAACACTTACGCTGCTGAGATAGAATAATCATATGATGTCTGACAACTTCGCGCAAGGCGCGTTAACCGAACTGTTATCTAGCGTTGCCATTACGCAACCTCCCGCGGTTTCGATGATGAACCGGGCGGCAGCGACCATGAACGCCATCAAGTCCTACATCTTGAGCCGAAACCTGGCCCCGGGTGATCCCCTGCCCACCGAGGCGGAACTTGGAGCCGAGATCGGAGTCTCCCGCTCATCTGTGCGCGAGGCACTTCGAAAGCTCGAAGCGCTGGACATTGTCCAGGTTAAGCACGGCTCGGGGACCTTCGTGGGAGAAATGTCGCTTGAGCCGATGGTCCAGACGCTCGCTCTACGAGCCTCCCTGTCCGCCACCGGTAACCGGACCTTCCTGCTGGAAGTCGCCGAGGCTCGGCGGGCCCTGGACTACGGAATGGCGCGCGACGTGGTTCGCGCTCACCACCAGCGCCCCAACCCACAGCTCGACCAACTGGTCGAGGCGATGCTGGAGCTGACCGAGCAGGGCCGCAGCTTCATGGCCGAGGACATGGCCTTTCACGACCTGCTGCTGCAGGGCGTCGGCAACGAGCTGCTGCGACAGACCTACTCCTCTTTCTGGCTGGTTCACACCGCGATCCTGCCCGACCTGGTCACCCACACTGAGGGGGCGGCCGTCGCGACCGCCCGCGCGCACCAGGCGATGCTTTCCGCCGCCTACGCCGGTGATTTGGATGCCTACTGCCTGGCCGTCGAAGAGCACTACGAGCCGCTGATGACCGCTCTGCGCCACGAGCCCGCCGAGTAGTCGCCCTCGGACACAGCCTGCGCGCCTGGCCCAACCAGACGGCCCAACTGGACTGGCCCAACCAGACAGCAAAAGGTGGGCGGAGCCAACCGGCTCCGCCCACCTCCTGCATTAACTGCCGGTTCTAGCTGCGGAATCGGCGCAACGCCACTCCTCCGGCTAGCACCAACAACCCGGCCAACCCGATCGGAAGCCAAAGGTTGGCACCGGTGTCAGCCAACTCCGGGTCCTTCGGCTCGCCCGGCTTCGGTGCGGGCGGTTCCGTCGGCGTCGGGCTGGGGATGACCTTCGCCTCGACAATGACCCCGGTGGTGACCACCTGGTCGACCTCATCGGAGGGCGCCACCCCCTCGGGCAGAGCAAAGCTCCCGGTTGCCCGGTAGGTGCCGGGGACGTTGCCGTCGTAACCTGTCACCTCCCAGGTGAGCTTTACCTGGTAGCTGGCCCCTTCGGTGTCAGTCACCGTCGTGGTGGCCGGCAACTGAGCCAGGACCGTGGCCAGGTCGGTTCCCTCCTCGACCGTGACCGAGTCGACCGGGGTGACCGAGGCCAGCTTCGGCTCGGTGACTTCAGCCGGTTCCACCGTCACGCTGGTTTCGACCACCGGGTCAATCCCGCCGGCCTCCACCCCGTCTGGAAGCGCGAAGGTGGCGCGAGCCGGGTAGGTCTGGGCCGAGGAGCCGTCGTAGTCAACTACTTCCCAGGCAAACTCAACCTCGTGAGTGCCGCCGGCCGAGTCCTGTGCCTGCCCGTGGGTTGGCAGGAGGGCCAACACCCCATCCAGATCCGTGCCGAACGGAACCGAGATCGGATCGACCGGGTCCACTTCGGTCAGCACCGGCAGGTCCTCACCCAAGCGCAGCACCGGGGCGGGCACGTCCACCTCAAAGTAGGGGTCGGTCCCATTGGTGTTCGGCCCCACCGCGAACCGAGCCGCCGGGGCGACCTGACCGGCGTCCAAATCCTGCTGGGTCACGGTGTACACCGCCGTGTTGCAGAACTTGGGCGTGCTGCCCGTTGGGGCCAGGGCGCCGTAGCGACAGTTCGGAGCCCCAGTGATGTGGAAACCGCCAAAATCGCCTTCCAACGGCACCACCGCAACCGTCCGCTCGGTCAGGTTTTGGTATTCGAACCGGTAGGTGAGCACGGTGCCCGCCTCAATGACTTCGGGTACGTCAATTGCGCCCAGGTTCGTGATGATGATCCCCAGGTTCACCCGCGGGCCACTGACCTGCACCTCTGACTGTCCAACCGACCAGACTTGGCTCAGGTCCACGTAGGCACGTTCCAGGTCCGCCTGCGTCACCCGGTAGCTGGCCTGGCCCTCGCAGTCCACGCTGGCACCCGCCGCCAGATCTTCCACCGCGCAGCCGGCCAACCCCTCCCACCCGGAAGTGGTGGACTGGGCCGAGAGCGGCTGGTCGGTCAGGTTGGTGAGGCGCAGGTTGACGGGGATCAGCTCCCCCACCGCATAGGACGCAGCCGGGGTCCTGGCCAGGGTCATCTCGACCTGGAGCGGCTGCTGCTCGGGCTCCTCACCCACGGTTCGGACGTTGAACTCGGCCACCGACAGCCAGTTATTGGGCGTGTCGCCGTAGGAGCTCAGCGCCACCACCTTGACGTAGCGGGCATTGACCCCATCCAGGTAGGCGCGCTGGGACGAGGCGGAGGCCGACCAGGTTCCCTCGGCCACCGGCTGGAGGTCGGCCAGATCTGACCCCGCCTCAATCCGGTACTGGCCAATCTTGCCGTTGGACCCGTCGGAGCGAGGGGTCAGGTCGAGGTAGGCCAGTTGCAGCTCGGACCCCAGGTCGACGACGAAGCCGTCCGGCAGCTCAATCCCCGCGTACAGCGTGTGGTACAGGGTGGAGGCGTCTCCGTCGAGCATCCGCTCGGGTCCTTCGCCGGACTGGGCCTGGGCGGACTCAATCACCGAGAACTGGTCGCGCGGAGCCACTTCCGAGGCATACTGTCCCTCGGCCAAGGTGACTTCCAGCGGCAGCTGCAGGGTGAAGGTTCGCTCTCCCGTCCGGTAGCTGGCCGCCAGCGTGAGCGGGCCGGGATCGACAAACTGGCCGATCTCCAGGGGCAGTTCGACGGTCACCTGACCCTGACCGGCCAGCGCCGGGACCGCCACGCTGCCGGCCGCCTCGGGATACTCAACCGTGAGAGTGCCCGCTTCCAGATCCCCGGCCAGGCCGGGGTTGTTCAGGGTCACGCTCACCGTGTTCTCGCCTCGAACCACACCGGTCTCGGCCACCTCGGCGGTGACTCCACCCGGTTCGAGCCAGTTCCAGGTGAACTTGGCGAACTGGATGTTTGATCCGCCCGGCTCATAGAGCAGCCCGATGGTGCCGTCGGCCAGGGTGGTCAGGGTTGAATACGACATTCCGCCCGCTTGGAACACCTTGGAATCGGGCCAGGTCTGACCGTCATCGTAAGAAATCCGGATGGTCCCGTTGGCGCGGCTGCTCGCGGAGTTGGCGTTGGAGAACAGCAGGATCTTCGACTCGGGAGTGCCCGGCTCAGCCAGGGGGAAGGCCCGGATGATCGAGGCGTTGTTGCGCGGGTCGGTCAGCTGCGTGTCGAAGGTGAGTCCGGTCCAGGTCTCAGCCCCGTCGTCGGAGTAGGCAATCCAACGGCCGCCGGAACTACCGGAGGAGCGCGAGTTCAGCATCACCCGACCGTCTGAAAGCTCCACCACCTTGTTCTCATCCATGTTCGGCCCAACCGGCTCCCCGGCCTGCCAGGTTTCCCCGTGATCGTCAGAGTAGAGCGAAACGGCGTACATGCCGCCACCCTTGGAGATGTCGCGAACGGTGTACTGCTGGATCAGGCGCCCGGCGTGGGCGCCCGTGCGAAGCTGGATCCCCTCACCGGAGGCGGCAAACCGACCGTTGACGACAGTGCCGTCCCCGTTCGGATCCAGCGCCTCGGTGACGCGTACCGGCTCGGACCAGGTCTGGCCGTGGTCGGAAGACTTAATGTAGACGGCGTGCATCACCTGGCGCTCGGTGGAGGGCGGATTGTTGCCGCCCTGGTGCCAGCCCCAGTCGTAGGACTGGACAAAGAAGTTGAAAATGTCGCCCGTCTCGCGGTCAACCACGAACGAGGGGTCAGAGTAGCCGACCTGGTCGTCGCCCCCGACACCCTGCGCGATCACCTCGGGCTCAGACCAGGTCAGCCCGTTGTCATCCGAGGTGCGCAGGACGATCGAGTTAGGGTTGGGCGCGTCGCCGCAGGAACCGGGCCGCCCATCCCAGGAAGCCAGGACGGTACCGTCGTTGGCGGTGGTGAGGGCGGGAATTCGATAGCAGGTAAAGCCGTCGACACCGTTGGTGGCCAGACGGGTTTCTTCGTAGCTGGCGGGCAGAGTGGGATCCACATTGGCCGGAGCCGGGGCCGGCTCGGCGTGGGACAGGGGGGCCAGGCCAACGATGCTCAAGATGGCGGTGGCCGCAACCCCGGCGAGGCGGCGGGTCCAGACTGTCATCAGTTCTCCTATTCGTTCGACTATGAACGGAACCTATTAAATCATAAGACATCAGACAAGTCACCCGAAACTGGAAAGTTGCCAACTTTGACCACTCTCTGGACGCCGGCTCAACCAGCATCCAACTACCCTGCGGACCACTCCCTGACCGAGCTCACCCAACCCCAAGTGCCAATATTTGTCTGATATCTGATCTATTATCTGGAGAAGAACTTACTTTCGGGAGGAGACCGACGCCGGTCGACCACCCGCGGAGAGGACCCTGATGCTGAACATTGCCCTGGTTGGAACCGGCGCGTTTGCCCGCGAACACGCCCAGGCCCTCCAGCAGTTGCCCGAGGTGACCATCAGGTACGTGGTCGGCTCCGACCCGGCCCACACCGCCTCGTTCGCAGCTACTATCCCCCACGCACAACCGAGCACCAACCTGGACCGGGTCCTGGCCGACCCAGAACTGGTGGCGGTGGACATCTGCAACCGCACCGCCCAGCACGCCCCCGCGACGCTGGCGGCCCTGCGCGCCGGCAAACACGTGCACGTCGACAAGCCGGCCGCGCTCTCGGTGGCGGACTTCGATGCCATGACCGAGGCGGCAGAGCGGGCCGGGGTCAGCCTGATGGTCGGACAGACCGTCCGGTTTCAGCCAATCATCACCCAACTTCAGGCCCGAAGCCGGGAGCTGGGCGCCCCGCGCCTGCTGCACGTGAGCTGGTACACCGGGCACGTCTGGCCGGGCGGGTGGCGCAGCTGGCAGCTGGATCCCGCCCAGTCCGGTGGCCACCCGGTCCACAACGGCACCCACATCATGGACCTGGCGGTCTGGCTGCTGGGAGCCGAGCCGGTGGAGGTGCTCACCCGCGGATTCAACACGTTTGCGGCCCGGATGCCCCAACCCGACAGTTTCACCTCGGTGGTCCGCTTCGATAACGGTGCCCTGGCCACCCTGGAGCTTTGCTACGCCCTGCGCGAGCGCGGCGACGCCCTGCGCCGGGTTGTGCTGGTCGGTGAGCGCGGCACCCTGAAACACTCGACGGAAGACGATCCCGGTCTGAGAGCCCCGGGGGTCAAAGTGCCCCCAGCTTCAATCCTGGGCGCGCTGGATCGTCAACTGGCGCACTGGATCGCAGTGGTGACCGGGGCCGAGTCGCTCCTGGTTCAGCCGCAGCAGGTGCGGGCGGCCCTCCGCGGCGCTCTGGCCGCCCAGCAATCCCTGGTCACCGGGGCCCCGGTCCGCCTTGAACCGAATGGAGTCTCTGCATGAACCGCCTGCGAGTTGCCTGCGCCAGCGGGGTTCGCCACGCCGGCCCCTACCTGGAGATCCTGGGGCAAGATTCCCGGGTCGAGCTGGTCGGCCTGGGGGAAGAGCCGGGGGCGCCCGAGTGGATGCGCGCCGACTCGCGCCGGGTGGCCGAGCGGGCCGGGGTTCCCTGGCACGAGGACCTGGGTGAATGGCTCGACCCGAGCCGGGTGGACCTGGCCCTGGTCTGTTCCGAACCTACCCGCCACGCGCACCTGGCTCAGCAGTTGCTTGAGCGCGGCCTATCGCTGCTGGTGGACAAGCCGGTCGCCACCTCCGTCGCGCAGGTGGATCGACTGCTCGCCACCCAGGCCCGGGTGGGGGCCCGGTGCTCGGTGATCAACCGGACGCACGCGCCGGCACTGCGCCGGCTGCGCCGGTGGATCGATGCCGGCTACCTGGGCCTGCCCGTCCACTTCGACCTGGAGTTCCTGGCCGACGGGGCGCACTTCTCCACATCGGTGGAGCGGCCCGAACTGGTGGTGGACCGGTCCCTGTCCGGGGGCGGAGAAATGATGAACTTCCTCGGCTACTGCCTGGACGCCCTGCACTACGCCACCGGACTGGAGGTGGAGGAAATCTTCGCCCTGACCGGTTCCCTGTTCCTGGATTCGCACCGCCAAGGAGGGGTGGAGGACGCCGCGGTGGTGTCGGTCCAACTGACCCACGGGGTGAACGCCACCATCACGCTGGGGCGCGTCCCCTTTGCCCCCGGGTTGGGGCCTACCGCCACCTCGATGCGGGTGTTGGGTTCGCACGGCCAGGCGGTGGCCGACGACGACCGGCCCGCCCTCGAACACTACGGTCCAGAGGGACTGCGGGCCGAATCATTCGACGGCGGCGAGGAAGCGTTACGGGCCTACCTGGACCACGTGGTCACCACTGCCCTGGCCGGCCAGGACGCCGACTACGGACTGGCGGAGGCCCGCCGCACCCTGGCGGCGATCGAAGCGGCCTACCGGTCGGTGAACTCGGGCGTGCCCGAGCGGCCCTAATCCAGGTCGGGGACGGTCCGGGGTCGGATAATCAACCAGAGCGCGGCCGTGCCCAGCAGGGCGGCCACCACCATCATTCCAGCCATCGGCTCGGCCGAGCCGACCCCCAGCACCCCGATGATGGGCGAGAGAATCCCGGCCACGCCAAAGTTGACCGCGCCGAGCAGGCTGGCGGCAGTTCCCGCCTCCTCGCCGTGATTGGCCAGAGCCAGGAACTGAATGGCGGGGAAGTTCAGGGCGCAGCAGAAGATGAAGAACCACAGCGGAATGATCGTCCCCCAAAGGCCCGCCCCGGCCAGGGAAAGGCCGAAAATAACCGCGCCGAGGACAATCTGCCCGGCCAGTGCGGTGGCAATGATCCACTGCGGCGACCACCGACCCAGGTGCATCATGTGGGCACTGGTCTGCACCCCGACGATCACCCCGACGGAGTTGATCGCGAACAGGATCCCGTACTGCTGCGGGTTCATCCCGTACACCTGTTGGAACAGGAACGGGGAGCTGGACAGGTAGGCAAACAGAGCGGTGAAGTTCATCGCGGTCACCACCAGCGACCCGACGTAAATTCGGTCCGACAGCACCGCCCGGTACCGTTCCCGCAGCGGCTTTTGCAGCGCCAGCCGGCGTGCCGGCGGGTGGGTTTCCGCAATCAGCACGACCAGGGCAATCGAGACCAGGATCCCGTAACCGGCCAGGACCCAGAAGATCCCCCGCCAACTCATGATCGCCAGCAGCTGTGAGCCCAACACCGGGGCGATCACCGGCGCCAACCCGTTGACCAGCGCCAGGCGGCTGAGCATTTTCACGAGGCGGCGGCCCCCAAACAGGTCCCGGACCATCGCCATTGAGACGACGCCGGAGGAGGCAGCCCCAAACCCCTGAATCACGCGGAGCACCCCGAGCCAGATGATATCCGGCGCCATCGCCACCCCGATTGAGGCGGCAATGTGGACCAGAGCCGCCACGATCAGCGGGACTTTCCGTCCCACCTTGTCGCTGAGGGGCCCAACGATCAGCTGGCCGGCGGCAAACCCGACCATTGTCCCCGTCAGGGTCAGCTGGACCGCGGCCGGGTCCACCCCAAACTGGTGTTGGATCGCGGGAAACGCGGGCAGGTACATGTCCACGGTAAAAGGCCCTAGGGCGGTTAGCATCCCTAGGACAACAACATAGGTTAGGCGTTGGCGCCGGGAGAGCTCGTCTCCGGGGTTGACTCCCGCGCCGGATGGTGGATTACTCAAGGTCCTTCTTTCTAGGCGCCTTCACGACGCAAAATTGAACTTACCCCTCGCACGGCAGAGCTTTCCGCCAGTGCTTTGACTACTGCCTGCTGGGCGCTTTCGGGCGCCCGATGGGTGGCGATCACCAGCGAGCTGGCCCCGTCGTGTCCCCCCACCTGATCCACCGAACGGATGGAGACGCCTCGATCGGCAAACAGCCGAGCGACCTCGGCCAAAACGCCGATGCTGTCCTCCACCTGCAGGCGGATCTGATACTCGGTTTCCGCCGCTTCGGCGGGAAGGATGGGCAGATCCGCGTAGACCAGTTCGCGGGGGGCGTGACCCCCGTGCAACCGGTGGGAGGCGGCTGCCACCAGGTCGGACAGCACGGCCGACGCGGTCGGGGCCCCGCCGGCGCCCTGGCCGTAGAACATCAGCCGACCGGCCGCCTCGCCCTCCACCACCACCGCGTTGAACGCGCCGGAGACGGTGGACAGCGGGTGAGAAACGGGGACCAGCGCGGGGTGGACCCGCACCGACACACCCTCTTTCCCGTCCGGGCCGGTCTTCCGCTCGGCAATGGCCAGCAGCTTAATCGTTTGGCCAGAGCTCTGCGCCTGCGCGATGTCGTCAGCGGTGATCCCGGTGATCCCCTCCACCGCAACGTCGTCAATGCTGACGCGGGTGTGGAAGGCCAGCGAAGCCAAAATGGCGCATTTGGCCGCGGCATCCAGCCCCTCCACGTCGGCGGTCGGGTCCGCCTCGGCAAAGCCCAGCCGCTGGGCCTCCGCCAGGGCCTCCTCGTAGCTGGCTCCCGAGGAAGCCATCGAATCCAGAATGAAGTTGGTGGTCCCGTTGACAATCCCGAGCACCTGGCTGATCTTGTCGCCGGCCAGCGACTCGCGCAGGCCGTACACGACCGGGATCGCCCCGGCCACGGCCGCCTCGTAGTACAGGTCGGCGTTCGACTCGGCGGCCGCCTCGTACAGTTCCGGGCCGTGAGCGGCCAGCAGCGCCTTGTTGCCGGTAACCACGGTCTTGCCCTGGTTCAGGGCGGACAGCACGAAAGTCCGCGCCGGCTCGATCCCGCCGATCAGCTCAATCACCAGGTCCGCGCCGGCAATGGCCGCCTCCGCGTCGGTGGTGAGCAGGGCCGGGTCGATCTCTGTGTCGCGCGGCGCGGTCACGTCGCGAACCACCACCGCGGAAATCTCCAGGTGCCCGCCAATGCGCCCGGCGTAGTCGTCGGCCTGCTCGCTCAGCAGGCGAATCACCTGCGAGCCAACGGTGCCGGCACCAAGAATCGCAACTCTCAAGGAAGGGGAATTAGCGGCCACGAGCACTCCTCAGCAACGGGCGGGACAAATCTGCAGTCAGTGTAAACGAGCTGGGGCCGGCTCTGGGAAGGCCGTCCACTTTTCAGCGTCGGCCCGCCCCCACCGGGGCCCCGAAGTCCTCCACCCGGGACAGTCCGGCCCGGCGGGAAATCTCAATCCCAATTTGGGCGCAGGCCAGCGCGTCTGCCTCCGCGTCGTGGTGGCGGAAGTTCGGCAAACCCAGGGCCTCCACCACCAGCGGGAGCCGGTTGGAGGGCAGCGAAAGGTGACGCCGAGCCAGGCGCACCGTGCAGTAGAAGTCCGGCTCCGCCTCGCCAATCCCGGCCAGGCGCCCCGCCGCGCGCCAAACCCCCCGATCAAAGGGGGCGTTGTGCGCCACCAGCGCGTCCCGGCCCACAAAGGTGCGGACTGTGGGCCAAAGCTCCTGCCAGGTGGGGGCGTCGGCCACATCGCGGGCTCGCAGGCCGTGGATCCGAGTGTTGAACGAGCTGAACCCTCCCCCATCGACCGGGCGCAGCAGGGAGGAGAACCGGTCCACCACCCGGCCCGACTCGACCCGAATCAGGGCGACCGCGCAGGCCGAGCCCGCGTTGCCGTTGGCCGTTTCGAAGTCAATGGCCGTGTAGTGCAGTTCTTCGATCGACAAGGAAACCTCCGCCGGGACGAGCCCGGCCCTATTGCGCGAAGCCAGACGGGGATGATCTGACGGTTGACTCGGGCCAGTCTACTCCCACCCTTTCGGGCCGGGTCGACCCGCTAGGTGACCCGGCTGGCCAGCCAGACTGCCACCGAAACAAAGAGGAGGCCCACCAGCTCGCCCGGGGTGGGAATCTGGCGAAGGGCCAGCGCCCCAATCAGGGTAGAGGTAGCCGGCAACAGGGCGGTTAGGAGCGCAAACACCGCGGGGGTGAGGCGGCGGAAGGCGATCGCCTCCAACGAGTAGGGAATCGCGGTGGAGAAGATCCCCACCCCGAGAATGGCCAAGATCACGGGCCCGGTGAACTCCACCGCCAGCGCCGCCGGGGCCAGGAATGGGGTGAAGACCACGGCCGCGGTCAGGCAACCCACCGCCAGGGAGTTGACCCCCGAGCGGCGCTGAGCGATTGCCTGACCCAGCAGAATGTAGCCCGCCCACATCAGGGCGGCCCCCAGGGCAAACAGGACGCCGGTCAGGACCCCCGGGGCGGAAAGGTCCAACCCCCAGCCCCCAATCAGGGCGATGCCAACCAGGGCTAGCAGCGCCGCCAGGCGCGGGGGGACGCCTCGTCCCCGGAAAACGGCAATTGCCACCGGGCCCAGGAACTCCACCGAGACGGCGGCCCCAAGCGGGATTCGGGCAATCGCCTCGTAAAACAGCAGGTTCATCAGACCCAGGGTGATGCCGAACAGCGCGGAGCCCAGCAGATCCTGCCGGGTCCATTTTTGGCGCCAGGGCCGCCAGAGGACCATCAGGGTCAGGGCCCCGACCAGGAGGCGCCACCAGGTGGTGGGGCCCGGGCCCAGCACCGAAAACAGGGTGACCGCGAGCGCGGCGCCGGAGTACTGGAAGAAACCCGAACCGACGAAAATCAGCGGGGCGGGGACGGAGCCCGCCAGTTGCCTAGCTTTCACTCGGCACGAAGCCGAGAGCTGCCGAGTTCATGCAGTAGCGCATGCCGGTGGGGGTCTGCGGAGCGTCGGGGAAAATGTGTCCGAGGTGGGAGCCGCAGTTGGCGCAGCGGACCTCTTTGCGTTCGTAACCGAGCTTGAAATCAGAGAAGTACTCGACTGCGCCCGGGCGGGCTTCGAAGAAGCTGGGCCAGCCGCAACCCGCGTCAAACTTCGTGTCCGCGGAGAACAGTTCCGCCCCGCAACCACCGCAGGTGTAGGTGCCCCCGCGCTCCTCGGCCAGCAGTTCACCGGAGCCGGGACGCTCGGTGCCGGCCTCCCGCAGCACGTGGTACTGCATCGGGCTCAGGCGCTGGCGCCACTCCTCTTCCGTCCAGGCTTTCGGGCTGTCAGTCATCACTAGTCTCCTTCTGTGCTTTCGGACGCTTCCCATCGGAGTCCCCCTCGGGTGGAGGGGGAATCTGACCGCGGGCGTCCAGGGCCTGCATGACGATGGTTTCCTCGCGCTGGCGGATCACGTCCTCACCCGGACCGGCAAAAAGCGCCCGGCGGGCCTCCGCGTCCGCCGAACCGGAATACAGGCGGGTGCCATCCCCGTCGGTGTCTGCCAGCGAGGCGGTCGCGGTCGGATCCGGGGCCGAGCGGTGGGCGGGGGCCAGATCCCCGGCCACCATGGTCGGGTCGGTGATCACCCGGGTTGAGTCCAGGGCGGTGGGAGCTTGGGGCGCTCCGGCGGGGCGGTGCAGCACCGATCGCCGCCGAGCCTGCTTGGCCTTTCGGCGGCTGGCCCGCAGGCGCGCGGCGTGCAGGGGGTCGCGCGCGGCCACCGCGTCGTCCTGGACCGGGATTTCGGCCGAGTCCTGGCGCGAGTTCGCCGCTGTGATCCGCTGCAGGTCTTCGGCAAGTTCAGCCACCCGCTGGTCGGACACGTCCCGGTTGACGACGTGGACCTCCTCGGGCACGGTCCGAAGGCGCGGTAGGGCCCACGGGATTTCCCGGCAAGCCCAAGCCACCAACTTCTCCCGCACCTCGCACTCCAGGTCCCAGCGATCCCCGGGAGTGGCTGCCGACAGCACCACCCGAACCGTGGCGGAGGTCCCCAACGAGTCGGTCATCTGCACGTTCCAGGTCCGGTGGTCCCACAGCTCAGACTCAACCAGGATCCGTTGGACCTCCTGGCGGATCTGGGCCATCGGCACCGGCCAGTCAAAATGGATCTCAACTTTGCCGAGCTGATCGGCACCCGTCCGGGTCCAGTTCTCAAACGCCTGCCCGGTGAAATAGTTGGAGGGCAGCAGCACCCGGCGCTCATTCCAGATCCGCAGCACCACGTAGGTGAGGGTGAGCTCTTCGATCACACCCACCTCTTCGGTCCCACCCACGCTAACCGTGACGGTGTCGCCCACCCGGATGGCATCGGTGAAGGCCAACTGAATGCCGGCGAACATGTTCCCCAGCGTCGACTGGGCAGCCAGGCCGGTAACCACCGAGACGATTCCGGCCGCCCCCAGCAGCGACGCGAGCGGAGCCCGGGCCGCCGGGAAGGTCAGCAGCATCACCACCAGGGTGGCAATCACAACAATGGTTTGCAGCACCCGCTGCAGCACCTGGGATTGGGTTTGCATCCGCTGGGCATCGCGCGCATCCCGGCGCAACCGCGCATGGGTGACATCCTGCAGCAGGCCGCAGCTGGCGTAGAAAAACCACCCCAGGCAGGCAATGACCGCAAGCAGCAGCCCGTGCTTGACGGCCAGGTAGAGGCCGGAAGTCTCAGGCACGTCCGCCAGGCTGTAACCGGTGAGGGCCCCCACAAACAGCAGCGTGGCCAGGAAGGGGGCGCGGGTCCGCCGGCGGAAGGCGTTCAGCGTCCGCGAACGTCGACTGAGCAGCAAAGTTAGGAGGAGAATCACCACTGCGACCGCCACCCCGACCGCCGCGCCGCCCACAGTCCAACCCAGCAGCGCCATCAGGTTGATGGCGTGGCTGACGACCTCATCCGTGTTCTCCATACCCACTAGCTTAGGAGCCTTTGACCAGCGAGGGGAGGGGGCCACCCGAGGGCGAAACCAGCTCACCATAAGAGCCCGGAATAAACGTGAGCTATATTTCAGTCGAAACTTTGCACTGACCGGCAAAGGTTGGCTATGATCGTCAAGTCTCAAGTTGAAAACTCAAGAGATGGCCCCCATCGTCTAGAGGCCTAGGACACCGCCCTTTCACGGCGGCGACACGGGTTCGAATCCCGTTGGGGGTACGAACCACTGAGAGTCGCGAATGTGATTTGACGGTGGGGAACGAAATATGAATACTTGGTCTTGGCCTGGTAAACTTACCAAGTCGCAGATCGCTGAGAGACCTCAGTGAAATGCACAAGGCCCCGTAGCGCAGTTGGTTAGCGCGCCGCCCTGTCACGGCGGAGGTCGCGGGTTCGAGTCCCGTCGGGGTCGCCAGACCGGCCTTTTGGTCGGTCGAGGCTCTGTAGCTCAGTTGGTAGAGCGTTCGACTGAAAATCGAAAGGTCAGGGGATCGACGCCCCTCGGAGCCACTGGAACCCTCGCGAATGCGGGGGTTTTTTGCTGTCCCCAATCGCATGGCTCAATGCCGGGCCGAGCGCCTGGCCACCGGGACGGGTGCGCACCGATCGACTGTGGCTTGGGACTCGGTCCGGCTGGCTCCCTCTTGTTTGTCCGCGGTAACGGCCACCTCCGTGCCTGAAACATTGCATGCATAAAGCTATCGGCGTACACCAGCATCGCCCCAGCACTTGACCACGTTTGCCAACGCCAGCATCTGGCAAACCTACCCAAACACTGGCAAATCCAAGCTCAAGAGGCCCAAACCGGCCCAAACCCCCAACGTTTGCCAGCACTTGACCATGTTTGCCAACACCAGCAACTGGCAAACCTTCCCAAACACTGGCAAACCCCAGCCCAAAAGGCCCAAACCAGCCCAAACCCCCAACGTTTGCCAGCACTTGACCACGTTTGCCAACGCCCGGAACTGGCAATCCCTCAAACACTGGCAAACCCAAGCTCAAGAGGCCCAAAACCAGCCCGCACACAACCACCCGCAAGCCACCCCCGCCCACATTTCCCGTTCCACCCCCGGGCCGAACTCGCCGTCCGTACGATAGATAGGTAGCCGCTCGGCTACTGCCCCCTCCGGCAGCTAGCCGGATCGCCGCCCGTCAACCGCATCAACCCACCAACGAAGGATGAACTGAACCGATGGCTGTTCGAGGCACCGCCACCACCCGCGAAAGCCATCCCAACCTGGACGTCCCCCACATTCAACGCCACACGCTAGCCGTTCTGATCATCTCGCAGATCGTTGGGACCATCGGGATCGGCGTCGCCCCCACAATCGGGATCCTGTTGGCGGGCGAGGTTACCAGCAGCGAAGCGTGGGCGGGATTGGCGCGAGTGGCCTCCACCCTGGGGACCGCCTCGATGGGGATTCCGCTCGGGAACCTGGCGGCTCGGCGTGGACGCCGCTTCGCCCTTTCCACCGGCTGGGCCATCGCCACGGTTGGGGGTCTGATCCTGGTAGCCGCCGCCCAGTGGAACCTGGTGGTGCCCCTGTTTGCGGGCCTGTTCCTGTTCGGGGCCGGCGCTGCGGTGACGTTGCAGGCTCGGTTCGCGGCCACAGATTTGGCTACGCCCGCCAACAAGGCCCGCTCCCTCTCGCTGGTGGTCTGGATGTCGACCATCGGCATGGTGCTCGGCCCAAACTTGGGCGCCCCCGGTGAGCTGGTGAGTCGCCACACGGGTTTGACCCCCTACGCCAGCGCCTTCGCGATTGCGGTGGTCTTCTCCACCGCGGCGGCCTTGCTGATCCTGGTGTTTTTGCGCCCCGATCCGATGCTGGTTTCCCGCCAGCTGGAGGCAACTGAGCGAACCACCTCCCCGGCCAGAGCCCGCGGCGCACTCAAGGTGATTTTCGCGGAGATGCGCCGGAACCCCTCGGTTCGCCTGGCGGTGGTCGCGATCATCGTCGCCCAGGTAGTCATGGTTTCGATCATGACGATGACTCCGGTCCACGTGGTGCACCAGGGCGGATCCGTCACCCTGGTGGGGATCACCATTTCCCTGCACGTGGTGGGGATGTACGCGCTGGCCCCGGTCGTGGGCTGGCTCACCGACCGCCTCGGCAACCGTTTCACCATCGCGGTCGGGGTGCTAATTCTGCTGGCTTCACTGGCCATCGGGATGATTTGGCCGGAAAACATGACCGGCGTGGTCGCTGCGCTGATCCTGCTCGGGTTGGGCTGGTCCTTCGTCAACGTCTCCGGCTCGGCCCTGTTCTCCCGGGCCGTCCCCTCTCACGCTCGCGCCTCCGCGCAGGGCGGGGTGGATGCGCTCTCCAACCTGTTCGGCGCCACCGCCGCCTTCGCTTCCGGGCCGCTGATGGCCCTCACCAGCTTCTCGATGCTGTCGCTGGCCGGGGTGGTGTTCCTGATTCCGCTGGTGGCCCTGCTCCTGCGCCCACTTGGGGGGACGAGTCGGCCAGGCCAATAGCTGAGCGCCCCCCGCGCCTGGGGTCAGGTCACGGAGGGCGCCTTCGGCCGGGGCCGGTTGGTTCGCCTCGGCTAGAGGTTTTCCCCCTGCGAGCGGATCACGTCGCGGTACCAACCGAACGACTTCTTCGGCCACCGCCGACCCGAACCCTGACCGAAGTCGTCCAGGTCGACGTAGATGAACCCGTACCGTTTGCTCATTTCCGAGGTGGACGCACTCACGATGTCGATTCCAGACCACGGCAGGTAGCCGATCACCGAGCAGCCATCCGCCATCGCGTCGGAGATGGCGCGCAGGTGATCCCGGTGGAACTCGATCCGGTAGTCGTCCTCCACCGTCTCGCCCACCAGCTGATCCCGGTAGCCCAGGCCGTTCTCCGCAATCAGGAGGGGCAGCCCCGGATACCGATCCGTGTAGACGTTCAGGGCGTACCTCAGACCCACCGGATCGATCTGCCACCCCCACTCGGTCGCTTTCAGGTAGGGGTTGTTGAACTCTTCCCCCATCGACCAGGTGTTGGCATCCAGCAGGCTCATTCCCTCCCCCACCACGATGCTCATGTAGTAGGAGAAAGCCAGGTAGTCGATCGTGCCCTCGGCCAGGGTCTCCCGGTCACCCGGAGCCCATTCGATCTCGATGCCGCGGCGGGCCAGGTCGGCCAGGATCGTGCTCGGATAGGCACCCCGAACCATCACGTCAGAGAAGAACAGCGCCTGCTGGTTGTACTGCAGGGCAGCCAGGACGTCTTCGGGCCGCGAAGTCCGCGGGTAGGCGGTTTGGTCCAGCACCATCGAGCCCATGTGCAGGCTGGAATCCAGTTGTCGTCCGTAGCGAACCACCGCGGCATTGGCCACCAGCTGGTGGTGAATCGCCTGGTAGATGGCCGCTTCCGGCTGGTCCAAGTCCTCGGTCAGGAGGCCCAGGGCCAGGAACGGATCCATCAGCGCCGACGAAATCTGGTTGAACACCAGCCAGTACTTGACCTGGTCCCGGTACTCGTCCAGCACCAGGTAGGCGAAGCGGAGGAACGCCTCCAGCACCTCCCGGTTGGCCCAGCCGCCGTGCTCGGTAATCAGGGTCAGCGGCATTTCGTAGTGCGAAATGGTCACAACCGGCTCGATCCCCAGCTCTCGCATCCGGCCAAACAGGTTCCGGTAGTACTCCACCCCCTCCGGGTTCGGCTCTGCCTCCATCCCGGTGGGGAACAGGCGGGTCCAGGCGATCGAGGTTCGGATAGCGTTGCAGCCTCCTTCACTCAGGAGCGCCAGGTCCTCCCCGTAGGTGTGGTAAAAGTCGATCCCGGAGCGTTTGGGGAACACCAGGTTCTGGTCGGCCAGCAGGGCGTCGATCTGGGCCCTCGACCGGATCGTCTGCAGGGCTTTCCCCCGCGCGTCACCCCCGTAGGGGACGACGTCGTCCTGGCTGAGGCCTTTCCCGGCCACGTCCCAGGCGCCCTCGGCCTGGTTGGCGGCGATGGCCGCGCCCCAGAGGAACTCTGCTGGAAACTTAGCCACGGTTTTGCTCCAACTTGCTCAGGCGGCGATCCAGGCTTCGGGTCAGGCCGACCAGTCGCTCCGCGATGTTCCACTCCGACTTGATGGTCATCAGGGTGTCTTGCGCGTGGACGAACAGGATCGAGAACTCGGCTTCCTCCCCGCGGGACTCGGACTGGATCAGTTCCGTCTGGGCCCGGTGCGCCTGCCGAATCTGCTCTTGCGCCTCCGACAGCGCCTGCTCGGCAGCGGCAAAGTCAAACTCTTCCAGGCAGACGAGCGCCCGCTTGATTTCGGTCCGACCGTTGCCGGCGTGAAGAATAATCTGCATCGCCGTCTGCATCATTTCAGTCTTGTCGACCATCAGTTTCCTTCCAATTGGGGTGGACGAGGGGGTGGCCCGCTAGGCGGGAATAGGTTGTGCTGTTTTCGCTTCCCGGGACAGGAGCTGGTTGTCGTACACCTTGAAGAAGGGGAAGTAAACCAGGGCCGCCACCGCGAAGCAGACCAGGAACAGGAGCAGCCCGGCAATTCCCGGCGACACCATCCAGGTGCTGATCGGGAACGGCAGGTACCACAGCTGGAACACCTGCGAGGGAATCGGTACCAGGCCAAAGTGCAGGACCGGCCAGACAATCAGGGGCAGCAGCAAACCGTTGATCCAGGTGGGGATCATCAGGATTGGGTTGAAGGCAATCGGAGCGCCGAAGTAGACCGGCTCGTTGATGTTGAAGATGGAGGGAACCAGGACCGCTCGGCCCACCGCCTTCAGTTGGACTGAGCGGGAAGCCCACGCCATCATGAAGGCCAACGGCAGGGTGGCCCCCAAGCCGCCAATCGCAATCCAGCCGGTGTAGACGACCTCCATCGTGTTGATGGCGGTGGGGGCGCTTCCGGCCGCCACCAGGTCCATGTTCTGCTGGATGCCGGTCAGCATCACCGGGAACATGATCGGTCCGAGCACCCACGAGGAAATTCCGAACGTGTAGACGAACACGATCAGGAACACCATCAGCACGAAGCCGAAGTAGCTTTGCCCCACGTCGACGAGGGGGCCGAACAGCCAGGCCAGGAAGTTGAAGGCATCCAGCCCGAAGACAAAGTTGATCAGCCAGGCGGTCACCACCGAGATCGCGATCGGCACCAGCGAGTCAAACCAGGTGATGATGAAGTCCGGCATGGAGGAAGAGTTCTTGAAGAACGAGATCTTCGCGAACCGGTACATGACGAAGCCGACGAACAGGCCCACCACCAGGGCCCCGAACATGCCGGTTGCGCCCAGCCGTTCAAAGATCCAGGCCACGTTGCCCTCTTCATCGAAGCTCGGCATCGCCAGGATCAGGAACATGGCCACGCCGGTGGCTCCGGCCAGCAGCTTGGTCCGCTGCACCCCCTTGTTCTCCATAATGAAGTAGGGGATCAGGAACGCCATGATCAGGCCCATCAGGCCGAACGTGAACGAGTTGATCGGGGTCAGATCTGGCCACCAGGTCCAGTTCTCAGCGACCCAGGGAATCTCGGTAATCAGCGAGATCAGGGTGACGAACGAACCCAGCAGGATGAACGGGAGGATCGTCATGAACGAGTCCTGCACCGCCTTCACCCACGCGTTGCGCGTCACTTTGTTGGTCAGGGGCACCACTTTTTGATTCATGAACTTAATCAAGCCGTCCATGGTTTACCTCCGGTCAGGTTGCGGGATGGGAAGGGGGCTAGCCGGCGGTGGCCACGGCCAGGTCCAACAGACCGTTGCCGTCCATCGTGCCGTAAATTATCTGCGGGATGACGGCCACGGAAACCCCAAATGGGCGGGCCCGCTCGGCCGCATCATCCTTCATGTATTCGAGGTGAGGCCCCAGCAGGACCACATCCGAATCGGGCAGGTACTCGTTCAGCTCCGCTTCGGAGCGAGCTGTGATTTCGAACTGATCCGAACCGCGGGCCGCCGCCGCCTTCCGGGCCGCCTGGGCAATAAATCCGCTGGAAGCACCGGCCCCGCAGCAGATGAGGACGCGCAGTTTGTCACTCATAATCTCTCCTTTGATGGCTGGGGGATCCGGTCAATCCCCCGCGTTCACCTTCAGCGTCCTCCGATTGTGCCCTGCACACCAATGGACAGTTTCCGCCTAGGCGGAAACGGTCGGGATTTGCTCTGCGGCCAGATCAGGCCACGATAGAACCATGGGGGACACCAAGCGCGCACTGGTCACCCGGCTCCTGGACGTTGACGACTGGATCTCGGGGCCGGAGCTGGCCCGTGTCCTCGGGGTCTCGGATCGAACGGTTCGCACCTACGCCCGGTCCATTCCCGGCATCGAGTCCTCACGCTACGGCTACCGAGCCAACCACAAGCTGGCCCGAGCCTGGCTCGCCTCCCAGCGCGACCTCGGGCCGGAAACCCCGCTGGAACGCCTCTACTTTATTGTCCGGGCGCTGCTGACCGGCGACGGTCGGGTCGACATCTTCGAGCTGGCCGACGCGCTGTTCGTCGCCCCACCCACGTTGGAAGCAGACCTGGCCCGGGCGCGGGGACTGCTGCGCGGCCACCACCTGCGTATCCGCCGACGCGGAGACGAGCTTCGGGTGGAGGGCTCCGAAGCCAACCAGCGGGCGCTACTACGCCAGCTCCTGGTGGACAGCGCCACCGCCACCCCGGTCCTCACCTTGGAGGCGTTGCAGCGGGCCTTCCCCGAACTCGACGTGGTCGGGGTTCAACGGATTTTGCAGGCGAACCTGGACCGCTCGGGCCTGCGGATTAACCCGATTGTGGCAGCCGGGGCCCTGCTGCACGTGCTGGTGGCCCTGAACCGGATCCAGTCCGGCCATCCTCTTCCCGGTCCGGGCACCGACCATCCGGTCGCCCGGGACATTGCCGAGGACCTGGAGCAGCTCCTACACCTGGAGATTCCCGCCAGCGAGCGAACCTACCTGGCGGAGTTGCTGGAGTCGCGGACGGGTCAGGGGGAAGCCACGGGTGACACCCAGCAGCTGGTGCAGGAGGGCCTGGCTGAACTGTCGGAGGAATACCAGGTGGAGCTGGCCGAACCCAGCCTGATCGAGTCTCTCACCCTGCACGTTCAGAGCCTGATTAAGCGGGCCACCCGCGGCGAGGGCGCGGTCAACCCGTTCACCGCCCAAATCAAGCAGTCCCACCCCCTCGTCTATGAGTTGGGCGTGTCCTTTTCCCGCCGAATCGCAGCCCGCACCCAGATCGCGATTGACGAGGACGAATCCACCTTCATCTCCATGCACCTGGGCACCTACTTTGACCAGGTGTCCCTGCGCGCAGAACAGGTTGAGGTGGCGCTGCTGATCGAGGGATACGCCGCCCTGCCCCCGAGGGCTGCCGCCCGGCTCCGGGCCGCCCTCCCGCCCAAGAGCACGGTTCGGATCGTCACCCGGGTGGAGGAAGCCGACCGCGCCGACCTGCTGGTCACCAACCTGGCCGGCCTGACGTCGGTGCCGCCCACCCTGGTGATCGACCCAATGCTGAGCGAACGGGACCTGGAGCGCGTCCGCCAGCGAACGCTCGCGCTGCTGCAGGAGCAGCGGGGGCGCCGCTTCGGCGACCTCACCGACCGCCTGCTGGACCCGGACCTGTTCTACCGGTCCCCGGCCGTGTCCAGTCCCACCGAGTTGATCGCGCTGGTGTCGAAAGACTTTGTCACCAGCGGCGTGGCCGACCCGGACATTGAGCAGCAAATCTTGGCGCGGGAGTCGTTCTCTTCCACCGCCTTCGCCTCCGGGGTGGCCATTCCGCATCCCACCCAGATGGTGGCCAAACGCTCGGCCAGCGCCGTCGTCTGTTTTGACGAGCCGTTGGACTGGTTTGGCCAACCGGTTTCCCTGGTCCTGTTCATCGCCTTTAGCCGGTCGGAGCGGGGCCTGTTCGGCGCCATGTTTGAGCATCTGATCGAGCTGCTGGCCCAGCCTGAACACGTCCGGGCCCTGGTGGAGCAGGGGACCGATTTTGAGAGCTACCGCCGGGCCATCCTTGACTTGACGCTCCCCAGCTAGGCCGCACCTGGCCGGGTTTCCGCTCAGCCGGAAATCCCGCATTGGCCGGCGCTTCCCCTCCTC